>Ga0115012_10000498_pt1 | contig 22232 bp, 38 predicted proteins | sample TroAtlMetagenome_FD_88706 | JGI IMG/M metagenome (GOLD analysis project Ga0115012, IMG submission 88706) | Marine eukaryotic phytoplankton communities from Atlantic Ocean - Tropical Atlantic ANT10 Metagenome | ecosystem: Environmental > Aquatic > Marine > Oceanic | place: Tropical Atlantic...
AATCAGACTCAGATTTAGAGTTAGAAATGGAGTTAGGTTAATGGAACTAGCAATTAAAGACACAGTTAAAAATGGTAAAAAAATTTGGCGATGGAGGTACTTTGGTTTAGATGGCCAAGTTAAATTTATTTCTGCTAAGACCAAGAGTGCAGCAGAGGTTTTGGCTAAAGAGAAAGTAAAAGAAATAGGTTTAGAAAAAACATCTTCCTCACAAATATTTTTAAGAGAAGCTAATATAGATTTTTGCCAACACCAAGATTATAAAATTAGTGTAGGTAAATTAGATAAGAGTACAAAGGATGATTATATTAGCTTTTTTATTAACCACATAATTCCTTATTTTACCAATGTAGATATAAGGTTAATTGATAAACATAAGGTTAATGACTTTGTGGAACACCTAAAAGGCAAAATACAAACTAAACAAATTAGTGCTAATACTGTTAGAAAAGTGTTCAATACCCTAAGTCTTTTGCTACAACATCAAGTAGATATTGATAAATTGAATAAAAATGTATGCAAAGACAAGGATTTTCTAAAAACAGTTATAGTGCCTAAAAAGGTCAAAAAGACTATAGATTTTGATGTTTGGCCTATGGATAGGGTTATGGGTATTATTGAAGATATTAATAGACCTATAATAAAACTGATGTGTAAAATCATGTTGGAAACTGCTTGTAGACCTAGTGAGGTCAGAGCATTAAATAAAAAGAGTTTATTATTTAAGGCTAATATTCCAAGCATTAGTATAGATAAGGCAGTTAAAAAAGGTAAGAACATTGGTGTAACTAAAACTGACAATGGGGTTAGAACTTTAGTTATATCTACTAAGTTAAAAGACTTAATTAACGACCATGTTAATACCTTGCCAGACCACCAAGATTATTTGTTTCTTAATAGCAAAGGTAAATTTATATGCGTAGAACAAATTATAAGGGGTTTAGAGGGTGCGTTAGCCAAGAATAAGGTGCAACTACCCATACCAAGAAAGTCGTACTTCTTTAGGCACTATATGGCTACCTATTGGGCATATACTAAAAAGCATAAAGAGAATGCTTTGTTATTAGCAAGGGATCTAGGTGATAAGGATATTAACTTTGTTAATGAGAACTACATTAAGCTTTATAAAAATAATGCTGATGCAGACCAACATATAGATTATCAAAATCAACACTTTAATTGGAAATAAGAAAAGAGGTGGTGGGGTATATATATGTATAAACTTAACTAGAGGTAAATATGAAAATAATTAAATTAACAGAAAAACAATTTGATATGTTAAAAAGTCTTTTTAAAGAGGGTAATGCTTGTAGACAAAGTAATTTTGAAGATGAATTAGATTATGAATGGTTAGGTGATGAATGTGGAGAGCCAAGATGCAGTAAAGAAGTGTCAAAAAAAATAAATTCTCAAAAAAAAATTATTAAAAGAATATGCAAAAAACTTGGCATAAATACTTAAATTACTTATACCAATACTTATCGTAGTTCTCTGAATTATAGAGAACTACATCCCATTCTATTTTTCGTTTAATACTTTTCCTAGCAAACTCCCTAGCATCTTTTTCTAAAGAAAATATAGTATTGGTAAAGCTAGTAAATTTATCTTTAGGTTTCCAAATTACAAAATACATAAAAAAAAGGGGAGGATTGCTCCTCCCCCTATACACAACAAATAAAATATAAGAGGTTACAAATCTCTTATAAGTGTTTCACATTTATTGATAATCATTTTAATTTAACTCAGCAACATTAGAGGGAGCTAAAATTACATCTGAGCTTCTACCAGGTAGATTACCTTGACCTAATAAATCGTTTGCAGCACTTGTAAAGTAATCAAGTGGCTTGTTAAAAAATCTACTTATCTTTAATAGTTTTGTTGAACTAACTCCATTTTGACCTCTTTCGTATTTTTGGATTTGTTGAAATGTTACTCCGACTGCTTTAGATAATTCTGTTTGGGTACAAATTTTTTGCCTTTTAATTGTATGTGCAGTTGTAACATTTTTAACTTCAGGCACATTAATAAAAATAACTCTATTTTGTCTTGCTTCTTTAATTTTTTTACCAATGGCTTTATTTAATAAAGTTTCCTCATCGGATTTTTTATAAGCTTTGTATGGTCTTTTTTGCATTACTTTCTCTCCTTTTTTTTAAGCATATGATCCCTATCAAGTTTATTTCAACTTCTAGTATTAGTGTGAAAAATCAATTAAGAGTGTATTCTAAACTCTCTCTTTGACTCCTCTTCAAAAATTTTAGAACTGATTACAGCAATCTTATTTTTACATTTCTCAAAATTACTTTTGTGCTTGTGCATCTTTTGAGCTGTCCTTTCTTGCTGTAGCTTGAGTTCCAATATTTTCTTTGGATCCATATTGCTCCTTTGGTTTTAATGTTATTTTGGATTTTGAAAACTTAATATCCAAAACATCTAATTTAGCCATTTCACTTGGCTTATCTGATTGTGCAGCTATTTCTGCATTATCAAATTCTTCATTAACTTTAAAACTTGCTTCATAAAAACTTTCTTTTAAAACTTTTGTCATTTTCTAAACTCCATTGTTGAATAACTTTTATTAACTTTAAGCATGGAAATTTTACTAATTTGATTATCGCTTAATTCTATATTTCGGTGTGCTTGTTCACCTTTACTTATTAAATTTAACTTAAATAATTCTGCTATGATTGCACCGGCTCTAGCTCTTGAGAATTTAAACTTTTGACCAATCTCTTTATAGGTTGGTGAATAATCGTACTGCTGAATAAAATATTTTATATATTTTAAAACATCTAATTTTATTTGGCTTAAATATATATGCCCATTTCCATTTTTCATTTCTTATCCTTGAATAATTCAGCAACATTGTCAGGCTCAGCAATAAACAATCCCTCTTTTTTAAGGTCGTTTAAATATTGGATTAATTTATTTGTGTACCATTCGGCTTTGCTAATATCGGTTATACAAGCTCCAATAGAGCCATTTTCTTTAGCACCAAACCTCATTGTGTATTTTAAAATTTGCCACCTCAACCCACCAATGATTTCCATTGGTGAAAGTTGAGATGAGATTGCGTCAAAAGTTTCAATACTTTTTTTATAGTGGTCTGGATTAATTTGGTCTTTCATTAAAAGGGTGTACTTTCCTTGCTGACCATATCGCTAATTTTTAAGGATATATCTGGTTGGGTATCTTTTGTTTTTTCAACATTAAGCCATGCTGCAACTTTCTTTTTAGTTCCACCAACTGTAATGTTACCCTCATACTGAGGATATTTTTTTCCAGCAACATCTGTATCTCTACTTTGTCTTTTCCACATAGCACCAGAATTATCGTAATTATTATCTGCCATTATTAGCACTCCTATTTATTTGATTATTTTGTATTTGTGATTTTAGTTTGTTGTATGTGTTATCAACTCTTTCCGATTGAATTAAATCACCAGATATAAATATTAAATCTGATTTATAATCTTCTCTAAATGGAGTTAAATTTTTTTCAAAATTGTTTTGTGATTTTGAGTGTTTAGCAACATCAGTCATTTGCTTAATCCAATCATCTGCCATTTGCTTAACATTTTTTGTAATTGGTTTTTCTGTTGGTGTTGCACTTTTAGTTTCAACTTTAGCTACATTAGCTGGTGGTTTAAGAAATTGTTCCATTTCCTCAGCAGTCGCTAACTCATCGCCAAAGAATCCTAAAAAACTTAATGCTCTTCCACAACTAACAGTCGATTGCTTTTCAAACTCTTTGTCCTTGTTAAACATCTGCTTAGACAAACCAGTAGCAACTATCTTGTCATCTAAATAAATTTCTGTTTTAAATTTATGAGAGCCATTATCCAGGTCAAAGCTATCAGTAATAATTCTAATTCTTTCCCCAAAATACTCCCTAACAAATTTTAATCTGTAAGGTACAGTAAGGTATTTACCTTTAGCACCTAGTTTAACATAATCGTTATCTTCAATATTTTTTCTAAATTGATCTATTGCATCAATTAAAGATTTTGTTTTCATTGTTTAGCCTCTCTCAATTTGTTTAGTTCTGTGTGTAAGTTGCCATTTATTTGTTTGTGATCTTGTTCAAGTTCTTTAATTTGATTTACTTCTTTATTTAATCTTTCAATCTCATCTTCTTGTTTTAAAATTAATGAATTTTTATCTACAATTTTTTGAATCAAATCTTTCTTTTCCAAAGTTTCATAATGCTTAACCAATTGTTTAAAGTTCATACAAATCCCTAAAGCTTTTTATTATTTCTGGATCTATCCCTTTCCACCAGAAGCCATTTTTTCGTATTTCACTAAAGTCAGGTTTGACCAAAAGTGCTAAAGTTTTAATATCGCCATCAGCTAGTTCTAATTTCTTTTCCCAACATCTTTGATAAAGAATAAGTTCATCATAATAATATTGTAGGTTTTCAGGTCTAAGCTCTACACAGTTCTCAGGTGTAAAAATAACTCTATCGCTATCACTAGCATAAGTTAGAAATGGTTTATGTTTTGGCAGCAGTTTTTGGTATAGTGCAATTTGTAGGCAGTCGCTATGAAATGGAACTTGTGGGCATTTCCTTTTTGAATAACTGTAACCTTTTTTAGTTTTGGTTAATGTGCCAAATACATTTTTAATATCGCCAAAATGTGTTTCACCAACTAGGTCAACATAAGCTAAAAAATATGTTTTTATTTTTTCTGAGTCCCAATGTGTATATTCAAGTTCTGCTTTCCATTCTTGGTTAGGTATTTCTTTAATATTATCTAAGTGGTTTTGAACTAAAGGCTCTAGATTCTCAATAATGTAATTAAATTTAATTTTATCTTTTTCATCTACCGGCTCATAATTAGTTATTTTATCTTTAACTAATTTAAAAGCATCGCCAAACGATTTGTTGCTACATTTAACAGATTGAATAACTTCATGGCTTATAGTTCCACCAGTAAATGAACAATTAGTAGGTAGGTTAGCTTTTTGTTTTTTTGTTATTAAAATGTAATTTCTTAATCTGATATCGTCAGGTATTGTGTTTTGACTCTTACTGGTATGTGCCAAGCCAAATTTCTTATAGCAATCTCCTAAAATCTTAGGTTGATTCGTCATATAAGAGTTTTATAACTATATTATAAGGTATTGCAATAGTATTATAACTTATCGCTAATATTATTTTTTAGGCTTAATCCAATGATTCTCTTGTGGATAAACTATTCCCTCAATTTTTGCAGAGCCATCAATTTCTATATTGGTAACTATATCCCCTAATTTTTTGTCAGATATTAACGATCTTTCTTCAACAGTATATTTGCCATTTGCTTGAGGCATTAACCAACCCCAGTAAATAATCTTAGTTTTCTTTTGCCTAACAACCGATAAAGTGTAATCGGAACTTGATCTTACTTTACTAAGAGGTTTAATAAATCGTACTGCTCCTTGTAAAAATCCTTGCCTAATCATAATAGCAACATGATTAACCCAAAAATCAGTTACTTTTAATCTCATTTTTTCTTTAGCCTTATATTCTCTTACTTGGCCATTTTGCATAAAATTCCCACAACAATTTATAGTACAACTTCTAGTAATAAAATGAGTAGATGATAAATGAGGTAGGCCATTATATCTTTTTTTATTAAAATATTCGGCCAATAATTCGGATAGTTCTAATAAACCAAAATTATGTGGATCTTCTTGTTTTTTATTAATTAGCCTAGACCATTTAACTTTCCAGTTATTAAAATCTTTAACTTTTTTACCTAAAGTTTCTCTTAATATTTGATCCCTTGAAACCTTATGTAAGGTTAATTGCTCCTCTAATTTATCTTTTTGAAAAATGCTATCCATATTAGATTTATCTATCTCAAACATACACTCTCCTTTGTCATTTGTCTATTACCATTGTGTTATACTTTACTTATAACAAATACTAATTGCAACATTATTTTTGATAATTTATAACATAGGGGTTTTATGATTCTGAAAGAGATTAAATATCGTAATTTTAAGGTAAAAATTGTTAAATTAGCTAGGAAAGACGCTAAAAAAGAAAACATTTATGGTTACTATGATACTGACAAATCAATCATAGCTTTATCAGAAGATTTAAAAAAAATTACATTATTAGATACTTTACTACATGAAATAGCACACATGATAGCTCACAAGTCATCGATTCGGTTAAAGAATCTTGGTGAGGAGGGTGTTGCTACTTTTATAGGCTCAGAGTTTTCTAAAATTTTTTTACAAAATCCAGAATTATCAAAATTTATAAAAAGGTGTGTTGCTAAATGAAAGCTTATTTAATTTTAGTTTTAATGACATCACAAGGTTTGCTTTACGAAAAAATAAATATCAAAAATTTTACAAATTGTGATGAAGCATTTGAAAGCAAAGCTACTTGGTATGACAATCCTAAATTTGAAGATGGTAATGGTGAGATTTGGGGTTTTTATATTTACAATAAAAAAGGCATAGCAGCTCACTATTGCCTAGACCAACAAGGAAACTATTTATTATGAACAGTTTATTAGAAAGTTTTATTGATGTTACAAGTGGATTAATTTTAGCAATTATTATTCAGCTAACAATTTTTCCATATTTTTTTAACTTACATCCAAACATAATTGAAAGTTTGCACATAGCATTAATATTTACTGTTGTTTCAATTTTAAGATCATGGGGTTGGAGATCATTTTTTAAAAACAAAAAAATTTTATGATAGAAGTTAAATTAGATTTATACGATATTATGGCAGCTTCACAAACTGGGTTGCTTAGGGTTTTTGAGTCATTAAGATTAAAACAAGATTGGGGTCATAACTATAAAGGTAGTGTTAATGACCAAATAGCAAAATCAATAAGTGGTGCTTGTGCAGAACTTGCAGTTTGTCGTTACTTAGATACTTCTTTTAACTTTCATGTAAATCATGGTGCTAATCCAGATATTATTTGGCATGATGTTCATTTACAAGTTAGATCCCAACTACCTAAAAAACATAATAGTTTAATAATAAGACCTAAAGGCAGTAAAGCTGGGGAAATCTATGTATTAGTTATTGATAAAAGTCCGACTTACGAAATTCATGGCTTTGTTAATAGCAGTTATGTTTTAGGTACAGAAAAATATTTAACAGACTTTGGTATTACTGACAGACCAAAAGTTCATTCACTAAGTTTAGATAAACTTACACCAATTAAATTTTTGAAAGATGGAGCATGGAATTAAGTGTACTTGATTTATTTAGTGGCATTGGTGGTTTTAGTGTTGGCTTGGAGTCTACTGGTAAATTTAAAACAACTGCATTTTGTGAAAAAGATAAATTCTGTCAAAAAGTTTTACAAAAACATTGGCAAGGCACAACAATATTTGAGGACATAAGGGATATAGATGGAACAAAAATTAAAGCAGATGTCATTACTGGGGGATTCCCATGCCAACCATTTAGCACAGCAGGAAAAAGAAAAGGAACAGAAGATGACCGATACCTATTTCCAGAAATGCTTAGAGTCATTAAAGAGACTCAAGCAAGGTGGGTTGTTGGAGAGAATGTGCAAGGAATTGTTAATATGTCAGAGGGAAAAGTCTTGCAAGGAATACACAATGATTTGGAAACCATCGGTTACGAAGTCCAAACTTTTATTATTCCAGCTAGTTCGCAAGGAGCATGGCACAAAAGAAACAGAGTTTGGATCGTTGCTGCCAACACCAACAGCAAGTTGCTTAGAGGGTGGAGAACAATCGAACAGAGTGGAGAGAAGCAAAACAGGAAAAGGGTTTATTTTAAGGAAAAAAAACAAACCGAACAACACTTATGGAGCAAGTCTCTCAGACACAATGATGTTTTTGGCAAAACAGAAATATCCAACTCCAACAACATCGGATGCAAAGGACATAGCTTACAATCCGATAACCTGCAAAAGGGAAATAACACAACAGAAAATGTCAATTCAAGCTTTAAAAAACAACAAACCTGGTGGGAAACTCAACAGCTTATTTGTGGAGTTCCTAATGGGATTTCCTATGAATTGGACAAGGATAGAACAAATAGAGTCAAATCACTTGGAAACGCAATCGTACCACAAATCGCAACAGAAATCGGCAAAGCCATTATCAAGGCAGAAGAAGAAAATGTATAGAACTCCAACTGCAATGGACACTGGTAACGATAGTTTTGTTTATGCAGCTAAAATATTAAATGGCAAAATAAATAGAAATTCAGACAGTAGGGTGCAAATTACTTTATCTACAGATGTTGCAATTAAATTTTTAAAAGATAATCCACATTTAATAAAAGAATATGACAAGCCATTTAAAATTAGACCAAATTTACCAAACAAAATTGATTTTATAAATTATTTAAAATCGCAAATTAATATTAAGGAACTCACAGATAAAACCGATATTAAAAAAACTACAATAGAACATTGGTTTAGAAAAGATAAATGCTTTGCTTACCCCACAGTTGAAAATTGGAACACAATAAAAAAATTATTTAATCAACTTAAATACGATCATGAGATGACACATGAAGTTGAGGAAGATTGGAAAAGTTAGATATGTATGGTGATCCGGCAAAGAAGTGTTGCATGAAAGATTGTGACACACCGGCTGTGCTTACAGAAAACAATAAGCATTATTGCCCAGACCATTACTCATCTGAAATATTACAAATACCATTAGAAGAATTAGGTAAAGGTGGTGAGGATGATTGAGTTGCCTAATAAAAAATACAATATTATTTATGCCGATCCAGCTTGGTCGTACAATGGTAAGTTACCACAAAGAGCTAAGGTGCAGCACTATCCTGTAATGCCAATTGAGGATATTTGTTCAATACCAGTAAAAGATATTACAGCAGATGATAGCATTTTATTTATGTGGGCAACTTTCCCATTACTGCAAGAGGGTTTAGATGTAATTAAGTCTTGGGGTTTTGAACTAAAAACTTGTGCTTTTGTATGGATTAAAACTAATAAAAGAACTGATGTTAAGCAATCATCATTTTTTCCAGTAGACTCATTTGATAGTTTTTGGGGAATGGGTGGTTGGACAAGGAGTAACGCAGAAATTTGTTTATTAGGTACTAAAGGCAAACCCAAAAGATTAGATAAAGGCATACACCAGGTAATTTATGAGCCAATAAGAGAGCATAGCAGAAAGCCTGATTGCATTAGGGAAAAAATCGTACAGCTTTGTGGGGATTTACCAAGATTAGAAATGTTTAGCAGAACTGTTACACCAGGTTGGGATATTTGGGGTAATCAAACAGACAAATTTAAACCGACTGCCGAAAACAAGGAGTTAAGACTTTGAGTTGGACTTTTGAAAAGGTAGATATTGATTTGTTAGACAACCTAAATTTGAATAGCCATGAAAAGCTATTGTATATTTTAATAAGAAGATTCCATAACTGCAAAAATGGTGTAAATGTATCTAATAAATATTTAATGCGTAGAACTGGCATTAAATCTGAGGCCACACTTAGAAAGTATTTAGACAATTTAACATTGTTTGGCCTAGTTGCTAGACACCAACCTAAACGAAACAAAGCTAACAACTACACATTTGATAGGAATAAGATGCAAGAAATTATTCGCATGAATAATGGTAAAAGACGAAGAATTAGCGAAAGCATTAAACAAAAAATACACAACAAAAAGTTATCACAAGAAATTAACAGGGGTACAGTTATCACCATAAATCCAAAAGTTCGGTAGTTAATTTTTGTAGGTCATGGGGGTTAATTTTTGTAGGTCTTAAATAGAAAATACTTAATAGAAAATAATATATATGGAGCAAAAAGATAAGATTAAAAAAATAATAGGTAATATGGTTAAAAATACTAACTTTTATTACAAAAAAGCAAAGGATAGTAGAATTAAGAATAGAAAAGCACATGACCAAAACAAAAAAACCAAACAATTACAGAAATCCTTATCAAAGGATAGATTTAACCAATATTTAGACCAATTGTATAAACAAAATGATAACAGTTAGACTGACTACCGACCAATTAGATAGATTTTTATCCATAGCAGCATTTGTGGATAATAAATTACCTGGACTTAAAAAACCAAGATGTACTACTAACTTTGAACTGTTAGATGTATCACCAGATAAAGATACTTATAAAGATTCGGCACCATCTACTGCTAGACCAAGAATAATTCCGACTTCCAGACAATTATCCATATATGATTTTGTAACTATGCTTATGTTGGATGTTAAAGCTGATAAAAGAGAACTAATTTACCTTAGACACTTTCCCTACAGATCCTACAGACAACTTAAAAGATTCTACTTAGATTGGTCACATGAAAAAATAAGATATATGTATTTTAGAGCTTTGGTAGAAGCTTGTGAGGTAGCAAACAAGAATTTAAAAAAATATTTGTAAAAGATTTGACAAGTTATCAAATAAGTTAAAGAAAAACTTTATACTTAATTTAAGTGTTTTTTTTTAAAACCTTTTTTTTAGTTTGAATCATATGATGGGGTAGCAAACCTTTCTTTCTTTCTCTCTCTCAAAATTGCTACCCCCTTATGAACAATTACTGTTCAATTGGCTTAAAGTCTTTTATTTTAAGCTTTTTTAACATCTTCCTATTCTTTAATGCTGATTGGAACTTATCTTTATTCCTGTAGTATTTAACAATAGGAAACTTAAACATAACAATTGGAGTTGTTAAAGTTTTAGATTTATTAAACATATTTCTCTCCTTTTGATTCGTTAGAATCGGTTGATAACAATATTAACACTATCGCTAACAATATTACAACCACAAATAAGTAAATAAAATGGCTAATAAGACTAAGAAAAATGATAAAGTGATTAAAGAAATGCTAGAAGAATTAGCACAAGGTAAATCACTTAGAGCTGTACTTTCACCACAAAATAAGGATCCAGATAGACCATGTTGGGAAACCTTTAGATCCTGGATGAAAAAGGATAATAATTTACGACTAGCCTATGAAGAGGCTAAAATGGATAGCATGGAATTTGTACTTAGTGCAGCTACTGACTTATTAAACGAAAGTATTGCTAATAGTAAAACAAAAGAAAAGACTGACTTAGGTCAAACACATCTTATTAAGTCATTTGTAGATTTAAGTAAATGGAAAAGTGAACGAATTCAACCCAAATACTATGCTAAAAAGGATGCAACTACATTAAATTTCGATAAAAATACTCCATTAGTTGTTAAGTGGGATAAGTAAGTTATTGGTAAAAGTATTGTAATTGCTATGTTTTGTTTAAAATGTTCAGAGCATCAGATAAAACTAGCACAGAAGTATTTATAGGACAAATGTTCACTAAATGTTTTAGAATTATTCTAAAGTACAAACAAAAAATTAATAAATTTATACCAATTTTATACCGGCAACATAAAATTATTAATTTTCAAGGTAAATAAACCAAAGCAAGTGATTATTAGTCAGTTTTCAGATTAAAACACAGGATTTGGGGGGTTTTGAATCGAAGCCACCCATCAGGCTATATTGGGAACTAAAAATAAAATTAGGGGTGGTACACACAAATAAACAAGGGTTTTTAATATGTTCGATTACGAAGATGGTAAACAAGGATATTCAGCAGTTATCTACATAATGGAATCTACTAATAGTGTTGTAGTACACTTTGGAGGTTTTAACGATTTAACTGAGTGCAAATATTTTAGCCATCACATCATGAATGATTTAGGCATTGAACAATTATTAAATGTACCCAGAGGTGTAACAGTACACTAAGGGGGGTTTTGTTTTAAAATGGCAAACATAGTCATTCCATACAAACCAAGAGAATTACAGAATTTTTTGCACAAGAAAATCGATAAGCATCGATTTAGTGTTTTGGTTTTACACCGAAGAGCTGGAAAAACAGTCATGACGATTAATCATATGCTAAAAGCAGCTTTGACTAATCCCTTGCCTAACCCCAGATATGCGTTTCTTTCGCCCACATTCAAACAAGGAAAGGCGACGGCTTGGGATTACATAAAAACCTATGCCGGTAAAATTCCTGGTACGAAATTCAACGAATCTGAGCTTAGGTGCGATTTACCTAATGGTGCAAGGATTACAATATTAGGTGCTGAGAATGATCAAGCACTTAGAGGTATATTTTTAGATGGTTGCGTTTTTGATGAAACACAAGCCATAAAGCCAACTATATTTCCAGAGGTAATAAGACCAGCTCTGGCAGATAGAAAAGGTTGGTGCGTATTCATTGGAACACCAAAAGGTCGTAATTATTTTTTTGAATTATATAACCAAGCACTAGAAACTAAAGATTGGTATGCTTGTGTATTTAAAGCTAGTGATACTAAAATTTTAGACAATGATGAACTTGAAGCTGCAAAAGCTATCATGTCTAAAGATTTGTATGATCAAGAATTTGAGTGCAGTTTTCAAGCTGCCATAACCGGCAGTTATTTCGGATCTATTATAGAGGGTCTGGCAAAAGAAGGTAAGATTGCTGATGTACCTTACGATGATAACCTGGATGTAGAGACTTGGTGGGATTTAGGTCTTAACGATTCAACTGCAATATGGTTTGCCCAAAGGTATAAAGGTGAAATAAGATTAATAGACCATTATGAAAATAGTGGTTATGGCTTAGACCATTATGCAGAAGTTTTAGATCAAAAAGGTTATGAGTATTCTAAACACATAGCACCCCATGATATTAAAGTTAGAGAACTTGGTAATATGGGTAAATCAAGATTAGAAACTGCGTTAGAGCTTGGTATTAATTTTGAAGTAGCTCCAAAACTATCTATTGAAGATGGAATTGAGGCAGTACGAAAAGCATTAACTAATTGCTGGTTTGATAAAGAAAAATGCAAAACAGGAATTGAGTATTTAAAAGCTTATCAAAAAAGATGGGATGATAAAAACCAATGCTTTAAAAATAAACCGATGCACAATTTTGCATCCCATTGTGCTGATGCTTTTAGGACTGGCATAATTGGACAAGGTGCTGAAATTTCAAATTGGAAAAAACAAGTTCCAATCAACACAAATTATATAGTTTAATATGGCAGATAAAGTAACAGATATAGAATTAAGAAGTATTATTAACTCTGAGATAAATAATGCAATTGGTTTTATGGGGGGTAATTTAACTTCTCAAAGAAAAAAATCAGTTGAATATTATTTAGGTGAAAAATTAGGAACTGAAATAGATGGCAGATCGCAAGTTGTATCAACCGATGTAGCTGACACTATTGAAACTATTTTACCTAATTTACTTAGAATTTTTACAGCTAGTGACCAAGTGGTTAAATGTGAGCCTGTAAAATCAGAGGATGTACCTTTAGCCGAACAAGCTACTAATTATATTAATTATATCTTCAATAAAGATAATAATGGTTTTAGTGTTTTATATACTTGGTTTAAAGATGCTTTAATTGAAAAAAATGGAATTGTAAAAGTTTATTGGGATGAGTCTATTGATATAGAACAAGAAACTTATAAAAATTTAAACGATCAAGAATACCAGTTATTACTTGATGATGAAAATGTTGAAATAGTTGAAGAGGAATCTTTTGTTGATGAAAAGATGAAAGCAGCTATGGATTTATTATTAGTTGAAGCAACTAAGCAAGGCCAGTTGGTAGAAGAAGAGCCAACTCCAATGTTGCACAACTGCATTATTAAAAGAACATCAAAAGGTGGTAGAGTTAAAATAGAAAATGTTCCACCAGAAGAATTTTTAATACAACGAACTGCAAAATCAATTGAGGATGCAGATTTTGTTGCACATAGAGTTTTAAAAACTAGATCCGATCTTATTAAGATGGGTTTTGATAGAGATGTTGTTGAAAATTTACCTACATCAAATAATATTATTTTAAATGATGAAAGATTAACTAGGTATAGCGATATAGACGAAAACCCATTTAACAATTCACCTGATGAAGCTACTCAAGAAATAGAAATTTATGAGTGCTACATGAAAGTAGATATGGATGGTGATGGGATTGCTGAACTTAGAAAAGTTTGTGTTGCCGGTGCCGGTGGCTATACAATATTGGCCAACGAAAGCTGCGATGCTATTCCTTTTTGTAGTTTAACACCAATACCAATGCCACACAGATTTTATGGCAGATCAGTTTCAGAGTTAGTTGAAGATGTGCAATTAGTTAAATCAACTGTAATGCGTCAGTTGCTAGACAATATGTATTTAACTAACAACAACAGAGTAGCCATAATGGATGGCATGGTCAACTTGGATGACCTATTAACATCAAGACCTGGTGGGGTAGTTAGAACTAAACAACCACCAAGCCAAGTTATGTTGCCGATGCAATCACAAACTATATCGCAACAAGCATTTCCATTATTAGAATACTTAGATACTGTTAGGGAAACTAGAACTGGGGTTACAAGATATAATCAAGGCTTAGATGCAGATAGTTTAAACAAAACTGCAACTGGTGTTAATGCAATAATGACTCAATCGCAAATGCGTATGGAGTTGATTGCTAGAGTGTTTGCTGAAACAGGAATTAAAGATTTATTTAAAAGAATTTTTGAACTTACTTGTAAGTATCAAGACAAAGAAAGAATTGTAGAACTTAATAATCAGTTCATACCAGTCAAACCTACTGAGTGGCGAAATAGATATAATATTTCTATTGCAGTCGGTCTAGGTAGTGGCTCTAAAGAACAACAGATTATGATGCTTAACAATATTCTAGAAAGACAGTTACAAGCCTTTCAATTACAGGGTAATAGGGAATACCCTATGGTTAGCTTAAAAAACATTTACAATAGTTTGGCTAAAATTATTGAAAATGCTGGTTTAAAAAATGTTGAGAATTACTTTGTAAATCCTGACATGGGTAAAGGTATGGTTACACCTCCACCTCCACCAGAGCCATCGCCAATTGAAAAAATAGAATTTACTAGAATAGCAAGTGAAGAAAAACGAAAAGTTGCTGAGTTAGAACTTGAATTGAAAAAAATTAAATCTGACAATGCAGAAATTCTTTTAGAAAACGAAATTAAAATGAAAGAACTTGAGTTGAAATATAATACTCAAATAGATTCACAACAAATAAAAGCTGATGCTGATTTAAATAAAATGTTAGTCGCAGAATCGACAAAAGATTTTAGAGAAGCTAGTAGGCAATCACAAATGGTACAAGATCAGGTAAAAGCTTTATATGAACAAGAGCCAACAGGACAAACTCCAACAGGAAGTGAGCCAATCGAACAAAGCTAAACAACTTTTTGAAAATCCTTTGTTAAAAGAGAGTTTTGATAAGTTAAAAAAGCTTTATGCCGAAAGTTTATTTAATACTGGTGCTAAAGAAACAGAAGCTAGAGAGAAATTGTGGTTAGCTTACAATGTAGTCGGCAAAGTAGAACAAAATTTACTAGAAATTTTAGATACCGGCAAATTAGCCTCTAAACAATTAGAGGATTTTAGAAAAAGTATCAAACAACAAAAATTCTAACAAAAAAAGTTAGGATAAGTCAACCTACACAACAGGAACTTAACTAAAAGGAGCAAATTATGGCAGACAATTATGCAAACCCTCTAAAGGGAGCTGAAACTGACATTACTAAAGCAACAAAAGCAATAACAGGCTTATTAAATCCATTAAACCCAAAAGAAGAAGAGGTAATTGGACAACAAGAGCCACCAAAAGAACAAGAAGAACAGAATTCTCCTGAACTTACACAAGAGGAATCTTCAAATGAAGATCAACCTCAAGAACAGGAAATAGTGGAAGAAGAATCTAACGAAGAAGCTTCCGAAGATGTATCTCAAGACGAAGAACAAATTGATACTCAAGAGAAACAAGAGTCCCCATCTTACAAAGTTAAAGTAAATGGACAAGAATTCGATGTTACCCTTGATGAGTTGAGAAATGGTTACTCAAGAGATGCTGATTATCGACAAAAGACTGAAGAACTTTCTAATCAAAGGAAAAATTTTCAATCGGAGTCGGAAAAGCAAAGACAAGACTATTCTACAAAGCTTAGTGAAGTGAATCGGTTAATGTCAGTTGCCCAACAACAATTACAAACAGAGATTAATTCTGCTGATTTGGAAAAGTTGTACGAAGAAGATCCAACAGAAGCTGCAAGGATTGAACATAGACTAAGACGAAAGCAAGAAAAGCTTAATTCGGCTATGGCCAAAACGCAATCGGAACAGCAAAAACAATTTGATAGTTTTTTACAAGATCAACAAAGAAAATTGGTAGCAAAAATGCCTGAATTTTCTGATCCTCAAAAAGCATCAAGTTTAAAAACTAATATGAAAAGCACACTTAACAATTATGGTTTTAATGACCAAGAAATTGCACAAGTGTACGATCATAGAATAGTTATGTTGGTAAATGATGCTATGAAATATAGAAGTCTACAAAAGGCAAAACCAAATATTGCTAAAAAGATTTCTAAACCTGGCAAAGTTTTTTCAAGTGGGGTTAAACAAAGCAAAGCTGATGTCAATTACAAAGCTAGAAAAGAAAAGTTGAGTCGTCTAAAAAAATCTGGAAGTGTTAAAGATGCTACCAGCATATTTTTAGATATGATTAACAAACAATAACAACTCAACATAAGGAAAATAACTATGTCACAAGTAAGTGGAACTTATTCTACATACGATGCTGTGGGTGAAAGAGAAGATTTATCAGATATAATCTATAATATCTCTCCAACAGACACACCATTTATGTCAGGAATAGGAAAAGAAAAAGCGACAGCAGTTTATCATGAATGGCAAACTGACAGTTTAGCAGCAGCAGCTAGTGATAACTACCAAATTGAAGGTGATGAAATATCTTTTTCTGCACCTGGTACTACAACTAGAATTGGAAACAGAACTCAGATTTCTAGAAAATCTGTAATCGTTTCTGGTACTCTAGACGCAGTATCTACAGCTGGTAGAAATAATGAATTAGCTTACCAAATCTCTAAAAACTCTAAAGAGTTAAAAAGAGATATGGAAACTTCATTAACTGCAAACCAAGCACCAGTAACTGGTGATGATTCTACAGCTAGAAGATTAGCTGGTATTGAATCATGGATCAAAACTAACACATCTAAAGGTGGTGGTAGTGGAGCTGACCCAAGTACATCAGGTACTAATGCTAGAACTGATGGAACTCAAAGAGCTTTCACAGAAGCACAATTAAAAGATGTAATCAAAAAAGTTTGGGACTCTGGTGGAGACCCATCTATGATTATGCTTGGCTCTTTCAACAAACAAAAACTATCAGGCTTTACTGGTGGATCAACTAGATTTGATCCAGCAGAAAACAAAAGATTGGTAGCAGCAGTTGATATTTATGAATCTGATTTTGGTGCGATGACTGTTGTACCTAACAGATTTAGCAGAAGCAGAAGTGCTTATGTTTTATCACCTGATATGTGGGCAGTTGCGTTTTTAAGAGACTTCCAATTGGTTGATCTTGCAAAAACTGGTGATGCTGCGAAGAAAGCTATGTTAGCAGAATACACACTTGTTTCTAAAAACGAAGCAGCAAGTGGTGGTGTTTTTGATTTAACAACATCTTAATCTATATAATTATAGGGGGAGCAATCCCCCTATATTCAATTAACATTTTGTTTGGTCTTTGAAGTCAATGACGGAACGAAGCAAATAAATAAGGACAAAAAACATGAGAACTCTTAACGATTATTTTATAACAGCAGAGATTGAGGATATTTCTACAGCATCTTCAACTTTTGTTGGAATTCCAGATGGTGGAAGAATAATTAAAATTATAACTGCACTTCAAGGTGCGATCTCTGGTGCAAATGCCGGTATTTCTTTTGAAATAGGTGGTACAGCAGTAACTGGTGGTGGAATCACAGTTGCACACTCAGGATCAGCAGCCGGTACTGTTGATACAGCAGAGCCTACAGCTTTGAATCAAGTTGAAGAAGATGGAACTATCGAAATGATTACTGATGGTGCATCTACAGGAACTAAAAAACTTTTAGTAACTTTTGTTATTAGAAGATAATTACAAAATTTGAGGGGATCCTGTCTAGCGATATTTCCCCTCAAATGTAAATTAAAAAAGGAAATAAATTATGCCAATGGTAGGGAAAAAAAAGTTTTCATACAGTAAAGCTGGAATGAAAAAAGCAAAATCTTATGCCAAGAAAAAAGGCAAAAAAGTAAAATACAAAAAATAAAGGAAAATAAATTATGAGTTTTAATTATGCTTTAAGACCAATAGTCTTACAAAAAATAACAATGGCAGGAAGTGCTGCATCACTTGCATCAGCTGCTTTTGGTGCTGGAACTGAATATGTAAGAGTTGCTGCATCAACAGATTTTCATATAGTTTTTGGAGCATCGCCAACTGCAACTGCCGATCATATTTTTATACCAGCAGATCAACCAGAAATTTTTAAAGTTTCTCCAGGTGAAAAAGTAGCTGCTTTAGGTGGTAATAGTGAGGTTATTTCTATTGTTGAAATGAGTGCTTAGTGGCTAAACAAAAGTTTATTCATTTCGTACCAAGACCAAAACCAAAAAAAAGACCAGGAGTTCATCGTAAGACGCAATCGAAAAGTCAAAAAAGACAAAGAAAGCAAACTAGATACAAAGGTCAAGGTAGATAATGGGAAAAATTAGTGTAGAAAAAGATGGTTTAATTACAGAAACTTTTCATGACAACGAAAATAAAGGTGTTGTTCAAGAAAGAACTGTAAATCATAAACCAATTTTAGACCACAATAAAAAATTATATACTCAAAATGATGGTTACTCACCTGATAAAGGTTTAAAAAGAGTGGCTACCATACCTACTATTATTTTAGAAATTTGGGCAAAAGAATATAATGGGGATCAAAACAATGGTAATTGGTTTGCTTTACCTAAAGATGTTCAAACAAAAATTTTAAAAGAAAAATTAAATAGTTCTGATTATAGATATTTTAGAACTGCACCAGGAAGATTTTAATGGCATTAACTACTTACACAACTTTAAAAGCATCAATTGCTAACTGGCTTAATAGATCAGATTTATCATCTGAAATATCAGATGATTTTATTAAATTAGTAGAAGCTGATTTTAATTCAAAATTAAGAATTAGAAAAATGATAGCTCAAACTACTATAACAATAGATAGCGAAACAGAAGCTTTACCAACAGATTTTTTACAAGTAAGAGATTTTTATATTTTAAGTGGCAGTACAAAACACCCTTTAAGATACATGACACCTAGTCAAATGGATCAAGTTAAAGGTACATCTAGAACAGGATTACCATCAAGCTATACAATACTTGGTGATACTTTTAGGTTTATGCCTAAACCAGATTCAAGTTATACCGGCTACATAAATTATTATAAAAAATTTAGTGCTTTATCAGATAGTGCTACAACAAATTATATTTTAGAAAGCCACCCAGCAATTTATTTGTATGGTGCTTTATTTCATGCTGCTAATTTTTTAGGTGGAGTAAATCCACAACAAGTACAAACTTGGTCGCAAATGTATCAAACAGCTATGGAAAGATTAGAATTAAATGACAGGGAAGATCAATTTAGTGGATCACCTTTAGTACAAAGAGGTGAAGATACAATAGCATCACCATTTAGAAGTAATTATACATCAACAACTAATTCGGCTTAATTATGCAATTACCTTTTGGAGAATGGTTGCCTGACCAACCAGATCATTTAAATCCTGGTGCAACAGTAGCAACTAATGTGTACCATGCACAATCAAGCTACAAGCCTGTAAAAGGTTTAGTTGCTTATAGTGGTGCATCTAATGTAACACAAAATGCTAAAGGTGCAGGATCATTTAGAGATAATACGAACACAGTATTTACTTTTGTTGGAACTAAAACAGATATTTACAAATTAACATCTGGTACTTTTGCAAGTGTTAAAGGATCATGTACTGTTAGTGGTGGAGATACAGATTTTTTTACATTTACACAGTTTGGTAACTATGTAATTGCATCTAATGGTGTTAATCCACCTATGTATTACTTAATGGGTACTTCAACTAACTTTGCAACATTACAAAGCTTAGTAACAAGTAGTGGTCAAGGTACAGTACCGGCTAAATTTAAAATAAGTGGTGTTATTAGAGATTTTTTAGTGACTGGTAATATAGAAAATGCAAAAAACAGAGTTGCATGGTCTGGATTAAACGATATTAGCATTTGGGAAGCTGGTGTTAGTTCATCAGATACACAAGATTTACCTGGTAGTGGTGGTCAAGTTGTAGCCATAACTTCTGGTGAGGTTGGTTATGTTTTTAGACAAGACCAAATAATTAGAATGGACTTTGTTGGTGGAAATGTAGTTTTTAGATTTTCAGTTATAAGTCCGAATAGAGGAGCTGTTTATGGCCAAACTGTTTGCCAAGACAACAGACAAGTTTTCTTTTATGCTTCTGATGGATTTTTTCAAATTAATGGCGATCAAGTATTGCCGATTGGTGCAGAAAAAGTAAATAGATTTTTTGATGGTGATTTAAACAAAGCTTACACAGATAGAATTACAGCAGCAGTTGATCCATTTAATACTTTAGCGATTTGGTTATACCCTAGTAAAGATAATCCAAACACTACAGGGATATGCGATAAATTATTAATTTATAATTATGTAACGCAAAAATGGAGTACAGCTAATGTTAAAGCTTCACAAATTTTTAAACAATTTGTAGTAGCAAACACAGTTGAGTTAATGGATATTATTAGTGAGAACTTAGAAGATATTAATATTTCACTAGACACAGCTTATTGGACAAGTGGCCATTTATATTTAGGTGCTATAGATGAAAATTTTAAAGCAGCTATTTTTTCTGGAAAAAATTTAGAAGCCGAACTTGAAACTAAAGAAACAGAATTGTTTCCAGGTTTAAGAGCTAATGTAACTGGTGTAAGACCTTTAGTAGACGCAACTTCAAATGTAGTTGTTAAAACTAGAGATAAACTTGCAGACACAGTTACAAGTTCATCATCAAGTACAATTAACACATCAGGTATTGCACCAGTAAGACAAAGTGGCAGATACTTTAGAGCTAATGTAAAAATACCGGCAGAAAGTCTTTGGACTAATGCACAAGGTATTGATTTAACAGCAAGTCAGGGTGGAAGTAGATAATGTCAGATAAAATAGATATTGATAACATAAGATACTCAATTGAAACACAAGAGTTTTTTCAAAGACAAGTAGAGGAAGCTGTAAATACATTAATTAACAAGAATAATGCTGAAAGCGATAAAGCTTTTAGTTGGTTTATGAATTAGGAGCAACATGACAACAAACATTAAAGATTATTCAACAACCCAAGCCAGTAACACATCACTTAATTCTATTGATGTAGATGAGGGGATGCTACCTAGTAATTTGAACAATGCTATTAGAGCATTAATGAAAAATACTAGAGATTGGTTTAATGATAGTCAATGGGTTGAGTATGGTGATGGCGATGCTAGTGTAACTTATGCTTATGCTTCAGGCACATCTTTCACAATAGCTGGTGTTAATGTAACCTCTGTATATCATGCTGGTAGACGAATTAAATTAACAGCATCAACACCTGGCACTATTTATGGAACAATTTCAAGTTCATCTTTTTCTACAAACACTACTGTAAATGTAACATGGGATAGTGGCTCATTATCCAATGAAGCTATTACTACAGTTTATATTGGTGCTTTATCCAAAACTAATAACTCTATACCTACAGGGATTGCTGCAACTAAAATTGCAGATGGAACAATCTCAGACACAGAATTTCAATACTTAAATGGAGTATCAAGTGCTATCCAAACTCAATTAGATGCTAAACAAGCAACTATTACAGGATCAGCTTCTACAATTGATACCGAAAGTTTAACTGCTGACAGAGCAGTAATATCTAATGGCTCACAAAAGATTGCAGTATCAGATGTAACCTCAACAGAATTAGGTTACTTAGATGGTGTAACAAGTGCAGTACAAACACAAATAGATTCGAAACAAGCAACATTAACTGGGGGTGCAACAACAATAGCATCATCTGATTTAACTGCCTCAAGAGCATTACAATCAAATGGCTCAGGTAAAGTAGAAGTTAGCGATGTTACAACAACTGAACTTGGTTATTTAGATGGTGTATCATCTGCAATTCAAACTCAGTTAGATGCAAAACAAGCTAGTGATGCCCAATTAACTGATATTGCCGGACTAACACCAACTGACAGTAATTTTATTGTTGGTGATGGATCAAATTTTGTAACAGAGTCTGGTGCTACTGCTAGAACA
>Ga0115012_10000499_pt1 | contig 22217 bp, 23 predicted proteins | sample TroAtlMetagenome_FD_88706 | JGI IMG/M metagenome (GOLD analysis project Ga0115012, IMG submission 88706) | Marine eukaryotic phytoplankton communities from Atlantic Ocean - Tropical Atlantic ANT10 Metagenome | ecosystem: Environmental > Aquatic > Marine > Oceanic | place: Tropical Atlantic...
AAAACTTTGCTGAAACCGAGGAAGTGGTCAAGAAAAACAGCGGTTGGCGTCTGAGCCTTCAGACCCACAAATGGATGGGGGTGGATTGATGATCAAGCGCGCAGTCATGGCTCTTTCAGGTGGCATGGATTCAACCTCACTCCTTCTGCGGTTGCTGGCCGATGGAGCTCATGTTAGTTGTGTGTCATATCATTACGGCCAAAAGCATAGCATCGAGGTTCAGCGAGCATCCAACAACATCGAGTATCTTCAATCGAAGGATTTGACGGTCGACCACAAGATTGTTGACCTAACCGATGCAATGTCATTGTTCGAATCTGCTCTAATCAATGAAGACAAAGACGTCCCAGAAGGACATTATGAGGAGGAACAAATGAAGGCTACTGTGGTGCCGAATCGAAACGCTATCTTTGCATCAATTCTCTATGGGTATGCACTCTCAATCGCTGAAAGAGAGCGCGTTGACGTCTCAATTGCACTTGGCGTTCATTCTGGTGATCACGCCATCTATCCAGATTGCCGACCTGAATTTTACCAAGCCATCGATCACGCTTTCACAACAGGAAATTGGGGCAGTGAACGTGTCCATTTCTTTTTGCCATACATTGAGGGGGACAAAGTAACCATTCTCAAGGATGCATTGCTTGCGTCCGATCAAATGAACCTTCATTTTGACAAGGTGTTTGAGAACACGATCACCTCCTATAATCCAGACCAAGACGGCAGGAGTTCAGGTCGTAGTGGTTCAGATGTGGAACGAATTTTAGCCTTCCACGCACTTGACTTGGTCGATCCAATCGAGTACGTTGAGCCTTGGGAGACTGTCCTCGAGGCAGCTCTGGAAACTGAGCGAAAACACAAGGATGCGTATTACAAAGAAAAATTGACTGATATGCAATATTATGTCACGCGTGAAAGTGGTACAGAACGGGCATTCACTGGTATGTACTGGGATGAGAAGCGGACTGGTAAGTACACATGCATCTGTTGCGGCCACCTCCTGTTCACCTCCGAAATGAAATTCGATTCTGGTTGTGGTTGGCCTTCCTTCCATAGCGAACATGGCCGCGCTGCAATCGAACACATCGAAGACAGAACACACGGTATGATTCGAACTGAAGTGCGCTGTTCAAAATGTCAAGCCCACCTTGGCCACATCTTCAATGATGGACCTCGACAGCATGGTGGTATGCGGTATTGCATCAATTCAGCTTCAATCGATTTCCAGGAGGAAGAATCATGACGACCAGAATACGAAGATACGTAGAGACAGATACCGGGCACAGGGTTCCAAACCATAAGAGCAAATGCCGGCATATGCATGGCCATAGGTATCGATTTGAGGCTGAAATTGAAGGCGATGTCGTGGAAGAATCAGGCGTCTCTGATGAAGGAATGCTGATGGATTTTTCTGACGTCAGTCATATTCTCACTGTCCATATCCATGATGTAGTGGACCATGCTTTCGTTGTCTATGAACACGATCAGCAAGCACGGAAAGCATTGGAAGCAATGGAGGACGGTCATCGAACCGTAGTCGTGCCATTCATTCCAACAGCAGAGAACCTTGCCAAATGGGCTTTTGAACAAGTTGAACCTCACATCAAAACAGCGTATGGAAACAGATTGCGATTGGTTGCAATGCACGTTCGAGAAACACCAAAAAGTGTTGCTTCATGGTATGCATGAGGGTTTATTCTTCCTCTGGAATAATTTTCCTTCGCCTCTTACTTCGCCATTCTTCATTGCCTTCGACATATTGAATGGCAGTGGAGGCATCAAGTAAACCACCGATCATGCGATTGGCTTCCCCTTCTGTTGGCATAGAACGCATGATGGATCTTGAAAGGGATTGTCCGAAACTTTTCCTACGCTCATCATTGCCTGGAAGAGCATGTGCTAGTTCACGAACAGTTTGTAGCAATATATGTTTCAATTCGGGAGAAATGCCTCGCTCGAGTGGAACAACATTCGGGATGCCTGCTTCCTTGCCTTGTCGTGAAAGCACTCGTGATCTGTGTAATTCATAGACGCAGGCATTGACTGCATGGGAGAGATTAGCGATTGGATAACCTTCCCACGTCGGCAAGGTGACGAGAAAATCACACTTCGCTAAATCCTCAGTTGACATTCCTTTACCTTCTTCACCGAAAACCAAGCACACGTTGCCATCATAATGTTCCAATCGCTCTGCAAGTTCCCAAGGGTAAACAAAATGACGGAAATTGGTTTTGGAACCAATTTCCCTCTTGCCAGATGTTCCAATCACCAAGGATGCATCAGTGGTAGCGTCCTCTAGGGTGTCATGAACTGTGCAATGATCGAGAACACGGCCTGCATGCTTCGCTCGGTTTCGAGCCTCGATGTCATTGGGGTCACACTGAGGTTGAACAAGTCGGAGTTGGACAAAGCCATAATTGAGCATGGCGCGGCAAACTGCACCTAAATTACCTGGGTGGGAAACACCGATGAGAACAACTGAAAGTGAATAGTTGGATGTCGGCAATGGGAGTTCACTGCGGTCACCCATATCCATCACTCCTCCTCGAACTCTTGTGTCAAGTCAAAACTTGCAATCCAACGCGGGTCACATGCTTGGTACAAAAAAAACAGAAAACCGGATTCATTTTCTCGGTCTTGCATCACAATTGATCGTTTGCGAACAGCGTGTTTGTTTCGCAAATGAAGAATCAAAGCCTCAAGGGTGGCCTTTGATTCATGATGAACCGATACCGGTGTGCGGTCCCAGTTGACGCGCAAAGCCACGTCGAAGCACCTGCTCAGTCGACTCGGCGTTGTCGGTATCGCGTGACATATCCAGCGATCCAATTGCGGAGTTTCTTGGACTCAACATCCGTGAGTTGTTGGACCATCTGTTTGTTGTGGTCAAAGTCATCAGTGAATTTCTCACCGTGGTCTTCAACAAGGTGAATGGCTCTAATTTTGATAAAACTTGGTCGAATATTTCCCATAATTGATCACTCCGTAGATAGTTTGACTTCGATTGGAATATCAGGTTCATCGTGACGTGTCACGTGGAGCCTGATTTTACGAGGTGGGTTTTCAATACCACGAGCCCAGATGTGTTCGTTCACCGACGGATCAATCCACACTTCTTCGTCTTCTCGAACACTGAGGTGTTGGATGACATGTTCACGGATAATTTGCATTGCACGTGGTGCACGCTTGTATCGGGTAATGGCCCAAGCCTTACGGAGAGGGACGATGAGTTCAGATTCATTAGGACGTACCATACTTCTTCACCTCAGCGTTGGAGCTTACTACGGCGCCAGTGGTGTCGCTTTGGGTGCGACACAGTGTTTCGGTCGGTCTTGAGCATGACCCAAACTGGGACACGCCGATTCTGCTTGCCTGCCTTCATGAGGCGGATTTTTTTTGCTGCTGGTTTATTTCTTGACATATTCGAGCACCCTTTCAGATTCTTCGGATGGACGCACTACGGCGGCTCTTGGATTGGGACAAGAGCAACTGCTTGAGTTGCTCATCGGACATCGGTGGCGTAAACTTGCCCTCGTTGTGGAGTTGGACTATGGTTTGCTTGATTGATGAAGCACGGGTTGGTGTAGCCATGGCTACGGTTGCAAGGCGGGATCGAGCGTCGTTCGAAAGGAGTGAACGCATTGCTGTGTCAAGTTGTGCGGCCGCCATTTGTGCTTGCTGGGCCTGAACTTCTGCTTCAGCCTGTTGTGTGGCTTGAGCTTCGAGTTGCTGTTGAAGGGCAGCACGTCGCTGTTCCCTTAGTATGGCCAATTCTTCATCGTGTGATGTCGACATGCTGGCCACCCTTTCCACGTCCTCTTCAGTACTTTGCGAGTCCTGGATATTGCTCTTCTGCTGCTGGTCGGCATTCGTGAGCGACTGAATCGATCATCTTTTGCCCAGCTGCGGTGATGCGACGTCCGGCATAGAGCTGAACTGGGCCCTCTTCAGTTTCCACAGTTCGGGTTGGGACCTTTTCAACAAGGCCAGAGGCTTCGAGTTGTTGGAGTGCGGTGCGGATGATGTGACGAGATGCGACACCTGGGGTGTTTGGGGCAGCGCCATTGTCCTTGCGTCCGCCGAAAGCCTGGGAAAGGTGAGTGACACCAATAGGGCCTTCGCGGGAAATCTTGCGCATGAGGGCTGCGGATCGTAGGAACCACCAGTTTTCTTGGCTTGGTGGGCGTTCTCGGGAGACTCCAGTCTTCACAAATTCAGCCCAATCAGGCGTTTCTACTGACTTTTCTGCGGCCAAACGCGCAGCAAGTGCAGGGTTCAAGAGTTCTGCGGGGATATCATAGAGAGTCGTCATGACAATACACCAAGCATTTTGCCGACCTTACGCCCCTATATGAAGAGAGCGGGTCAACAGGAAACCGAGAACACGAGGACAGCGTCCATTTACAGCCGTGTTCAAACCAATAGACAAGGGTTCTTCAAGGGCTCTGCTGTCGGGGATTTGATGAGGAAAGCCTTGGCTCAAAATCCAAACTTGCTTCGAACCCTTTTGGGCTTGTCCTTTACACTCATTTTCATGCTTTCCTACGCCGTTTATGGCGCCACAGTCTCACCGTCATATTATCTGTATGAGACAGATGCAACCGTCACGGTTCATGACGACATCGAACCAGTTCGCATCTACCAGGATGATCAAAATCAGACCACATGGACATGGTCAATTCCTGCTGATGGTGTCAACTTAACCTGGGTGAATTTAACAGCCGTCGAACTCTCAAACGGCGCTGAGGTGCGGCTGATTAACTCAGCCGGCTTGTTCAGCCATCCATTGCTCGGTTCACAAGATGCCGACGGATTCAGTTGCAGTGATTCTTGTGACTTTAACTCCACACATACCGTGGTCGCAGAGGAAGGTGGTGAAATCACCATCAAGGCGCTCACGAGTACCGATCCGGCACGACGGTCGAACGGCACGGTCTACTCGAATTCCGAGAGTGGTGCTGTTGAAAAGGCACGAAATGCAATCGCATACGAACACTCACCGTCATTGATTCGAATCGAAATCATCGAAAATGGCAACAGAAGCACTGCTCCTGCCACAACGATTGAAACCGTCAATGAAGAATTTGCTTCACTTGAGCCGTTTTCAGTTGATGCAGCCACCGAATTCCTATGGGCCTTAGCGGCAGTTGTGGGTTGCTTCTCGATGGTCCTCATTCCATCGTTCACCGTTTACTTTGCAGCAAATGCAAAAGAAAAGCGCGACGCTGTTCGCCTAGCAGCCTCGGAAAAGGAAGTTAAGGATGCACTAGATTCCGATTCAAATGAGTGATGAAACGACGCCAGTTTCCTCATATATGTTGAAGCGCTGTATCAACGCGAGCGCCATGAAGTACATGCCGGCATTTGCTTTGGTTGTGTTATTTGTCACAGCTTCGCTTGCCCCTATGGCTGAACCCTTGGATATGGAAACAGTGATGACAGCGCCAAGTGCAAGGGCTTCAGGTGTGGATTTGACCATCACCAGTGTTGGGTTCTCCTACACCACGGGTATCGATGAAGGGCGCTACCGAATGTTCTCCTCGAATCACCCCATTCCTAACTTCGATCGTCCCGCAGAACTCTATGTGGTCGATGCAGTGATCGATGTCCCAATTTTTGTAGAACTCACCGTCGAAAACTTAGGTACAAACCCATCAGGAACCATCGATGTGACGCTGAAAATTCTACACAATGAATACCAGCAATTCGAGATGGTCAACACAACGTTGCAAATGGCTTCCCTCAATGGAGGAAGTTCGAACACCATCGGATTTACCATCACACCAAATTATGCAGGAAACCACTCGTTGGAGGCAAGAGCAAGTGCAGGCGTTGTCGACGATTCACCCGGCAACGATCAATTCAACAGGCATTTTACTGTTGCATCCCATTACTTCAACTGCGATGATTTGACACTTTGGACCACCACCAACGAATGGCGACTAAGTACCGATACGTCCCTCTCCCAGGGCAGCGCTTGTCATGTTGGTAACGGGCAAACATCAACATATTCAGCCTCAACAATGAGTGTTCTTCAAACGCCTGCATTTGACATGTCTGATGCGGTTGATAGTCCGACGCGAACGAATGGAATCACGTTCTTTTACACTGGTAGTTCACAGCAAGGTGATGACTTGAAAATGTACATTGAGGACGCTGGGGGCATCAACACGGAACTTGGCAGCATTACGGGTTTAGTTGACCAATCCTTCTTCGATGGTGCATCTTGGCAGACTTTTTCAGTCACCAATCAAGGCGCCACTTCACCATTGATCCCTGCGCCAATAAGTGAATTCACCTCTTCAACAAAATTCCGCTTCGTCTTCACAAGCGATGCATTAAACGAGGATATTGGCTTTTGGATGGATGACATTGTTATCGTCTATGACCAAAAAGTCAAGCCGATCGAATATGCCATTTCCTCAGCAGGAGTCTCCACGACAGGTGCCCTCCCTGGTGAATGGGGGAGTGTCGGGATTGCACTGACCAATAACGGAAACATCTCTGACTTTGTCATCCCCTCAGTAGAGAACTTACCAAACGATTGGGACGTGTATTATGCACACGAATCAGGGGTTTCAATCAATGCCCAATCCGGCGTTTTGCTGGCACCTGGTGAAACAAAAACAATTCAAATGAATCTCATGCCGGATGAAAATGCGAGCATTGGTTTTAACCAACTCACATTCAAGGCGACTTCAAGTCAGTATCAAACCGTCAACAGCACCCTGCCTGTACAGTTTCAAGTTCTACCAGACAGAGAACCATTCATCGTGATTCCAGAGCAACGACCATCCTGCCCTCCCGGATATACGTGCCCGTTTGAAATCGAAGTGCAAAACATCGGTGATGCCACTGATGTTTTTGATTTAAGCATCGATCAGCAATCCTTGCCACAAGGATGGAGCGTCCAGTTTTCATGGACTCAAGACACTTCAGTGTTGGTTCGACCAGATCAACCCGTACTGGTGAGCATGAGTATGACCGTACCTGTAGACGCCACCCCTGACACTGTGGTAGCATTCAAACTCCATGCTACATCGCAAAACAATTCCATGAAGCATCATAGCGTTGAAATTGATGTCTCAGCTTCGATGATCAGCGAAGCATATGTGGGCATGTCATCGGTACAAGCCAATCAAGATTGGTCGATCAACGCTGGTGAAACCGTCGAAGTTTCATTCACCATTTGGAACAATGCCTCACGGCAAGACATTTTTTCGATGGGCGTTGAATATCAGCCTGCTGGAATGTGGCAAATCGAACAACCGAATAGACCCGACGCAGTCATCAATCCAGGTGGAAGCACAACATTCACGGCAAAAATCACGGCGCCTGAAAACGCACAAGCAGGTGACATTGCACCACCGATCACACCATCCATTACCTCCCAGCGTAGTGGCATGACAATCACTGGTGAGGAATTTAGCATGGTCAGTGTCCGTACCATTAGTGATCTTTCCCTTTCTCTTGTCGAAGCGCCGAATAAATTACGACCAGGTGCATCAAACAAAGTCATCTTTGATCTCGTCAACAATGGTAATGGTCCGGTTGAAGCCCTTCTCATCGCCGATGACATGCCACAAACATGGTCGGTTACCTTCCGGGTTCTTGGCGAGAACATCACTGGCAGCATACCATTGAGCGCCCCCTACGACGCCAACAATAACGCCACAGTTGAAGCTTGGATTTTCCTGCCAAGTGAAGAGGGTGCCAGTGAAATTCACACCCTCACATTCACTGCTTCCAACAGTGAAGGGCTCGATGACCAATTCCTCGAGGACAATACGGTAAGTTTCGACACCATTACCGCTTCAGTACGAATTCCAATGCTCACGGGTTCAGGAGCCTCCACCTTCGCCATGGTAGGCTCAACCGTGAGCGTCAATGCGACATTAACCAATATAGGAAACGCAATCGATGATGGAATCATTGTGAGTGGGTCATATTCAGCCTCACCACCGAACTCCAATATTGTCGCTTTCTTTTCAACAGGAATTGGTTCAACTTCGAAATCTGCTGGTGAAGCTGTGGAAATTATGCTCGCCCCGAATCAATCAACTGTGGTATCACTTGACTTGATTTTGCCATCTGACCTTCTCCTTAACACCCGTATTGTTGTGTCATTTGAGGTCATAGCGGGTATGAATGAGGAGATGCAACCTTACGAATTAACCTATGATGCGCTGATCATCGTTGATCAGCAGCGCAGGATTGATGTCGAATTGAGCAGTCCAAACGCCTTGATCAATCCAACGGGTGTTGGCGTCCCGCTCTTCGTCAACTTGACAAGCACTTCAAGTCAATCTGAGGATTTGGAACTCAACGTCATATTACCTGAAAATTGGCAAGCGGTTTGTAACGGCGTGCTCTTGGAGAGTATTGGACAAAACATGACATTACAAGCCGGACATATCGACCCTCAAATCGACGATATTCCATGTACATTACATCGAATTTCTGGCCCGCTTGAGGGGAAGTTAACCTTCAGTGTTGCAAGTAAAGATGGTGTCTTACAATGGGAAGGCAGTCAAGTGTTCACCTTTTCTGAACGACCAAATGACGCCACATCCATCGCCGTTGAAACAGTTGCTGGTGGGATTGCGGTTTTCCTCGCGTTCGTCCTTCTGCTGGCCATTTCGCTGCGTAAACGAGGCGATTCTGAAATCGTGGAACTGCAAGAGGAAGATGAACTGTCTATGGAAATTGTACAAGCCGGACCGCCTGCCTCGAACGGCCCACCGATTCAACAATCCACAATGACGCCCCATCACGAACCAGAGCAACAAGGGCCTATGCTACCGGCCGAAGGATTACCACAAGGTTGGACGATGGAGCAGTGGACCCACTACGGACAGCAGTACCTTGACCGAATGAAAGGACAAGCATGATACATCACCCAAGGAAGCGTTGGACATGGCCACTTACCCTGGTGCTTGGTATGCGTTATGGGTCATGGTCATGGTCTACGGGGTTTTGACATGGTTTTTGAGAAACTTCACGGAGCGCGTTGAAGCAACTCGGTTATCCGCATTGCTTGGTGTGATGTCCATGTTGACGTTGCTTTCTTGGACCTTGTTGGAATTCTAGGTGATCATATGGAATTACCTGACAAAGACCGACACCAATATTCCGGCATGTATCCATGTCGGGTACCGGTATGGTGGGCGAGATATGGTGAACCGGAACGACATCCAACACTACCGGGTGTAACCGGTCGCAAGGTGATCTTGCGAATCGAAAAGCGGTTCGGCCGTTTGGAACGACTCCTTGCCAGAATGTTCCGTGCACCTCGTGAGGTCAGGCGACCACTTGATGCAATGAACAGCATGCTATGGGAATTATCGAACGGACAACGTACCTTCGAAGAGATTTGTGAGCATATGAACGATACGTTCCAGGAAGACATCGCACCAGTTGTTGATCGAACTGCCGCTGGGATTGATGCATTGAAGCGGAGAAACCTAATGACAATTCTAACCACTGAGTTTACTCACAAATGGCTGATTCATCCGGGGGAATGTCCACCACACCAAAATCTACCGCCCCTTGACAAATCACTCAACATTGATCCTCTTCCAGTTGAAGGTGATGGGATGCCTACAGATGAGGTGCAAGAAGTTCAACAGGCCGACCAATGACACTGATCACACCATTATCGTACAACGGCCGTTCCATAAGATGACCATGCAGGCTGAGAAATTCAACCACAGAATGCAGATTATCTGGATCTAACGATGTTGAATCAACCAATTTGAATTTCGGGTCTTTCATACGAATCGAAGATGAGAGTGGTTGTTCGAGGCGAGAAAGGACATCGAGTAGCTCACTTTTGTCGAGTGGGTCTGTCAAGTAAAGCCGAACAGCAACCGATTGGCTGGATGCTTCACAGAGTGCAACTGCTGATCGAGATTTCGAACAACGGGGGTTGTGATAGAGGACCGCCATGTTCTTGCCTCCTCAATTTGGTACATTGGCATTACGGGGCGCCCAGACCAAACGTAATCCAATGCCATCGGTTCTCTGGTCACTTGGCGCTGAAGCTCGAGCCCGACTTCGAGTTGAATCAGATTCGGTAAACCACGACCCTCCACGGTGACATTTTCGATGACTGTTCGGTGCGACAAACGCTGCCTGTGTGCCAGTGTGTTGTTGATAATTCATCACGTAATCATCTTCACACCATTCACCAGTTTGCCCATAGAGATCTAAAAAGCCCCATGGATTTGCTTTCTTTTGACCAACTTCCCGGGTCGTTGCACCAGAATTTCCTGCATGCCAACCATGGTCATTCAGTTCTGCATCCCGGTCCCCAAATGGCCAACGTGAATCCGTCCCTGCTCGTGCAGCATATTCCCATTCTGCTTCGGTTGGTAATCTCCATTCACCAATGAAGCCGAGCCTCGCTATTTCGGCATCACGTTCGTTCAGTTGTTCAATAAAATCGTGGGCATCCAACCACGAGATTGTTTCCACTGGCCTCAATCCTGCAGACCATCCTTCTGTAAATTTTGAAGGATTCGTCCCCATTATGCTCTGCCAGTGTATTTGTGTCACGGGGCGTTCTCCCAAAAAAAATGGCTCCGTAATTTCAACCGTGTGGGCAGGCCGTTCACTCTTTGAACCACGTCCTAAAGAATCGCCCATGACAAAAGTACCGGGTTCAACGAGGAGGTATTTGCCTCCAAAGTCATCTTCGAAAAAGGGGCGTTGATTGGACATGCTTCTCAGGAATTCAACATTGAGGCCGTGTTCAATACAGATGTGACGAGGGCCTGTAGACGATCTTTAGTGTCCTCTTGCGTGAGATTGCCTTCTTCATCAAATGCTTCTTTGACATGCCCCACTGCGAGTTGCTCGGGTACTGGCCAGGCATGCAACCAACGAAGCATGATGCGCATGTGATTGAGTGTGTTTGAATTTTGCATACCCCCAAGGGTGCACATCAGACCAACAGCCTTTCCACCTATGTGCTTATCATACAGCCAATCAAATGTATTTTTCATGACGCCTGACATCGTACCATGGTATTCAGGAGAACACACCAAAAATGCATCACATGAGGTTGCAAGTTCTTGAAATTCCTTGACATTGGGATTGTTCCAGCAACCATCCTCGCCGACAAATGGTAATGGCTTTTCGTTGCAATCCCAAAAGAAGATTTCAGCTCCTGCGGCTTTTGCCATCTCCAATGCGTGTGTCACCATCATGCCGCTTTTGGAAGTCGGCCGATATTCACCTGAAAGTCCGAGGACGCGTAATGGTTGTTCGCTCATGGGCTTCGCTCGGCGCCGAGGCATTTCAATTTAGGGTAGCAATATTGAACGCATCGAGAAGGAATACTTATGCGACACAGTTTTCCCCTTTGAACAGAGGACGCACCCATGGACACCGAAAACAGTCAAAATGAACCGTCCAATGAACTCGATTCTGGAGATGTTGTCTCAGATTCCGTGATCGATTCCATGGCTGCAGCACTTGAATCAGCAGGAATCTCCATTACGCCCGACGAACCCAAACCGACCCCCGAAAAACGCTATTCTGACGAAGTCATGCGACAGGTGGTAAGCGAACAAGAAATCGAGGACCAAGACGGTTTCATCGAATTTGCAAAATCTATGGACGGGGACGAAAATGGATACCTCAACAAACAAGAATTGATCGACGCTGCTGAAGCATGGGCTCACATCAACGAACCTGAGCAAGATGAATCAATGAAACTTGAGGATGAGGTTGCGGCTTTACTTCAAGAAGGAGAAGACAATTCGCGTAAGAATCAACCGAAGGAGGCTCTTGTCGCATTCAACAAGGCCATTGCACTGGATCCATCATGCGACATGGCATGGTTTAATCGCGGCGTTCTTCTCGAGGCCCAACAGGATGCTCGTGGCGCCCGACAAGCGTTCCAGATTTGTCTTGACCTCAATGAAGAACATGCTCCTGCAACGGCCAACCTTGCCATCCTTTTGGAACGTATTGGTGATGAAGTAGGTGCATATGAAATGGCAACAAAAGCCCTATCATTTTTCCCTGGCCACCCAACGTTGACTGAACTCAAAGCCAGATGTAAGGGCAGTGTTGAGTCAGTCGAAATAGAAGCTATGCCGGTTGTGGAACCAACCCAAACATTTAGCGAAGCTCAAGTCAAGAAGGCGATGGAAGAAACTGGGGCAACCGACAGAGAAGCGGTCTTGGCCGAAGCGGTTCACCACGATGATGGCAACGAAAATTTGGAGTTCAGTGAATTGATGTCAGCAGCAGAAGTGGTCGCTGCTACCGAAGTGGTCGAGGTCACCTTGCAAGGCCAACCAACCTTAATTCATGACGAACCAGAACCGATGGTCGAAGTTGAAGCAACGCCTCTACCGGCGGATACCGCAGCACCATCACCCGAGCCAACCCCCGAACCAGCACCATCGATCAATTTGGATGAACTGGTCGAAGAAGCAACACAAATGATTCGATCAGGTTCACCAGCAGAAGCTCTTAGCCTCCTCAAACCTCACCTGAAAACCATTGGTGCAGAGCATGCAGGAGCTTGGAGAATTGCAGGTGGCGCCATGGCTCGACTCGATCTTGACGATCACGCCATCAGTGCGCTTAATCACGCACAATCCCTCGACCCAACACAAGCAAGTGGCTGGTTTAATCTGGGTTCCATCCATCAACGAAAGGGCGATTCCAACATGGCTATTGAAGCCTATATACAAGCGATTGAGGCACAACCTGACTACCTTAAAGCAGCTCTGAAATGCAGTATGTTATGCTATGAGGTTGGCGATATCGAACACTATCTCACAGCATCACGAGCCGTGTTGGTCAGCGACCCATCCAACGCCGTACGACATCAATTGGTTGAGGTTTTGATTGGACTTGCCGAGGGTGAAGCACATGTCTTGGAAACAGCTCAAGGCCTGCCACCAACACTACCCGAAGGCCCACACATGGCAAAGGAAGCCCTCGAACTGCTCGGCCCAGGAACAAGTCAACATCATGCCCGAGCGCATTCTGCCGCCCAAGACCATGTACAATCGGTCACGGTTTGGCGCACACTGATCCAAAGTGATGGGCAGAACGCTTCAAATTGGCGCGGCCTAGCCCGTGCTCTTGAGAATGCAGGAGATTTAGAAACTGCACAGAAATGCCACAGCAAGGCCAATGCTTTGGAATCAAATGCCCCTGAAGAAACCGCTCCAGAGCCTGAGCCGGAAAGTGAGATGCAACCTCAAGCAGAAGCCGCAGTGGAACCTGCCAATGAATTCGTTGCACCACAGCCACAACCAGCGCCTGCTCCACCCCATCCTGATGATGCTGCCGCCGATTTCTACATGGGTGCGCTTGGCCTTAATAACGAGCCTCAAGCCCCAGAATTCAACACACAATCAGAAGAAGTTCAGCCCGTTTATGATCCAGCAACTGATGTCTTGATGCAACCTATTCAAGCAACGCCTTTGGCCGTTGAAGAATCAACTCAACCCGAAGTCGACTTGGCAAAAGCCGCCCTTGATGCGACAACTCGTGCATCCACTGTCGTCACCGGTGAAGTGAATTCGATGTCGATTGCGAACCAAGACATCGCATGGTACAATCAAGGTGTTCAATTGATTGACGATGGAAAATTCGACAAAGCGCTATCCTCTTTTGACCGAGCACTCCCGTCGTTCGCCAATGATGATGACATGTTGATTCGAATCCTAAACGGTAAAGGAAATGCATACTATTACCTCGAAGATTATCCGAAATGTGTTGAGGCATATCACCAAGCAATGCTTATTCGCCCGGCAGAAGTTCGAGGAAAAACACTGTACAACATGGGCAGTGCATACGCCGAAATGGAGCGCTATCCAGACGCTATCAAGTGTTTTGAGCAATCAATACCTCGTGGTTTACAACCAGATGAAGTGGCCCGTGCGAGGGATCAGATTCGCCGCTGCACCATCCTCCAGAAAGAGCGTGCTCGTAAAGCACGACGTAAGTGAAACCTGGTGGTCCAATGAGCAACACTGTGAGTTTGGATATCATTGCTCGGTTGGTCGAATGCGGCATGGAAGAGAAGCATGCTCATATTGTCATGGATCTGGCAACACACCCTCCATCGAAAGCATCAGATGTTGGGAAAAGGATCGGTATTTCCAGAATGGATGCATACAATTCCTTGAGAAAAATGCAGGACTTAGGGTTCGTGAAGGCTACATTGGACAAACCAATGAGGTTCTTAGGACTTAAGATCGAGGAAGTCTTTGGATTGTTAATCCAGAAATCAGAAATGGATTTGCGACGAATGCAAGACCATTTAGAAGCCATGAAATCGGATGCTCACAGTGTGCTCCTCTCTCATGAAAATGAATACCATGAACCAAACTTCACCGTGCTGAAAGACCGACATTCAATTATGGCAAACCTCCAATCAATCTTGAGTGAGGCCGAACATTCTGTGTGGATGTTGTTGGGTGACTGGGGAATTTTTCACCTTCGGCGATCGGGTGCCTTTGAAGCGTTGACAGACGCAGTCAACCGGGGCATAGAAGTCAAGATTTCAACATCGTTGAACGAAAAAACCATCAAATTTTTTGATGACCTCGACACGAGGATCGAAATACGCCACCACGAAGAATTCCGCATGCAGGGCGTGTATGTGGACGATGAGGTGGGATTGCAGTTCATCAATGTGGAAAAGAACCCTACAGGTCGAGGGAAAACAGACAGTGCACTCTTGATTGAATCCAAAGCATTCATGGAAGCTCAATCAGAATTGATGGCCATCCAATGGGGTGCTGGAACATCATACCGGGCTGCTAAAGCGCGACTCACCGAAGGTAAAATCATCGAACCATTGAACCTCTCGCTTGGTGATGGTTCATATTACGAACGTCTTCGCTCATCGGTCAACAAACAACTAGCTGTCCAAAATGAACAGTCAAATACGATTTTGAGGCGCCAAGGGGAGCCAATCACGATCGAAGGGAATGTATCTGCAGAAGCCCTACAAAAACTAGGCGTCGATCTCGATGAAGTCTTGTTAGGTGTCGGCATTCGAATAGGTGAAGAATTGGCAAGTAAATGGGACAACGTGCAAGATGACCAAGAGTTTTGGAAGCATTTGAGTCATGAATGGGAACAATTGGGAATGGGTCAAATTTTGACCACCAGCATGCCACCCGAATCCTTGACCGTCCAAAATGGCGGTGCTTGTGGTGGAAATCCAACATCAAACAGCATGTTATGCCATCTTGACGAAGGTGTTTTGAAAGGCATTCTTAGGACACGACATGGCTTTGTGATTCAGTCAACACAACGGGTATGTCCTACCGATGGTTCAAACTCGTGCCACTTCAAAATTGAATGTGAAAAGGATACCATTGAACCATCGCAATGAGCGCAGGTTCTTAGGCGAGCCCCCCGTCGGCGTATCATGGACTGCGGTACGTGTGAAACGGCTGGACCAATTCAGGTCATACAGCCAGAAGTTGTGGATGTGGCATTGACCATATCGGAGAAAGCCCAAACCATGCTTGCTGATGCGTTTGGTGATGACCGCTCGATGGCCCTTCTCGTTGGCGTGCTTTCCGGTGGTTGCTCTGGATACATGTATGATTTACAGATTGTAGAAAATACGGACCAATCCTGCCAGGAAATCAACATCAATGGATTCCGAGTTCTCGTTCCAAATGCATCGAGTCACCTGCTTGATGGCATCGAAATCGATTACGTAGACCGACTCATGGGAGGCGGATTCAAGATCAACAACCCCAACGCAGAATCCTCCTGCGGCTGTGGTGAATCCTTCGCATGAGGGGCGAGGCATGACAATTGCTCCATATCCTGATGGTCACTTGAGCGTATGGCGTGGTCGTGACGTTTTATCATTCATTGATGGGCTCTCAACCAATCTGGTTTTGGACCTCGTTGAGGGGCAATGCAAACATACGACCTTTACCACAACATCTGCGAAAGTGATCGATCGAGTGATGCTCTTTCACATGGGCGGTTTTGTAGCATGTGTGAGCCATGGACCGCATTGGCAAGCTTTGTTGTCCCATGTATCCCCTCGGATTCTTGGACAGGACGTGTCCATCATGGATGCAACCCAAAGCAACGATTTTTATGTTGGATTCAATCATGGAAATGAATACACTGCCACCTATTCTTCAGAGAATGGTATCACCATCGGAAGCAGCATCGATGGTTACGAAATGATCGTAGCGTCGAAAGGAACTTCAGTCAAAGCAGATGCGAATTGGAATGATTTCAATGAGTGGAGAATCACCCAGTGTGTACCGTGGCCTGGCCAAGAAATCACCTCAAAGCACCACGCTCTGGCCAGCGGACTTTCACACGATGTTCATCCAGCGAAGGGGTGCTACATTGGTCAAGAAGTCTTGACGCGCATGGTCAGTCGAGGAAAACAAGGACGTAAACTTGTGACCGTATCAAATGAAGAAGCCAAGCCTTCTGAGGTGACGACAAAAGGGTCGACACACTCGCTGTCTATTGTACGTGTATAGTTCAATAGCCAAGCAACTCAGAGAGTTGCGATTTGTAGAAATTTCCAGATCCCTGAAGTGAAGAAAGTTCGTCCTCACTCAATTCAAGTTCCAAAATTCGCTCAATACCACCAGCACCAAGAATCACCGGAACACCGATGTAAACATCATCAAGGCCGTATTGTCCAGTGAGGTGAGCAGAAGCGGGAATCAAACGCTTTCGGTCATTGAGAACTGCTTCAGCCATAATTGCTGCAGCGGAACCTGGTGCATAGAAAGCAGATCCACGTTCGAGTAATTTGACAATTTCTCCACCACCAGATGCCGTACGCTTGCATATGGCATCAATGGTCTCCTCATCCAATAGATGAGTGATGGCAATACCACCGACTGTTGTAAATCTTGGAAGGGGCACCATGGTATCGCCGTGACCGCCAAGGACCATGGCTTGGACATCCTCTTCGGAACAGCCCACTGCTTTGGCTACGAAGTGAGTCATGCGTGCACTGTCAAGCACACCAGCTTGTCCACAGACGCGGTTTGCTGGGAAACCAGTGACCTTCTGCATGTGATAGGTCATCAAATCCAATGGATTGGTCACCATGATGATGGTCGAGTTAGGAGCATGTTCACGGATGCCTTCTCCAACTTGCTGAACGATTCCGGCGTTCTTGGCGATGAGATCTTCTCGAGTCATACCTGGTTGGCGTGGAAATCCAGAAGTGACAACAACAACTTCTGCACCTGCGATGTCCTCGTAGTTCGCAGTTCCAGTGATTGCACCATCGTAATTCAAGACCTGTCCGTTTTGGGACATGTCCAGAGCCTTACCCTTTGCAAATCCCTCGTAAATATCAAGCATGACAATATCGGCAATTTTCATTTGTGCGAGGACGAAGGCGCAAGTAGCTCCAACATTTCCTGCCCCAATCACTGCAATTTTTCTTCGATGACTCGCCATAATGTTCCCTTCGATGTTTGTTCCAGTAAAAGGACCTCCATAAGGAACATGGTGGAATCCTTAGAGAATAATGATGTGAAATCGTATTGAACTCAACAAATTCGTCATGTAATATCAAGCCCTCGAAGCGAGTTGTCTAAAAACCCCCTCACATTGGGCAAAAACACCCAACACCCACAGTCGTGGGAACTGGGCATGAGGCGACACTATGAAACTCGGCGTACCAATGGAACCTGAAGGCGAAACACGTGTTGGAATTGTCCCCTCGAGCATGAAAAAACTCGCCAAGGCTGGCTTCGAAGTCATCATTGAATCTGGAGCTGGTCGATCAGCAAATTATCATGACAGCGATTATGAAGCCGCAGGTGCAACAATCGGCTCACGAGAAGATGCTCTGAGTTGCCCGAACATCGTTTGTATCCGATTCCCTGGCGTCGATGGTATCGCAAAAGGCACCAACCTCGCCTGTGTTTCTGATCCTTTCCGACATCCAGAACATGTGAAATCTTGCATGGATGCAGGGATTACATTACTGTCAATGGACATGATACCTCGACGACTTTCCCGAGCCCAATCGATGGACGTGAATTCGTCTCAAGACAACCTTGCTGGATACAAAGCAGTCCTTCTGGGAGCTGCTCATGTTCCAAAGGGCATCCCGATGATGACCACATCAGCTGGTACCATTCGCCCTGCAAAAGTCGTCATCATGGGAAGTGGTGTTGCTGGCCTTCAGGCGATTGCGACCGCGAAACGACTGGGGGCTGTTGTCTATGCATCAGATGTGCGCAAGAGCGCTGCTGAACAAATCGAATCCGTAGGTGGACGGTTCATCGAAGTCGATGGCATGGACGACTTCGAGGATGAATCAGGATATGCAAAACCCCTCACTCCAGAATTTATTCAAAAGGTCAATGACACAGTATGTGGCGTTGCTGCTGATGCAGATATTATTGTCACCACTGCACGTATTTTCGGTCGCCCTGCACCAATCACCGTACCATCTTCGGCGGTTCAGAATTTCAAATCTGGCGCTGTGGTTGTCGATATGAATGCGGATGTAGGCGGGAACTGTGAAGACACGGTGAAGGGTGAAATCACAACCACGGACAATGGCGTGATCATCATTGGAACCTCCAACCTTCCCGGAACCCTTGCCACAACATCAAGCATGCTGTATTCGAACAACCTCACGACATTCATGACCTCGCTGGTCAACGATGGCGAGGTTGTCATCTCTGATGAGGATGATATTCTCGTCGGCGCTCCAGAAGGCAGTGATTTCTATGTCAACGGCATGGGTGGAGTCCTCATTTGTAAAGATGGAGAAATACATCCAAAACAAACCCGCCTTGGAGGTGTTCTTTGATGGAACCTGAATTTTTAATTGCCAACATCACGCTGTTTCTTCTTGCCATCTTCCTTGGATTTGAACTCATCACAAAGGTCCCAGCAACCCTTCACACACCTTTGATGAGTGGTGCAAACGCCATTTCGGGCATCTCGATTATTGGGGCCTTGATCGGTGCAAACGTTGCATTTGATGGTGGCCAAACGACCCTTTCTGGACTGTTGGCGTTCGTCGCAGTGGTCCTTGCTATGATCAACGTCGTTGGTGGTTTTGCAGTCACGAATCGGATGTTGAACATGATTGCTGGTAAGAAGCGAGGAGGTGCTTGAGATGGAGGATTGGATTTCTATTGGCTATCTCTTGTCCGCTGCTTTGTTCATTTTCGGTTTGAAAAAATTGGGCCATCCAAGGACCGCTCCATTTGGTAATCAACTCGGTGCCATGGGTATGCTGGTCGCTGTCATCACCACGATTGTACAAATGCAATTCACCGGTGAAGGCGTTGTTGATTGGACGTTGATTGCTGGAGGGCTTGTCCTCGGTTCCTTGATCGGCTATTGGATGGCTGTGAAGGTCGAAATGACTGGAATGCCAGAATTGGTAGCACTGTTCAACGGATTTGGTGGTGCTGCTTCAGCCCTTGTTGCTCTTTCTGAGATTCAAAAGTACATCATTACTGGCGACACTCCAGTGGGATTGGAACTTACAGTGACCATGGTGGCTGCTGGCCTCTCTGCCCTCGTGGGTTGGATGACACTGACTGGTTCACTCCTTGCCATGTACAAACTGAAAGGTGGCATTGAAGTGTTTGGCAAGTGGATACGAACGCCAACTTGGGGTCCTGTATGGCTCAACCCAGTCAAGGTGGTCTTGCTTCTCAGCGTGCTCGTGATGATCGTTATGAGCATCGAGGAGCCGACCAACGAAACCTATCTGTGGGGCATCATTGGTATCTCATGTGTTCTCGGTATTGTACTGGTGCTTCCAATTGGTGGCGCAGACATGCCAGTTGTGGTCTCGTTGCTCAATTCCTTGTCCGGTATTGCTGCTGCCTTCACCGGTTTCATTATCGGAAACTCGGTATTGATCATCGCTGGGTCACTCGTTGGAGCATCCGGACTGATCCTTACATTCATCATGTGCAAAGCGATGAACAGGACACTTCTGGATGTCCTCTTCAAGTCCTTTGGTGGCGATGGAGAAAAGCAAGACCTCACCCGAACCAAGGTTGGTTCAGATGCTGATGAAGTGGCCATGATGCTTGATGGTGCACAAAAAGTAATCATTGTGCCCGGCTATGGAATGGCTGTTTCTCAGTGCCAACATGCCGTCAAGGAATTTGCCAATATCATGGAAGAAAAGTTTGGTACTGAAATCAAGTACGCCATCCATCCAGTTGCTGGTCGCATGCCAGGACACATGAACGTTCTATTGGCAGAAGCAAATGTGCCATATGAACAGTTGATCGAAATGGATGAGATTAACGGTGAATTCCCCGAATGTGATGTCGCACTCGTCATCGGTGCAAATGACACAACAAACCCCGCAGCTCGCAGTGGCGAAGGACCACTTGCTGGAATGCCAATTATTGATGCCGATCAAGCACGTACGGTTGTCATCATCAAGCGTTCACTCTCCGTTGGTTATGCCGGTGTCGACAATGATTTGTTCTACATGGACAAAACGATGATGCTCTTTGGCGATGGTAAGGCTATGATGGCCGGATTAAACACCGCCGTCAAGGAAATTTGAATGGGTCACAGAGGTCCTTTGAGTAAGCCTACGGCTTACGGTCGTGAAGCAACGTTCAAAGGGCTGGGCCAAGTGGCAACATCAAGGTGAGTTCATGCTATCTCGGAATACCCGTCTCCTCATGGTTGGTTTGATGGTTCTTTTGTTCGCAGCCCCTGCTTTGGGTATGCCAGGTGGACCACCATGGAAGAACGGGGATTCTCTCGTCGTTGAGACCGGTTGTACTTGCCACGGCGATGGTGTACCATCCACTGAAGTGGTCGTCTCGATCTCTGGTGTTCCACGCTCCTATACCCTCGATGAAACCTACACATTCACTGTTTCACTACAACATGCATCAAACGCAGAAGGCGGTTTCATGATTTGGGATTACAACAAAGGAACACTCACGCCAGGTGAAGGCTCTGCAGTTGTAGCTGACGAGCCGGGTGCGATTGCCCAAAGCGATGTTGGCAATGATTGGGTGTTCACATGGACCGCACCAAGCGAAGATATTGGTGTTGTACCATTCCAACTTGTTGGAAACGCTGTCAACGGAAACGGTCAATTCGATGCAGGAGATGCATGGAATATTCTCTCGTTCTCCATATCAGCACCTGATTCAACCACAAACGATGGCGAGGATCAACTTGCTGTTCGAACCATTAGCGTCGGCGACTATGACAGCTTGTTCGTAGCGGACGTCGACCCTGAAGTCGCCGAAGCGGAAAGGCAAGAGAAAATTGCAGACACGTTCTTTGAAGAAGGAAACATCTACTACTTTGCAACCTTCTCTATCCTTCTTATTGCTGCTGTCGTACAAGGGGAATTCTATCAGCGTAAGTTTGCCGGAGGCCCTGAACATCTTGACAAGAGCCTTGCCATACCACAGGGACTCCGACGTGGAGCATTGAGCGCAGGTTTGCTTCTGCTCTTCGCTTATGTCATGGACAACGATTCAGGATGGCAAGTGCGCCTTGCTGTCGGCATGTGCACCTTATGGGCCATGTATGGCGTTTACCGAACCATTGCTCAGGCACGAGCAGAACCTCAAGCGAAAGATCTCGTTTGATGAAAATCACACTCCCATGATGATGGAGGATTGAGGTCACTCCATGACGTTGCAATTGGAACGAGACAGCAGGACAGAGGTCCAAGCACACCTCGATGAGCTGACCGGAAGAGTCACACTCATCTTTGCAGTCATTGTCGGTCTCACTTTTGCATTTTCAACACAAATTGATGGATGGCTCGATGCGCTTCTCAAGCAGATTGATCCCTGCACAGATTCATGCCTGAACCTCTACGATCCTGCACGCTGGAGCGCTGTTCGATGGCTTAGTGCGACCCTTGCCGCTATTGCTGCCGCCTCACCACTCATATGCCAACAAGTATGGGCGTTTAGCAACAAGGGATTGCTACCAAGTGAACGCAAGTGGATGGTTCGTTGGATGTTCGGAGGCACATGCCTTACCCTGACGATCAGCGCAACAACACTTCTCTATGGATTACCGTATGTATTCAATTTCGGTCATGGCATTCAAACCGAGATGGGATTGACTGCTCGCTACGATGCTGTTCTGATGTTATCGATTACGTTGTCAGTCATTTGGACCCAGACCATCGTTAGTTTGTCGATCCTTGGCATGGCTATTGCTGGGATGCTGGGCGTGTTAAACAAAGAGACCGC
>Ga0115012_10000500_pt1 | contig 22182 bp, 10 predicted proteins | sample TroAtlMetagenome_FD_88706 | JGI IMG/M metagenome (GOLD analysis project Ga0115012, IMG submission 88706) | Marine eukaryotic phytoplankton communities from Atlantic Ocean - Tropical Atlantic ANT10 Metagenome | ecosystem: Environmental > Aquatic > Marine > Oceanic | place: Tropical Atlantic...
CACAAGAGGACTCCAGCAAGAATGAGCAGGAATAGACGGGGCGTATTCATAAAAGTCTTCTAATCAGATTCTTGTCTGGACTGTTTATTTTTCAACGGCTCCGCAATCAGCTGACTAGGTTGTAACCGTAAATCGGGCTGAAGTCTGGAACCACTATCTTTGTTCTTACCCCGGACGGACTGCTAATTGGCTGCATTCCAGTATCCATTTGCCCACCTAATCCCCTGTGGAGGAATCCGATCCACGGTCTGAGAACGGGCAGCTACTGCGAACACTACGGCGAGCGGCGCATTTCCAACCCGTGCCCCCGGCGTATAGGGGCCCTCACCCCAATGATTGCCGATTGCGACCATGTGGAAAAGAGGCTGAACGGCTCCACTGGAAATGGTGAGTGTCCCGTCAATTTCGCCACGATACCCGCGTTGCTTATCCTTAGTCTCAAGGTGAAAAGGTCCACGGATTCGTATTACCTGTTCGCCGGGAGCCTTGGGAGTGCTGGGTGTCAAACGGAGATCGAGGACTCGGACTTCCTCGGAACGCCAATGGGAGGGTTCACCCCGTGTGTTATCGACTAGGTGATAGCGGGCAATTCTCATACTAAGATCCATCGGAAGAGCATTCCCCTTACCTGTTTTCGTTAATTGAAGAATTTCTTCGACCTCTGAATGCCTGATCCATAGATGATCGACGGCAATATCCAACCCGGTTTGGCGAAGCTCCTTCGGGCCTGTCTCGAGCTGGTCGCAGAGGTCGTAGCCCCCACCATTCTTTTTCAGGCCCCGAGTATAGACTTTTACAGGGAGGGTGTCCGGTTCGAGGACACGCTGATAACGCAAGTCGTGGGCTGAGGGAGGAATCTGAGGAACCTTGACCGCCCCTGCGCCTCGATCCTCTTCCGGGAGATCACTGAAGGCTTCCAGGCTCTCCTCGAGCATCTTCATGATCCGATCGGGATCTCGATTATTGTTGTAACCGAGAAGTTTTCCAGAAGCTGTAAAAACGTAGCGCCCCTGCCGAGTGCTGCCATTTCTTCCCTTACGTGGCCCCTGATCTGCAACCGCTCGGAAAAATCGTCCGACATCATCATCCCGGCGACGCTGATACCAGTCATCGGCGGCGACAACGATGAATCTCTCCTGCAGGATCTTCCGGATGTCCGGCCGGCTGAATACGAACACACGGTCCGCGACGCCATTGTTTCAGGTGCACCCCAATGGATGCCCATCCATTTCCCAGAGAAACACTGGCTTACCCTCCCTTGCGGCGCGCTCTCGGGCAGCCCAGAGGTCAATTTCCCACCCAATCCCACGCCATCCCTCATCGGAATCGGAGGGCAGGCATAAGCGGCTAATCCGCTCGAACTGAACCTTTGTGATTTCAGCCTGAGTAGAAAAAGAAACAACGACGAGAATGAGGACGACAAGGGGAGCTGACCTGAATGTCATAGGGTGTTCTAAGGTTCAGGGAAACGGAATGCCAGCATCGGGAACCAAGGCAACCAGTTATTCCTGCACACGAATGGTCACCTGCGCCTCTGCCGCATTATCAAAGGTATAAGACAGATGCCCGGTTGGAGCCTCGGAGTCGCCCTCGCCTGGTGAGTTTATCAGCGCCTTCTCCTCGAGCCATGGCTGGATCAATAGGGTCTCCAGTGGGTTGCCCCCGACCGTAATAGTCTTCTCGACTAAGCCATCGCCCAAATCGTTCCGGTCGATGCGGACGTCAACCCAGTCGGTTTGACCGGGCTGGGTCACGGGAACCTTGAGTTCCATGAAGCTCCACTCCTCTGGCATATGGTCGCAGACTTTAAAGGAACGATCAGGAATCGAGTAGTCGAGGCCTGCCATGCCGTTGAGAATAATGAGGATTTTACCAGCGTTGAAATTGGAATACTGGTCCCCCCAGATCTCCCAGTCACTATCGTAGGATTCCGGGGCGACCGGTATACCCCATTGAAGGTTATAATTCTTGAGGTGACCTAGGCCCATCACATTTGCATTCCTTCCCACGTTGCGGCCATACATCCCAATAATGGAATAGTAGGCGAGGTCCGGAGCTGCCGCGAAACTGGGGAAAGTGTGATCAACGTCCTGCATCGCCACGAGGGTCGGCGGGACCGGCCCGTTGAAGCCGATCTCCGTGTTGACCGCCCAAGCCTCGGTCATACGGCGGGCCCAATCCTCAGGAAACCAGGTATTGCGCATGTAGGCCATTCCGGTCCAGAAGAGCGCCCGATCATCACTCCCGGGTGGGTAGATTGCAGGTGCAGTGTTCCCCCAGTAATCAGGCGTTGCCCTTTCCCATTCACTATTCATCCAGCTCTCAAGATTGTCGACTTCACCCACCGAATGCCAATGCTCTACGTCAGAAGAATTTCCGGTTAGCGCCGCCATTTTCTTAAGACAATCGGCGGCATCATATCTAGCACCCCAATGATTGTTGATCCCATTCCAAAAAAGCGGTTTGAAGTAGGGTTCATAGACACTTTCGATAAATCCAATATCCCCGGAGTGCTCGTATATGTCCCACGCCCCAATGACATGGTCAGTGGTTGTGCCCCAGACCGGCGAGAGCCACGACTGACCCATATTGTCAGGAAGTCTCCCGCCGGATCTGGCATAGGGAAGTAATGCTGACCAGATCAAGACATTACCGTAGGCATAGTAGTCTTTGTCCTGCACCCACGCGCCTACCTTGATCTGAAAGTTCGCGTCGAAGCGGTGCATCCCCAGAAAGTTGTGTACAGCAGTCTGTGTGTGTGGATGTATCTCCCACCCCTCGCCGACGTCGATGTAGTACATCAGGTAGATCGCCCACAGATAGTAGTAGATGTTGACGATATCCGGGTCAGAGCAGCGAAAGTAGGGAATCTGGTTCGTCAAAAGGTCGTTCATGTGTGCGGTCTTCGCCTCAAGGTGCCCGGCGGGATCCGCAAGAACATCCGCCACCCGATCCCGCGCATCGCTAAAGGTGTCGTGCATCGCCCATCCAAGAGCGACGCCTTGTGGGCCACAGTCGACCGTGAAGCTGTATTGCTGTCGACCCTGTCCATCGCGGAAGGCTGCGTAGTTCGTGAAGGTCTCGGAAGTTGAGACTACCGTGCTCATCCCTTCGTAAATCAGCGCTCCTTCAACATCCACTCCCTCGACGGGCCGTGTCAGCACAGTCCCTCCCTCCGTAACGTGCACCATGTTATGAATGGTGTCGTGGCGGACGGTGGACGTACGCTGGAGACTACGGGCTTCGCTAACATAGCTGTGTCCAGCAAACTGAATTTCTACCGCCTCTGAGGCCGTAATAATGCTGCAAGCAACATCGTTGAGGGCGATGAACTTATCTTCACGAATTGTAATGCCTTCGATCTCATACTCACAGACCACCCGGTCGGGCCGCCAGAACATCTTTTTCGGTATGGGATTAGGGAAGGATTCTCCATCTACGATCACAGTGCCATAGGCAACCTTCGAATCTTTGTAGAAATCCCAGCCCCGGAAGTCGTGACCCGTCCCTGTTGTCGTGTCGGTGACAATGCCTGTGCCACGCCCACGGAGGTCGTGGTGAAACGGGTGTGTCAGTCCGATCGTCTCGTGTTCCCGCAGGTCCCAGCTCGTGTATTGGCCTCCGACATAGTAGGCTAGATTCCCAGCAAGGAAGGCATGTTTCTTCCCCTGAATCTCCTGAGTGAGCATCGCACAGTAATCTCCATGTGGCCAACCACTTGCGTCGAGTTCGCGGACGCGAAAGAAGCTTCGCCCTGAACGGCATAGCCCATCGAGATCATAGGTGTTCAATGGCGGGGATGCCGGAATTTGGTTCGCCACCGTTTCCCATTGAAAGAGGTCATGGGACTGCTCGATGGCATACAATTTACCTGAAGTGCTATTCCACGTAATATTGCATCGCTCGCCGTCAGCAACCACACGAAGGCCTCGGGTGGCCGAATTCTGTTCGGCGCCAAAGATCTCGTATCGGTCGAGCTTCATCCGCGGCATTGCGGATTCGTTGTTTCCAAACCTAAACAGCACGATCTCCGCTGATTGCAGCGCTGTAGGCGTAATTCCCGAACCCGAGGCAAGAGGTTCCCACAAGCCCTCGTTGATCGCATAGTTTACCGACATCGTCGAAGTCCCTTCATTATAAGCGAACTGGAAACTCAAATGGTCGCCATCCTCTATTCCCAACAACGTGATAGGATCCTGCAGATTTCCCCCAAGCTCAGAGGAGGTGACACGGAGGGACCTGAAACTGTTCAAGACAACTTCGAACCAAGCGCTGGCACCCGCAAAGCGGATTTTAAGATCCGACCGGGTGCCACCCGCGCCGGCAAGAAAGAAAGGATCCAGTTGGAGGCTGAATTCAACAGTAAAGTCTCCTCGCCCGCCTATTGAGCGACGAAGTCCGGTCGAAGCTCCTCGGGTGCCACGGATCGTATAATGTCCGGGCTCCGCAAAACCATCATGATTACCCGGGCTGATCCTACCCCAACCCGAATCCAATTCGGGACCGTCAAAGCTATCGCTAAATTCAGGCACTTGAGCGATCCCAGTGGCAGTGAGTGCAACCGCTATAGCAAACGGACCAACTGTTCGGATATTGAGCGGAGAGGCAACGTTCATCAAGATGTAGGAGGTGTATAACACTTCGCTTAGATCATGGGCAGCTGCAACCCATCATTCTTTAACTGTGAAGCCCCGAAAGATAACCCTTCTGTCGAGGAGGTTCGATTCCTGCTCTTGTTGAACGACATACGCAAACTTTACTGAGCCGCCCTTTTTCTGACAGCGGATGGCTCAACTCGTTTTCTACAAAAGAATACTCGATTCCTCAAAATTGGTTAATTTCGAATGCTGGACTTACCGGGAACCATTGTGGAATCTCCTTGAGGCGCCAACGCCGCCTACCCTCACCTGTGTCGATTTCTCCTAGCAAGCTCTCTAACCCGAGGACCCAATCTAGTGGTATCGTAAGGGCGAGAGCGCCGGGGCGGATAAATCTTATTGGTGAGCACGTTGACTACCAGGGGGGCGTGGTCATGCCGGCAGCAATCAACCGCTACGTAAAGGCCGCAGCTCAAGCGAATGGGCGCTCCGAGGTGCGCCTGTCGAGTGCTCAGAGCCATGGCGACCTGGTGGTTCCTCTCGAACATAAAACGCCCTTCTCGGGTGACAAATCGTGGGCGAACTACGCCTTTGGAGTGATAGCAAAGTATCGAGACGCAGGTCATCCGCTTACCGGCTTCGACGTTAGGTTTGAATCCAACCTTCCCCTCGGCGCTGGGCTCAGTAGCAGTGCTGCTCTTGAAACGGCTACCGCTTTAGTGATTGAAGGGATGCTCGGCCTTGAGCTCCCCCAGACTGAACGTGCTCTTTTGTGTCAGCGAGCAGAACATGAGTGGGCCGGTGTTCCATGTGGGATCATGGATCAGCTGACCGTTAATGCTGGAGTCGCGGGTCATGCATTGAAGATTGACTGCTCTACTCTAGAAATCGCCCCAGCGCCCCTTCCCCCAAATCTATCAGCGGTCGTTGTCGACAGTAAGGTTAAACATGCCTTGGCAGATGGGGAATACGCCAAGCGTAGAGCAGACTGCGAGGCTGCAACAGCATTCTTTGAAGTGGAGTTTCTCAAGGATGTCACGGCCGGCGAATTAGACTCCGCACAAAGCCAGCTCGGCGAGAGAGTGCACCGACGGGCCCGTCACGTCATAACCGAGATGGCCCGCGTGGGTGAGTTTGCTGCCGCCCTCGAAGCTGGCGACACGGCGGCCGCTGGCCTCCTGATGGCTGCTAGTCATTCTTCCCTTCGGGATGATTACGAGGTGAGCTGCCAGGAGCTAGATACATTGGTCGACATCGCCGGGGGACTTGGAGCAATCGGCGCGAGGATGATGGGTGGCGGGTTCGGTGGCAGCACGGTCAACCTGGTTGAAACGGATGCCGCATCACGGTTTGCTGAGGATATTGTTGCACGGTATCGGGAGGAAACTGGAACTGAGGTGGAGGCCGTCACTGTAAAGCTTGTTGGAGGCGCCAGTATCGAGAACGTCTAATGAGGGCGCGATTGAATTTACGATTGCCCAACAAAAATGCAGTGCGAGCAGCATTGCTGGCATTCCTTAGCATACCATGCATCTATGGCGCCCCGGTTATTAATGAGATCCATTTCAATCCTCCTGACAACCCCGTCAGGCTGGAATTTATTGAAATCTATAACCCCGGTCCAAAGGCATTAGACTTGGGGGGGTGGCGGCTTTCGTCGGCGGTTGATTACATCTTTCCGGAATCCATCCCTCTACTTCCGGGCGCCTACCTCGTTGTGTCGGAAGATCCCGTAACTGTCTCCGCAATGTTCGGAGTTACCTCGCTTGGCCCATGGGCCGGAAAACTGAGCTCCGATGGCGAAACTGTGCGACTCCGGGATGGAGCCGATGATGTGGTCGATGAGGCTGACTATAAGGTTGGCTTCCCGTGGCCGGTCGCTGCGGACGGTAGCGGCTCCTCCATCGAACTAATCAATCATTCGCTGCGCAACGAACTGGGCAGTTCCTGGCGAGGGTCGGAAGGGTCCCCGACGCCCGGCCGGGCGAACAGTGTATTCGCGGAAAATGCCCCGCCAAGCATCCGTAAGGTTGCCCATTCACCAAGAACTCCTCGGACTGGGGAGCCGATCCGGGTCACCGCAAGGGTGACTGATCCAGATGGTGTCGCCACGGTATCCCTGGAATACCAAGTCGTTGCGCCGGGCTCCTATATCCCCTCGCACCTCCCACATCCTATAGTCAGGCGCAGGATACCGGCAGCGTTGACGGCACCCGAAACTCCTTTGGCTCCGAACCCTGCCTACAGCGATCCCTTGAGCTGGACAACGCTACCCATGCGCGATGATGGCACGGGAGGCGATGATAATTCAGAAGATGGAATCTTTAGTGTCGAGATCCCCTCTCAATCTCATCGGAGTCTGCTGCGATATCGTATCACCGTGGAAGATAGCTTGAACAACGCGGCACGTGTCCCCTACCCCGATGATGCGGCACTGAATTTTGCCTGTTTCATTTACGACGACATACCGGACTACAATGGGCATCCGGCAGATGATCTTACCCGCTTACCCGTCTACCACGTTATCACCCGCGATGAAGATTGGCGCGAGTGCTATGCTTGGAGTTCAAACAACCAGATTAATCAAGGAAGCGGGAACAAGGACCGTCACTTCTATAACTGGACCGGAACCTTCGTTTACGACGGCATCGTCTATGATAATATCCGATACCGCTTGCGCGGAGCCAATGGCAGATACCAGAAGGGCGGAAAACGCTCGATGCGCTTCCGTTTCAATAAGGGCTATTACATGCAGGCGCACCGGCAGGATGGCACCCCGTTTGAACAAAAGTGGCGCACCTTGACTACCGGCAAGGGATTCGAAAATCGCGGGACTCTTACCTACTCAATCAACGAGGCTCTTAATATGTATCTGTGGAATACGATTGGTCTGCCTGCTCAGGATACCCTCTGGACCCACTTGCGTGTCATCGACGGTGCCGATGAGGCGCCAGACCAGTGGCGGGGCGATTTCTGGGGATTGCAGTATGTTGTTGAAACTTATGATGTCCGTTTTCTCGAAGAGCACGGGCTGCCAAAGGGAAATCTCTATAAGCTCATCAATCAGGAGCGCGGTTGGGAGCGTCAACAGCGCTATCAGGCAGCCTTCGCGCCTACAGATGGCTCTGATCATGATAATATAGAAAACACCCTCACAGGGAACAGCAGCGCGTCCTTTATCCGCAATCATGTGGATTTGGAGAAATACTACTTGTATCACGGTCTGTCCGAAGCGATCCGAAACTATGACTTCTGGCCAAGTGCGAACAAGAACATGGCCTACTATTTTTATCCGGACTACACAGCTCAAAATGGAGGTCGAGGCAAACTGTGGATCTTACCTTGGGACAGCGATGCAACCTGGGGGCCGACTTTTAATCGGGGTCACGACGTGGTTTACAATTCGATCTTCCCTTCCGCTTCAACAGGAGGCGACCCCGCCTTCACTCCCGACCTCTGGCCGGAGTATTACAATACCGTCCGGGAACTGCGTGACCTTCTTTGGCAAGAGGACCAAATCAATCCGCTGATCGAAGAATTTGCCGAGGTGATCGCGCCGATAATCCCTGCGGATTCTGACCGATGGAAGAATGCCCCTCCTGACGCTGGAAACTACAATGCTCTATTTGGGAAGGGTGCGATTTCGCTCGATGCGTTGGTGCAGGATTTAAAAGAATTTGCTTTTTCAGGAGGAAGTTGGCCCGGAGAAAACGTGGGGCCAGGGGGGAGAGCTGCGCACCTAGATAGCCTTCAGGTCGCGGCTGGGGAAGATGAACTGATTCCAGAGAAACCAATCATTGCCTACACGGGCGAGGTTGGCTTCCCGAGTGATGGATTGGTGTTCGAATCCTCTACCTACGACGATCCTCAGGGTGATCATACTTTTGCTGGCATGGAGTGGCGCGTAGCCGAAGTCACGCCACTTGGCACAGGGGTAACAACAATCCTGCCAGCGGGTTCGGATTGGAGATATCTCGACGATGGTAGCGACCAAGGCACGATCTGGCGCGAACCGGCCTTCGATGATCAGAGCTGGGGCAACGGTGCGACGCCCGCCGGATATGGAGGGATCACTGGCGTGACCACCTTCGGAACCGCTATCGATTTCGGCGGCGTAAACAATGACCGCCACGAAACAACCTACTTTCGGCGTCGGATACATATCGAAGATCCAGCAATGCTTGATTATATCGAGTTCGGTCTGCACCTCGACGATGGTGCAGTTGTATATGTTAACGGTGCCGAGGTTATCCGCGACGGCTTTAATCCAGATTCTATAATTACCTATGACACCCTTGCCGATTCCTCCGGTAATGAGGGCGTGTTTGACCGCTTTCGCATCAGCCCATCCTTATTCGTCCCAGGAGAGAACCTTATAGCCGTAGAACTCCACCAGCGAACCCGAGGGAGTAGCGATCTGGTTTTCGATATGGAGGTGCTGGTCAAGGAGCCGCTGGTGCCGGCGGGTAAGACGCTACAATTGGAATGGGAACCGGTCTGGGAATCAGGAGAACAGGACACCTTCACCACATCACAAGTAATCCCAATCGCTGCTATCCGGCCGAACCGCGATTACCGGGCGCGGGTTCGGCATCGGGACGATACAGGTCGGTGGAGCCATTGGTCTTCTCCTTTGGGTTTTCGCACTTCAGAACCAGATACGACTCCCTATGCCGAGAGCATCGTGATCTCCGAGCTGATGTATCATCCAGCTCAGGCAACCCCAGTCGAACTTGAGCTCGGATATGACGATGAAAGCTTCGAATTCATCGAGATCACTAACATCGGGAACAGCACCCTCGACCTGACGGGACTTCGCTTTACCAAAGGTGTCGATTTCGACTTCCTTGGCAGCGGCCTCACTAGTCTGGAGCCAGGAGCTCGTGCGCTTGTGGTTGCCAATAAGGCAGCCTTCGAGTCTCGATATGGAACTGGCTTACTGATCGCTGGAGAATGGGAAAGCGGTGACCGCCTTTCCAATGGAGGTGAGCGCGTCAAACTCTCATACGGTGCTGGGATACCCATACGAGACTTCGAATATCTCGATCAATCGCCCTGGCCATCCTCCCCCGATGGCGGTGGTCCCGCACTCACCCTGATCAACCCACGCTCTAATCCTGACCACCAGAACCCCGCAAATTGGCGCCCCAGCATCGCCTCTGGAGGCAGCCCAGGCGGTGAAGATGCGACCACCTTCGCATCGTGGGCAGCAGGTTTAGGACTGTCCATCGATTCGCCGGCGACGGATGACGATGGCGACACTCTCGGGATCTTCAGGGAATACGCTCAGGGAGGCAGCCCCTCGGCTGCACTACCAGGTGAAGGTCTATTCGATATCAAACTTGAAAACCTTGTGATCGACAAGGTCGCCGTCCCTCACCTTATCGTTACAGCGGCACGTAATCTTGCTGCTGATGATGTTGCTTTCCGAATCGAACGCAATGCGGACTCACTCTCCGGGGTGTGGGAGGACGTTACTGCCGAGTTCGTGTGGCATTCGGAGACCCAGACGGCAAACGGGCAATCCGTTGTTCGTTACCGTAGCCCCCTCCTCGTCGAGCCTAATCAATACTGGCGAATAAGGTTTTTGCTCCGGTAACCCGGGTTCACTCTGAAGAAGGAGATTCGGCCCGAGATCGCAACTGCCTCGGGGTGATCCCGCGCCGCTTTTTTAAGACATAGCCAAGATACTCGTGATGCCGGAAGCCACAGCGTTCGGCGATATCGGCAAAAGTAAGATCGGTGGCAAGAATCAGCTTCTCGGCCCGCAAAAGTCTCCGCTCAGCGACAAACTCCCGGAGACTCATTCCCAACGCTGCACGAAAGCGGACCTGCACCCGAGTCTTTGAAATTCCAACTGCTTTCGCAATATCCTCGTTAGTGATGGCTTCCGAAAGCCGCTCGCGAATAAATCGAACTGCATCTCGTACCGCGGGATCGGAAATACTACGGCTGTCGGAGGATTCGCGAACGACAATTTCGTTTGGAGCGACAAGAACTGGTCTGTCTGGCGGGGGCTGTCCATCTATCAGAAGGTTAAGGAGCCTTGCTGCCTCAAAACCAACGCGCATGTGCCCCCCGCGGACGCTAGAAAGGTTTGGTGTGGCAACCTCGCAAAAGGCGAGATCATTATCGACGCCAACCACCGAAACTTGCTCAGGAACCGTCAGCCCCACTGCTCGACAGGCTTCAAGGAGCGCCAGGCCGCGTTGATCACTACACACCATGATCGCGACGGGTTTCGGAAGCGTAACAAGCCATTGCTGCAGTTCGGTATTGTGATTGCTATACCCCTCTGACTCACCTCGCAGGGAATGAATTTCAGCAAAGCTTCCGATACTCCCAATTGCCCGTCTCAAGGCATCCTGTCGGCGTTGGGACCAGTTTTCGCCCTTAATGCCGTAGAACCCAAAGTGCACAAAATCACGATCGATGAAGTGTCTGGCAACCTGTTTGGAAATTTCTTCGTCATCTACTTGAACCAGAGGGAAATCGTGAGCAGGCACTCCTAGCACGTCCACGATTGGAGCATCTAATTTCTTCAAGGATTGGAGCATGCCCTCATTCTGAATCCGAGCTATGACGCCATCGCCGCCCCAGTCATATAACCACTCGGGCACCGCATCCTCGAGGCCGCGGGCCGCATGGAAGATCTCCCAATTGGCATAATCTCGGGCAAACTGCGCAATTCCACGGAGGATTTCCCGGCCTGACCCAAGAGAAGTTTCGACCAGAAGTGCAATCTGCCGCCGACTTTCTGAGGACCGGAATTTCACTGGCCCGAATTCTACAAAAACTGGGTCAAAATCTCAAGTTATTAGTCTCGCTTGATGGTCGACTTCACGGTTTGTTCAGGAGCATTATGGAACAGCCTTTGCACGTTCTGGCCTAGGTTGATCAGCATAGTATCAGCAAACACATGAAGGGATTTAAACCGATGAAAGCATTCAAATACGTAATCGGAAATCGGGTGACTCATCCGGCTCTGGCACTGGCTCTGGCGGCTACATTCGCCCTGAATCAGAATGCGGAGGGAGAGATCTTTGGATTTGACGAAGATTTCTCGACACCACTTGATGAATTTCTTTGGAGGCAGCAAGGGGAGTTCGATTCCCATCAGGGCGTCTCTGATGGTGCTTACATCTTCACTGATCAGTATGGCGCCCCAGGAACGAAGCTCAACCGCTCTACCGGAGGCTTTCTGGGCGACAATTATCGCCATGAGGTGGAAGTTCTCTTGAACCCGTTCAGACTCGATGCAAACCCAGGTACTGGTGCTGACTTTAAAATGAAGATGTTTGGCCCCGATGGATTCATCGAGATTGTCCTCAATAGTTTCGGTAATATGCGCCTGTTTCACAATGATTTCAGCGGTGGAGGTGGTAATCTTCAGCCCCAGACCGACATCGGTATAGCCGATGGCGAAATTCTAAAACTGGTCATCGATTACGACTTTGACAGCGATGAAATTGCGGCCACCTACTCTCTGGATGGAGGCGAGCCAGTCCCCTTCTACTCCGGGGGAGGAATCGACGGTCGCATCGGGGATGTGGTGACCAACTTCGTCGAGTTGGAGCTCTTCAAGTTTAACGACACGAATGCCACAGCGCCTGTCGCCGCAGTTGACATGTGGAAGGTTGGTGATGAGTCAACTCCGTCAGGGCCCGCATCATTGGTGTTAACCGACGTTGATTATGACCCAACAGCCGACACCTTTCGCTTCACTTGGGACTCCGAGCCGGGGAAGGTCTATGGCATCTACTGGAGTCTTGACCTCATCAACTGGGATGCAGATCTGGCCGACAACGTGTTTGCCGAAGGAACGAGCACAACCTACCCTCCCCTTTTCATCTCGGCCGAACCCAATCCAGGCACAAATCTCGGCATCCGTCCGGAAGCAATCTTCTTCCGAGTCGAGGAGATACCGTTACCGTAGCCAGGATTTCGATACTACCAGCTTCATGGAAGGTGAACCTTCACAGGAATGTTCACGCTCGGACTCTCTCCAGCTCTTCGACCGTCAACCCAGACAATGAGCTTGCCCTGATCACCAGGCTCCTTGGGGTCCCAATCCTTTCGCCAAAGGATATCGACCTCATGGTTGTGGTAGCGCAGGTCGCCCAGATAGAAGTAGTCCCATGCATCCCTGGGGATAAGGGGATGAATGGTAAACTGATTCTTGTGGTCAGCTTGGAACCCGATCAGGTCCTCGATCAACATATCGGGGAAGGTAGAGTGGAAGTAGTCCTGCACATCACCGAATCCTTTGCCCATCGCAGGCAGGCTTTGGACAACCTCACCGCCACCCGGCATGCGATAGGCTCCACTTCTAGGGAGATACCATTCGCCGATGGTGCGCCTCCGGCCGTGCAATTCCACATACTGGCTCATGTGGTGGTAGAGTAACTCGCGATCGCTCTTGGTGATCTTGTCCCGTTTCCCTTTATAGTTCCGAAGATAGTTAGCGTAGGCCTTGTAGACTACCGAATTCTGGAATGGCCATCCGCGGCCGTTCCAGCCGTAAGACATTTCGTTAAAAAAGTCGTGGCGGTATTCTGCGGTGGACATGCCAAATGGTTGCTTGAAGCCCATTTCGTCATCTAACTGTTTCCATGCAATGTCATATTGGGATTCGTCCGCGGGCAGCATGTTAAAGTACCAGGGAGTATATCCAACTGTTTCGCGGATGAGTCCTATGGGGTCACCCACCCCCCCCGTGTGCAAATTGTCACCCGAAAGCCTTGAGTAGAAGAAGGGGTCCTCAAGGCTACCTCGCTTCTCATAGAATGAGTGATTCTCATTTCCCGAGGGCTTATGCCAGAGGGCACGGATGAACTGCTCTTGTAGCTTGCCTGCCCGATCCGCGTAGAGCTGGGCCTTATTAGCGTCGCCCTTGAGTGAATACAGATTTCCGAGGGACTTATAATTGCCGAACATGTAGGCGTTAAGGGAGGGGCGAACCGTAAAGCAATTGGGGTAACTGTTTGGCGTCTTCTTTTTGCGTGTCCCGTCCTTATCGATATACCAGTCATGATTTCCCCCGAAGGCTTGGGGAATAGTGTGGTAATTCGCGAGGTCAAATGGCTGCGGATAAATCAAAGGATCATTTCTCATCCCCTCAGAGAAGGCCTGCTTCCAACCCTTTCCATCCGTGAAGTAGCGACGCCAGCGTTCCTGCCCCTTATAGGGCTCTTCTTGATTGATCTCGACCGTGTATCCGGAGAAAGCCCCTTTGGACGCAATCAGTCCAAGGGTTGTGGAAATCGTGAACTCGTTGGCATCGTACATGTCGAGACACTTGTAGAGACCGTGAGTTGCCATACCCGGAGCCTTGACCTGAAAGATTTGGTCCCAGACCTGCTGGTGGTTTTCCATGGCTGGGAGCAGCCGATCCCTCCATATAGCATCAGGGTGAATCTTCAGCATGGCCTCGGAACCGTCGATCATCCAGCTGGTGTAGTGATGGCTCTGGGGCCTTGGCAGGGTCGACAGCCATGTGTTGTTCTGGTGCTGCATCTTGTGGGACGGTGGGCCTGCCAGCCAGTATTCCGCATAGGACTTCAGATACTTCGGGTCGCGCATCCAGCGGAGATCGTAAAACTGGTGCCCCACCGGCGCCGGTATCGCTCCGCTATTTGCCGCCCACCCCGGAAAGCCAGGGAATTCGGTAAAGACATAGAATTGTTTTCCGTCCTCCTCCCATTCCTTGAGGTGCTTGGTGATCATCCACCAGCGATAGTTGAAAACCTCAGTGAAATCTTCGTCCGCACAGATGAACTTGGGAATGTTCTCCTGCAGGAACGCCTCATTATTGTGCTTCTCAAGCCAACCATCGAACTCCGGACGGTTGCCGTTGAGATGCGAATAGCCGTTAAATTCGTCAACGTCGCGGCGTAATTCCTGCTTTGCCAATTTCTTGATCCGCCGCAACTCCGCATCAGGATCTGTGAGGGGTTTAACCTGCACTCCGTCCGCCGGGGCATTAAATCGACTGGCGAGAACGGCAGCGGAAAGCCCCTCATGGAGTTGGACCTCAATACGAATTTTACTCGTCGTGATAGCATCAAGGAATTCTACCCGATTAAAACAATCCCGTTGTATGCCGGGCGCTCCTTTGGTTTCTACTTGGACCCAGCCCCCATCCTTCCAGGTCAGGATCCTCCAGGACTTTGGAAGAATCTCCTTCCGTTCATTACGGAAGGAAGCGGCGGCTTGCGCCTCATCGAACCAGTAGACGCTGACGCTATGGACTTTCTCAGGAGCGTCAAATTCGTATTCGACCCACTCTACGCTTCCCTTGTTCGGGTGGAAACTCAGCCGCCGGATACGATAGTCCGATGAGCTGGACGGCTCCTTGGCATCGTAGAGAGCTCCCACTTGGGCTTCCTTCACCGAAGCCCGAATCGTCGGCGCTCCCCGCCTTTCAGGGTAGGGCTTCACATCATTCCGCTCTGCGAACTTGTGCCATTCCTTGGAGAGCTCGGAGACAAGGTTCGGATGCGTATCAGCGACATTGTTGATCTCGCTGCGGTCATTCGTAAAATCATAGAGCTCCCATTCGACAGGATCAGCTCGGTCGTTATCTGTGACCAGCTTCCACTGGCCCCACCGCACCGCGGCATGGGTCTCGTGTTGCCAAAAAAGATGACGATCAGGCATCTCCTTCGCCGTATCCTTCAGATAGGGAATCATACTGGTGCCCTCAAGAGCCTTACGCGGTTTCCCCTGAAAATTTGCTGGGTATTCAACGCCAGCAACATCCAGCAAGGTCGGCATGATGTCGACAAAGTGAAAATACGGCTGGGTCGCGACCGCCCCTGTGCTTGCTATTCCATTCGGCCAATGGGCTATCAGGGGTGTAGCGATCCCCCCTTCATGAGCGAATTTCTTAAACTTGCGAAACGGTGAATTAGAGTAGGAGGCCCAACCTTGTCCCTGCGAGGTGGCCCAGCCGCTGTATTTCTTCCATTGGTCATAGTTTTCCTTCTTGTAACCAATGCCACCAAGGAGATCCCTATGGGACCACGCGCCGTCTTCCCTGGGCCCCTTTTTAAGAAACCTGCCCGCCTGAAAGCGTCCTTCAGGATAATCGTAGACTCCCCCCTCAAAGTGAGTCCCGAACACACCCATTTCTCCGGAGGATCCGTTGTCAGAGACAAACAGAATAAGTGTATTCTCGTAGACCCCTTCAGCTTTTAATTTCTCAACAAGCCGTCCGATGTTTTCGTCCATATTGTCGATCTGAGCGTTATAAATGGCCCGACGGAAACGCGCTTCTTTCTTGAGGGCCTCCGGAAGATCTTTCCACTTGGGAAGCGGGCCACGGTCGGTTCCTGTCTCCATGCCCCGCATCACTTGCACGTTATTAAAGTAGTGAACAACAGGCAGCCTCTGACCCGCCGGCACAACTCCCAGTTCCTTTTGCCGGGCGAGCTTCTTCTCGCGCATCTCGTCCCAGCCTTCACCAAACTTGGCTAGCCACTTTTCATTCTCCAGCCTTGCCTCATATTTCGCAATAACCTCATCAGGCGCTTCGAGTGGAAAATGAGGCGCGTTGTAGGTCAGGTAGAGAAAGAAGGGCTTATCCCCGCTCTCAAGAGCATCATCTACATATTCAAGAGCCACATCGGTAAAGTAGTCAGTCGTATAGAAATCCTTCCCGGGCTGATAGGGGTTCTTAAGTGTGGTGTTATCATTGTCACCTGGGATCAGGATTTTTCCATCCTGATACAGGTCGCACCCATTGAGAACTTTCCAGTAGCTGTCGATGTGGGTTCGAACAACCGTTGAACGGTCAAAACCACGATGCTCCGGCAGGGAATAGGCCGGGGGGTTCCGGTGGGCGGCCGCATGCCACTTTCCGCTCGTGAAAGTAGTGTATCCAGCACCCTTCAGAGCTTCACCAAGAGTTACTCCATCCTCGTTAAGCGTTCCTTCATAGCCATCTCCCCAATCGGAATAGACCATGAAGCCGACCCCGGCCTGATGTTGGTAGAGCCCAGTAAGAAGACTGGCCCGCGATGGGCAGCACCGCCCCGCATTATACATTTGGGAGCACCGGACACCCCCCTCCGCGAGAGCGTCAAGGTGTGGGGTTTCGATTTCACCTCCAAAGCTTCCCACATCGGAGTATCCGAGATCATCCGCAAGGATAACCACTATGTTGGGTTGTGAGAGATCCTTGCTGTCTAAGGTGAAAGGCGCGAGGACACAGCAAATCGAGAGCAAGCGGATTAGCCCGGAAGGTTTCATGATCTTGATGTCTTAATATAGGCCGGCATTCGGGATTAGCCCATTACCACCCCGAGACATCGCTCATGATGGTCCTAAGGACAGTAAAGGATCGGGCCGATGATTCAACCAATCCCTACCGAGCAAGCAACCCTCCAACAAGGCCTCAACAACAAGGTCTCACCGAAAGCGAAAACAACGCAAGGATCTCTGTACCTGGGAAGTAATCCAGGCAGCAAGGAAGCAGAGATCCAGCCGCTATCGCCGGCGGCGGCACAGGAACAAACCGAGACAACCCAGAAGCAGCATGGATGTGCTGGGCTCCGGAATCGCTGTCATACTCCACTCCTGGATCTGAACTGTTGGGACTGGGTCTCCAACTCCGAACTCAAATACCTGGGCTACGACAAAGTTTGTGGCCAGATCGCCAACGGGACCATCGATTCCGCCCCCGGAGTAGAACGAAACGTCTTCAGCTCCGTTGAGGGAATACAATACGTCGATAGTATCGCTGCCGGCATCGTAAAGAAGCGAAAGTGTCAGCAAGTCTCCGGCCCCAGTCAGGCCAATGTTGGTGTTAGGTTGAATGTTGCCACCACCACCATCGGAGTCGTTGTGAAACATTCGCATGTCGCCGAAACTGTTGAGAACGATTTCGGTAAAGCCATCAGGTCCGAAAAATTTCCACTTGAAATCGGCTCCGGTGCTTGGATTGGAGAACTCTTCTAGAGTGACTGTGATGCTGGAGGAAAAAGAACCGACAGACCCATCATCATCGATGTTTCTTCTCAGCTCTGTTCCACCACCACCCCCGGAGCGGTCGTTGATAATCTGGAAAACGTCGTTAGCCGCATCGAAACTGCCACCGTCACCATTCACGCTCCACGCAGGATCCAGTGAGTCCCCACTAAAGTCATCGCTGAAGGAAACAACAGCGGCATGGCCCGAGCTGATAATTGATGCGGCAAACAGGCTGCACGCAATCTGCGTCTTAGTGAACGTCTTCATTTAGGTTTGATTCGGAGTGTAGAAGGGCTTTGAGCGGCTCCTTAACTGCAACCTGTGAATTCCATCATCTTGGGCACACAAACTGCAACACATTAACAGCGCGCTACCCCTTATAAAAACAGTAGCTTAGGCTGAGAAGCGAGGCTAAGACCTTGAGATTATGATCCATTTTTTGTAGAAAACGGGTTGGGGGCTGGCGGTGTTAATTATTGGATAATCATCGTTCCTAACGCAGACAGGAATTCTCGCCCTATCAATCCAATTCTCCCACTGATCAGGGATCCTTGAACTTCAGGCTCGGGCCAACCGGCAAGCGGTGGCGGCTGTAATCGGATGCAAGGTCTGAAAACCCCGGGATCGGATGGTGTTGGGTCAGGTCGCCGTCACGAATAAGGAGACTCCGAGTAATGTTGACCTCTGGATGCACAAGCGGGGACAGCCCGTCGAAGGAAACTGGAGATTTGAAGTGGTCGCCGTCATCGGTACAAGTGCTCGCGATCAGGGCATAGCGCTTATTAGGTTCGAGGATGACAGGCTCAAGAAGGTCGACATAGCGAAATGCCCCGTCGAGCTCCGCCTTAGTTCCCTCCGGCACCACAACCTGCGCAATCTCGGTGGGTCGGGACCCCTCCAGCTGTGCGAGGCGGATGGTATGGAAGGTCTTCAGGCCACGCCGTTTGCCCTTGGGATCGGGCTGGCTCGGCTGGTCACTCTGGCTGCCTGTCGCCACGGCGCGGGCTGGACGAATCGGTCTGTCGCGATCGTGATCGTCCCATAACCCTAGGTGGGTAACGGTCATCGCCCTAGTCTTCAAGGTGAATTCAAAGCCAATCTCGCCCGTGATGTCATTGCGGAGGTTGTGCCAGCCATCGGCCTGAATAAGTGACTTAGTGGGTCGCAAATTCAAGTCGCGCGCATATCCACGGTTGTGAATCCGCAGCAATTGATCCGCTAGCTGCCGGGCCAGATCAACGTTGGTGGATAACGCGTCATTCTCATAGAGATTGTCCTCGAGGTTATAAAATGCTTTTGGGATTGCTGAGCCCAGATGGCCATTTCGAATCGATGGAAGAGCAAGGCCTCCCTCAACGAGCAATTTGTATGGACCTTTTCGAATCACAAGAGTGTCGTTGGAGAATGGCGGGCCGAGATGACAGAAGAAGACCCGCGGACGCGGATCGACCATCGGAATTTTAGCTGTCCAATGGGGCCAGCAGTCGTGACTATCCTGCCCTTCGTCGGCGGCGAGCTGATGGCCTGTAATAGCAGCAAAGGTGGCATAAAGATCGGTAAGGGAGACCACAGATTCATTGATCCTTCCACCCTCGATCTTATCCTTCCAGTAGGCTATAAACGGCACGCGAATACCACCTTCCCAGAGCTTGGCTTTCTTTCCTCGCAGACCGCCGCTCTCGCGATTATGCCCAAGGTTGTCTCCAACATTAGGTCCATTATCGCTCGTAAAGATGATGAGTGAATTTTCGATCAAGCGATGTCCTGGCCAACGTGGGTCCTCGGTTTCTCGGAGGGTCTGGAGCAGCTTTCCAAAGGCGATATCGTTTTCCAATATCATGTCTCCACGATCTCCTGTCTCAGTGCCATCGCTCAATCGGCCTGCTCCTTTAACTGCCTCGCCATCGATCTTTGCAGGCACATCGTAATCGCCGTTCTCCTCGTTACGCTGGAAGTGATTGGCATTGGGCACGTAGTAGAGGAAGAAAGGTTGGGTGGACTTTGCCTGCCGATTTAGAAAGGCCTGCGCTTCGCGGAGATACGTCGGGCCGATCTCAGCGAGGCTCCAATCCGGTGCCGCCAGTATGCGACGCTGCCGATGCCGAAAGCCAAGAAGGCGCATCTTCTCGCGGTCGGTAAAGGTCCACTTATCGTTCCGGATGAATATGCGCGGTTCGGTATCCAGTGAGTCCTCAGTGTTTCCAGGAACGCCAAAGAACTCGTCAAAGCCGTGGTGTGTCGGCCCATCAAGCACTGGCTTGGTGAAATCGACATCCTCGTAGTAGAAGCCCTTCGCCGGTTGGCCGCTGCCGTCATCGAATTCCATCCCGACATGGTATTTACCAATAGCCGCTGTTCTGTATCCGCGTTCCTGCAGCATTTCAGGAAGGGTCTTAAGCCCGCGCTGGATCATGGGTGCGTTCGGGCCATGAGGCAGCCAGGCTTGCATCTTGAGGTAAGAGCGATGCGCAAACCTGCCAGTTAAAAGTGAATACCGTGTCGACGAACACATCGAAGCTGGCGCATAGGCGTTATTAAATACCACCGCGTCTTGGGAAAACGCTTTGAGCTGGGGCGTGCGTTGGGTCACGGCGACCGGGCGACTCTTTGCGCCCATACGGACGCCAAGGTATACATCCGTGTCGCCAATCCCCATGTCATCAGCCATCATGAGAATGATGTTGGGTAGTGCAGGACGAACGCCTTTACCGGCCATTCCCTGGGAACTGCCGACGAAACACATCAAGAGTAAGAGGACCAATCGCACGTTCATTCTTTGAACTCCTCTTCTGGGTAAAGCTGCGCTGCAATATCGGCTGCGCAGTATGCGCACCCATTCCCTTGCGGTTAAAACTATTTGAGGGTCATGAGGTAGGCCATCACATCAGCAAGCTCCTGCTTGGTCAGCAAGACTCCCATCGGAGGCATTGGTGAGACCTGCCCCTGGAATCCTTCTGCAATTGCTGCACCTGGATCAATCAGGCTCTCGAGAATGTAGTCTTCCTGTTTTCTTGTCGCGATAGCATCAAGTGCCGGCCCGATAGGTCCCCCTTCCCCGTTGACAGCGTGGCATCGTGCGCAATTGGCGATTGCGTGGGTCTTGAAAATCTTCAGTCCGCGAGCCACATCGCCCTCGGTTACCTCAGACTTCTCCCCGGTGATAGTCTCGTACTCAACCTTACGCAAACTGACATCATCCCACCAGGCTTTACCAGTGGACATTCCCCAGCCTCCGAGGAGGCAGTTAATACTGGCGACCTTTTGAGATCCCGAGTTGAATCTCAACTTAATCTGCGTCCAGTCCTGCGTGCCCTTTACTCCCGAACTGCCCGGAGCATCGGGGTGGGCGCTGACATAAAGTAACGCGCCTCGACCGCCTCCTCCGACGCCTTCAGTCTTTACCCAAGCGCTCAGTTCGTATTCAGAATTCATGTCAACCGGCACATCGATCGTAATGCCCCACTCGGCGGCCGTCTCAGCAGAAATGCCTACTGAATGCTTCCCGGTTCTAGCAACCTCGGCCAACTTGTGTTGGGCTGTTCCACGGAACGAGCGACCTCTCCAGCCAGAAGCGAAATCGGCGCTGAGGTCTTCGAACGATCCATTCGCCAGCAGCTCCTTCCCAAGCTTGGAGGGTCCTCGCTCTACCGGACCAGCTCCTGCATTACGCAAGCTCTGAGAGAGCCAGGGCTCGCTGGCATTGGAAAAGTCTTTGATCAGTTCCTTGGCCGCGCGCCCTATCGTCTCCTGATCATCGAACTGTGCCATTTTATTGAAAGCGGCGAGGCGAACAATCAGCTCCTCGTCCTGAACGACTGCGGTATCGAAGAAAAGCTGGAGGGCAGCTGCATCGGATCCAAGAGCGTTAATCGCATTCCGACGAAGCGCAGGATCCTTGCTCATGAGAGCCGCCTGCAGCGTTTCTGAATCGAGACCTTCAAGTCCACTCAGGCTCCAAAGCGCCTGAATAGCGCCGATTCCTCCTGAGTTGACTTTCTTTTTCAGGCCAGGGATTGCGCCCTTAACTTCTCCATCAACGAGGAGACGTTGCGCGGTGTGACGCCAAAACAGGTTGTCGCTTTCAAGCGCGGCGACAAGTTGTTCAGCATTGGCTCCCGCCAGAGAATGGATCGTTGATTTGGGCGCCTCTTCCCAGACGACCCGGTAAATCCGACCGTGTCCACGGTCGCGGTTGGGATTCACATGAGCGTTCCCCTTGCCCCTCTGAGCGTCATAACCTCCGCGTCCTTTGCTAGGGGTTGGGTTATGCTGAATAATGAAGTTATACCAATCAGCCACCCACAGATGTCCATCGGGGCCAACCTCCGCAGCAACCGGTGAGAACCACTCGTCTGCGGATGCGAGAAAGGCAAATGCGTTCTCCGCCTTGTAGCCTGCCCCCGTCGGAGAAATTTCATACATTCCCAAAAGATGTCCCGTTGGTCCTCCAATAAAGGCCATCTTCTCGCGATACGACTCAGGGAACGCAGCCGAGGTGGCCAACGCGTGACCAGCCCCTGCCGTGTAGTTATTGAAGGCGTCTACCTGACGGATATTCGGAGTGATGGGGTGGAAGGAGCGATCGGTTGCAATCATCTTCGCGGTCATCCCC
>Ga0115012_10000501_pt1 | contig 22168 bp, 16 predicted proteins | sample TroAtlMetagenome_FD_88706 | JGI IMG/M metagenome (GOLD analysis project Ga0115012, IMG submission 88706) | Marine eukaryotic phytoplankton communities from Atlantic Ocean - Tropical Atlantic ANT10 Metagenome | ecosystem: Environmental > Aquatic > Marine > Oceanic | place: Tropical Atlantic...
AAACCTAGATAATTTTCTATGAAATCCCTCATATAATCCTTCTCCAGTCCAATCTAATTCAGGACCTTGTTTATGGGTATGGCAAATTACTAGATGGTCAATATGGTCAACATAATCCCATACTTTTAACATTCCCATTAAAGGAGCACCATCATATTTTCTTCTAGAAATCCTCTCTTCTTCTAAGTAAAAGATTATTTCACCATCAACCATCAATGTTGTGCTGGCATTATGCCCACGAGCAACAGAAACAATAACACTCATTATAAATTACCTCAAGATTTATTTTTATTAATTTCCATTTCAACCAATTCATCAATTGGTTTTTTCTTAATCGTATTAGTTTTATTAAATCCAGCAACAGGTTTTGGTGGTGTTAATAATTTTTTAGTTATCGATTGACCTGATTTAGTAATCTTTGGTATCTTTGGTTTATTATCCATAGATATTCCACCACTACTACCACCACCAGGTACCTGTTTAAGATTCTTCATATTAAATGGAGTATCTTTTTTTGTACTAGGCTTACTTACACCAATTTTATCTTTAATAGATCTAACAACTTCTTCAACCTGTGTCTTCTTAAGGATCATAGTATCTTCATTACCCCTATCAACTGCAGAATCAATAGTTAATCTAATAGGACTATAATTTCTTTTTGTTTTTCCTACATCCATAATATGATGACTAGCAACATCAATATATGATATATTTTCAGGATAAGTTGCTCCTAATACAACTGTTGCTGGTTTTGATACTGCTACAGAAAGATGTTGACCAACACTATCACATCCCAAGAAATAATCAGAAGCATTAATAACACCTGACCATTGCATAAGATTCATATTACTAGGCATTGCAATTCCCATTTCTTGCCAATTAGGAATCTCAACCTGTGACATTATTATAACACCATAATCTTTCTTTAATTCTTCAATAATTTCAACAACATTAATAAGTTCAAAACTTCTACCAGAGGTATCATAAATAAACTTTCCTTCAACCTGAACAGATTGTCCAAAAGGTTGGAATACAACTACCTTATCTTTGCCTGTTACTTCTCTAACTTCATTAACAATATTATGACCTGTAATTTGTTCTATCTTATTTAATTCTAAAGCAGGTACTTTACTTTCTGCTCCTGTTGGAATATGATCTAATTCATTTATTAAAATATCAAATGCCTGAACTAGATTACATCTCTGATTAAAATATGCATTTAATCTGTAAGGTTCTGGAGTAACTATATCTCTATTCTTTAACTTCTCTTCAAATAATCCTCTATGATCTATAGTATAAACTCTATCTCTAAGACATGCACTACCTTGAAATAATTCTTGCCAAGATTCAGAAACTATAATAAAATCTGGATCATCGTCCCTATGGATATTAGCATACTTCTCTAAAGCTGGTATTGCACAAACAACTCTTCCAGCACCTCCATTAATAAAAAATGCTTTACCTAGATTTTGTAATTTTGTCATTCAAGTCAAACCTCTAATGTTTAATATTATACCAGTGGTTGATTATATAGTCAACCAGATAAAGAATGTTATGTGATGATTACACTACACCCAGACATTATAAAACCCCTCAACTAAAAAGTCAAGGGGTCTTAGAATTTAGATTCTATATTATTAACTACACTTCCAACTAACGCATATCATACCAAACCTACCAGAATCAGCACAAATACCATCAGTACCCCAAACATGAGTTTCCCAACCACCTGCAGCAGGTACTCTTAAGCAACTGCTCTGCCAAGAACTACAGTAAGGATATGCACAACAGTTACCAGAAGACCATTGTGTACAACACTGAGTACAAGACTCAAATCCATATATTGGTGGGTGTACTGACCATCCATACCTACTAGTATCAAAACAGAATCTAGGCCAAATACCACGAATACCGTATACTATATTATTTTGACTATCTTCTGCTTGATCCCAATGCTGACACGCTATACATCCATTATACATTGAACCAGGAATGAACTCAATAGGTCCTTGACATATTGCACAAACCTGACTGTTGCACATATGCATTCCTTCTTGACATAAACAACTACCAGATTCTGCACAACAAACAGTTGACATTTTATATGTAGAACATTTACCTGAGTTACCTACCCAACTGAATATTGTTCCATCACCACCTTCTGCACAGAAATTACAGAATGCACCACCACCAGCTCCAATATTACCACCAGTTCCATTACAAATCCAAGTAGGACATCCTGGAATTCTTCCATGTCCACCTGAAGTTGAATAACAACAGTAAGCACAACCAGCACACAAGCAATAGCACTCACCTTGATTAACCTTAACAATAGCAGATGCATATGCTCCAGTAGATCCAAAAGGAGAATCACCATAGTTTCTTGCAGAACCAGATCCACCACCTGAACCCCATAATTGGAATCGAGCACAGGTTACACCATTAGGAACACACCAAGTACAGCTTCTACCACAACGATAATATCCAGTATCATCACAAACTTTTAATCCTTCAGTCCAACCATCTCCTGTTGGAATACAATCCCAATATTTTGGAACACTAGGTTGACCTTGTGTTGTCCAATGAACAGGTCTCCATAATAAACAAGGTTCAATTTCACATAACCATTCGATCATACTAGCACCACCGCCACCACCAGTAGGAAGTTTGGCATTCACTAATGTTCTATAACAGGCTTCTTTTTCCCTGATAGTTTTTTGATATTCTACCTGCTGGTTAAAAGCAGTATATTGTAATACATCCATAGTTAATTAATCTCTTCTGGTAGTAATGATAGACCCTGTGCTGAGATAAGACTCTCAATTTCTAATCTAGAATCAGTGTCCAACTTTGGCCATGTTCCTACTACAGGAACATTACCATTAAATTTCCATTCTTGTAATGGAGTATTTGCCGCAGCAAATGTCGTCAAAGCGTTAACATAACTCGTTACGCCAACATGAGTACTACTATTTAAACCTGAATGGTCAGTAAATATTCCAACTTGATCCTTATACATTAAGGCTCTTTGTGCGTGTATATTAGTCTCTGCTCTAGTTTTTTGAACGAATGACCAATTACCAGAAGCAATACCTGCTCCATTACTCTTCTCATAATCCCAAACTAATTGATATGCATCACTTAATCTAAGATTAACTTTTGATTTATATACTTCACCATTAGATTGAGTTTGATCCTCAAAAGTATAATTGTGAACGAATGCCCCTGTAAGATTATAAGTAGCAGCATCACCAAAACCACTTTTAACTACAGTTCCTGTAGTAAATCTATCTTGATAGTAATATGCTATTGGTAAATGATTTGCATTAGTTTTTGGAGAAACGACTATCCTATGTTTCCCAGGCTCGGGAATTTCATACTCAGGATCGATATCTATAATAACACCATCATCAGATATTTCAAATACAATTTCATCTGGACCATCATAATTGTATGTACCAACTCTTGTAGTTGATATACCAGCAACATAATTCTCTTCAGGAAGTGGATAAGTAAATGTCGTTTTCATTGGTTAAAAGTTTCCTCCAGATTATTTATACTAACAGTAGCACACGCAAATCATACCCATTCTACCCCAATCTCCCATAGGATATCCAGTATGACCACCACATTTCATATTATATGATCCACCACGAGATGGAACCTGATTACAACCCTGCTGTGTATTTGAGCAGCAACCTCCTCTATTATAACAACAAGCCTCGTATGAGGTATTGTTTTGGAAATTGTCATTACAACCATTAAACCCATAAGTAGGAGGATGAGTTGCACAGGCTCTCAATCCATCACCAGTCCACCATTGTCCATACAGTCCATTATGACCGAAAACTTCACCAGTATCAGCAGATCCGTAGAACTTAGTATCCTTCTGATCAATCATTGGCCAATGATATCTGTTCTGAGAACTTCTAGGCCAAGCATATGAGTTCTGAGGGATTGAATCCATCATGCACATATCATTTGCATTATATTGAGCACAATGTCCCATATAGAAAAATCTGTTATCGTAGATACATAATCCTTCACCTGATCCACCCATATCATTATGTGCTTTTATGCTACAGCATATATTACCCATTCCACCCATAGCACAGAAGTTTGTCAATCCTGTTCCTTGAACATATGATGCGGATCCATCAGAAGGACCACCCCAACAAGGGTGACAACAATAAGCACAACCAGAACACATCGTATAAGTTGAACCTGCAGTTACAGGAATTATAACAGATGCATATGCTCCACTAGATCCAGGTATACCATATCCACAGCAACAACTAGTTCCAGAAGAAGTACCTGAACCCCATAATTGGAATCGAGCACAGGTTACACCACCAGGAACAGTCCAACTACAGTTACAACCACACCTAAAATATCCAGATTGGTCACAAACTTTAAATCCATTATTAAACGATCCAGTCTCAGGTTGCTTTGGTATAAGACACCATATATTAGGATTCCTAGCACCTGAAAATTCAACCAACTTAGCGTTTGCGGATTGACCACTGCCACCACCGCCACCACCAGCTGTTAACTCAGTTATACTGGCATCAAGACTTACTATTTTATCCCTAAGCCCTTGATTTATTTCTGCTAGGGCGTTGTATGTTAATACGTCAACTGCCATTTCTAAACCTCTGTTATCGCTGTAATGAGAAACTCAGAATCATAAGTTATACTCCAAGTTTTTGAAACACCATTAATATTTTCTGTAAACTGGGTAATATTTCCAGTAGCACCGTACTGAACACTGCTATAGGCTTTATCACCTAATGTAATTGCTGTAACATTGTTACTACCATCAGTAGTAATACCAGATGCTCTAGTGAATGGTTCTGTTTTTACAGCACCACCACCAACTCCCTTATTAATAGATAAACCTACATACCTACCCATATTTACCTCCTTATACCGCTTGCTCTAATCCTGTTACCGTTACGCTGGTATCTCCAGTCGAACAGTAAGCAACAACAATCTTACCAGCCTGCAAAGCAAGTCCTGTTCTCTCAATAATTCCTTTTGGAGGAACAGTTATATCATATTCAATGTACTCTCCAGTAGATGGAGAAGCACCAGATGCTAATGCAATCCTTACATCAGCTGTCGCTGATGGTGAACGATTAAGAACTGAAACATTGACCACAGAGAGTGTGTTTGCAGGAACTGTATATACTGAAGTATTCGTGGTTGCAGAGGGGGCCGATTGCCCCAAAATTCCAGATGCCATTTTTTAAAGTGTTCCTCTTCTTGTAGTATTTATAGTTATTTTTAACTTAGTTAATCTGAATCAAACGTTCCATCCACCAACAAAGAATGTCCTTGATTGGGATTCACGGGTTAATGTACCTATTCCAGCCTGAGTGTGTGCTCTCTCAGTAGATAATCCTAAAGTCGAAGCATTTGCTGCTAATAATAAAGTAGCAGCGTCTCTCTCACTATCCTTAGTGTCAACATAAGTCTTAACTGCAGCCTGTGTTGGAACTTTCTCATTACTATTTTGAGATAATGTACCATCAGTAGAGAACTCATTAATTTGAGCACCTAACTGAGCACCGATTGAACCCAATTGTAATGAAGTCAAACCAGATAGATCGAAACTGTTAGCATTCAATGTTGCAGCACCAGTTGCCTGGTTAACACGGAAGTATCTACCAACACGGAAGTTACCATCTTGGTCAGTCGAAACATAGAAAACACGACCAGGATAGGATTCTTGAATCTCATTCGCCTGAATAGGATCTTGAGTTGGTGGTGCTGGCCAATTAGTTGTAGATGTTCCACCAGTACCAACTTGTAAGAAGTCATGTCCTGTTAGTCTTGATTGACTAAAGATGTAACGAATCCTAATATCCTGTTCATCAAAACATTTCGCTGCTTTTTCTTCAACAAGAGATAGTGTAGTTACACCATAATTATCAGTGTTTATTCCAGTAACCTTAATGAATTCACTATCAATCTTAAGGTACTTACCTATAGATCCGTGGAAACCATCTGGGTCTACTGCTCTGAATGAAGTATCAACTCCAACGAAGTCCTTCCAAACTTCACAAGAAGTAGAACTCAATACAGTTGTTGCACCAATTGAAGTAAACTGTTCACCAATTGCGTGTGCTATAGCAGTACCTGCTCCATCCTGCTCCCTTTGAACATTCATGGAGTTTGCATTAGGGAAACTTACAACTTTAACCAACTCATTTGATGTAGGCATCAAAGCATATTGACCAGGGTTGAATCCACTAATAGTATTAACACTCCAAGTAGTATCAGATGCTCCTGCTGGTACAAGGAATTGTGCATAACTTCCTGTAGGTGGATACTGAACGAAGGTTGAACTACCTCCAGTATGTGCAGCACCAGTTGTTGACCACTCTCCTCTATCAATAAACACATTACCTTTTCCAGTTGATCCTACCTGACTTACAGCAGAGATCACAAATGTAAACGGATCAGCACCAGTAATTTGCTCATTATTAAATCCACCGTTTCCAGATCCAGTTATAAATTCAATACTACCGTTAATTTCAAGAGTAGGTGATGTTCCTAATCCAGCACAAACCAAAGTACGACCAGATTGTCCTCTATTTCCTGTTATTCCATTTGCAATTACATTAGCAGTACAACCACTAGTTCTTCCAGTAATAGTTTCATTAGGTAAGAATCCAGTACCAACACCAACAGGTCCTTTAGTTCTTACAGAATAGTAGAGATTCTTTTCTCCAGCACCTTGTTTTGAGTTAACAATACCTATTGCTTCAGAAGTTGATCCTCTAATTTCTTCTCCAATTGTGAATCCACCAGGTGGTGATGCAGATTGTGTATCAGGATCTATTTCAAGAATCAATCCTTCAATAGTACCAGCTCTGAACTTCTCAATTGGACTGAATCCAGAACTAACAATACCATAATTACCCCAAGAACTGTTACCAGCAAGTGATCTAATTCTTCCACCACGAGTAGCACAGTAAGAGATATGACAATAGTAAGTGAAGGAGGAAACCATCTCTGCTGCTGCAGCATTAGTTACCCAGAATCCAACACCATGATCATGAATATTTGTAAACGAGTCAAACACAATTGACTTGTTAGATGGTGTACTTGAATCATCCTTAAATTGTCTATGAACATTACCATCAACAATTGCACCAACACCAAATTTAGATGAAGCAGAACAGTTTGATATGTAAGGTGATTTACGTACTCTACTCTCAGGATTTAATCTAACAAAAGTACCCTTAACACTTGCGTTATTAAGGTCGTCTGGAGTAGCAGTAAATGTAAGGCTAGTAGCAGATACAGTTTGAGACTTATCTACTTCAACCATAGTTGTACTAATAAACTGAATAACTTTACTTGCTGCAGTAACACCAGTACCAGATACAGTTGTTCCTACTAAATCAGGGAAGAAATCACTTCCTGTAACAATAGTTCCAGTAATACTACCCGATCTAGTTGCAGCGATATTTGCTTTAACAAAACCATTCATTCCCTCCATAAAGAGGTCTTTGAGCATAGTCTTGTCACTCATCAAGAACATTGTTGATGTTGAGTTCTCTCTTGTCTCAACTGCACTAATGGTAATATCAGTTACACCATTTTCCCAAGTATCTGAAGTAGTCCATTTTCCACCAGTAACTGGTCTAATTTCTACACTAGTCTTTTCATCAAAACTAGAATCTAAAATACTAGCAGTTTTAGTTCCAGCACCGTTTGTTATAATAGATCCATAGGAAATATAAGGAGATGCTTTTTTAATTGCACCAGCAGTTGCAGATACAAAATTATGTGTTGTTGTATCTGTAATAGCACCTTGTCCACCATTTACATTAACAGTAATTGTAGTTGCACTAATTTCTTTAATTGGTAGAACAGTTTCAAAAGCATAATCATATCCAGCAACAGTTCCAGTTGCACCAGATGAACGAGGATATGTCTTCTGAGTTGTATTATTATCACCATTATAGTTACAGGTGAATGTTAATGAATCTGTAACTATCGTAATACTATCAGTAGTTACTAAATCATGTGCTCCGATGGTACATACCATATCACCAGATGTTGGATTATAGTTAATCGCACTTGGTGTATAAGTTGCAGTAGGTACATCAGCAAGAGTAAGAACCTGATGCCAAGCATCAGCACCCTTACCAACATTTACAGTAATCGATGCACCACTTGTTGCAGTAATAGCAAGAGTAGCACCAGCAGCAGGGTCTTTTCCAGGTCTTGGATATGCATGCTGTGAAGCATGGTTATCCTGAGAGCAAGTAAATGTTAATGATCTATTACCAATCGTAATCGTATTTGATGTAGTAAGACTATGAGATCCAATCGTTAATACTAAGTCTCCTGTAGTACTATCATATGTTGCATCACTAGGAGTAACAGCACTACCAGTGTTTGGAGTAACTGCATTTGCTTGAGCACTAACAAAAGTATGATCATAATGACCAGCAGACTTAATTTTAGATGTTCTTAAGTTATCTCCAACAATTGTAACTTCAGGAGGAACAACAATAGGAAGTGTCTCATTATAAACACCAGCTTTTACGTAAATACTTGCTGGTCCAGTTGCTATTCCACAAGCATGTCTTACTGAATGGAAGGATCTACTTATACTTGATCCATCATTAGTATAATCATTTCCTTCTTCGGTTACATAATAAACTGGATGTGTAGTACTATTATTCTCCCACTGAGGTACACCCTGTGGACTTACTGCTAATACCTGACCATCAGATCCTACTGGTAATCTAGCAGAACCAGTAGTATAGTAAACCAAGTCACCCTCGGTTGTCATAACATTAGCAGCAGCACCCTCTGCTAAAACATTCCAATAAGTACCAGTAGCATCCGTTGAGGGATCCTGATTTAAGTTACCAAATGTTGCAATTCCAATATAACTATTACTTAATTTCTTAACAGCATCACCAAGATTATACTGAGTGCTGCCATCCCATTGTCCTTTCCAAGCAAGACCTTTAGTTACCAAACTCCAATCAGAAACTGTTGTAGGAATAACATTTGTACTAGTAGTAATAGCAACATAGGTATATCCACCATATAATGCTAAATCTCCTTGCTTATAATCAACTGTTGAATTATATTCTCCAGTTACATTAAAACCTGTTGTTAAAATATCCCAATCAGCACTTAAATTATATGCAGGTGGTTTATTTGTATTCTTTCTCGTAGCAACATATGTGTATCCACCATATGCTACAACGTCACCTGTTTGATACTCAGTAGCAGATGCCCAAGTATCCTCATAGTTAAACGATGAAATATAGTCAACTATAGAACTTGCATCTGGATCAAAAGTTGCAGGAGATGTATGACCCTCAGTTACTCTGTACTGTGTGTTTCCATATTTAAATACATCATTAATTTTATACCAATAACTAGCAGTCCAATTTCCTTTATTGGTTATACCTTCAGTATGCAACGACCAATTAGCTGCTAAATCAGTAACATAAAAGAGATTCTCGTTTGCAGAAGATGTATGGTTTGCAGTACAAACATAAGTATTGGATCCATACTTTACTATGTCATCTATAACATAGGCAGTACTAAGTACCCAATCACCTCTCCAATTAAATTTTAATCTACCGAGTCTAAATTCAGCCATTGTTTTTTGTTAAATCCTATTTTGGTCCTGCAGCATAATCATGGTCACTAAACGATACAGTTAGATATCCTTCATCATCGATATAGTAGGATATTCTCCTAAAGTCAAACCTGAACTGTTGGTATTTATCGTAGATGTTATTCTTATATGTTTTTTCTTCGGTTGTTTCATCAACATAATCAAGTCCTTCAAGGAACTCTGGATATGCAGTTCCATCAAGTCTATGCGAGACATCAACTACTGCAGAGTCTGAAGTTTTCACCTTAGTATAACGAAGCATACCGTCATCATCTCTTCTCAGAGCATGAACGGAAAACTTATCTTGCTGTCCAAATTGAAGACCACCTCCGCCACCGCTAGTGCCAGATAGCATACTTCCGCTTAGGAACATTGTCATGCAAATACCCTCCAATAAGTACCCGTCCAAACAAACTTAACAGTAGCTCCATCTACATCACATGCAAAGGGAGAATCAATCACACCATTGTAATTAATAAACTGTTCAGAATTCTGAGTTGCAATCATAAGATTATTTATGCTCCAAGTTCCTTCATCATCATGCATCTCAATAAAATCACCAGGATTCTTACTTCCTACTGCAGGAAGGTTTAAAGTAAAGACTCCACCAGAAGTATTTGTAAGATAACCCGTATTAGAAAGTACATATCCACTAGAACTTACTTGTGTTAATGATGGTATAGTTGCTTCAGCAGTAACCTCAAGTTTACTGAAGTCAACAATTACAGTAGATCCATAACCAACAACAGTCAAACCAGCACCAACAAAGTTGATGTCAGTAAATCCTACACCAATTCTATTATATGTTGGATCAATATATCCACTTTCTTTATTGACAGCAGTTGATCCAATACCAACACCACCAGCAAAAGGATTACCATCCAGATACCTAACAACACCACCAACATATATGTCACCTAGAAAATTAGCCCAACCTGCGAAGGTACTAAAACCTTGAACATTAAAATTCTCAATAACTGTTAATCCAGCACCTACTCTTGTGTCACCAAGAACATCAAGTTTATATTCAGGATTTACAGTTCCAATACCAACATTAGGAGATGTTGTACTGGTAATAGCAATCTTACCTGTAGTGTCATCTACTACAATATAATGACCAAGTTGTGAAAGCTCTCTATTGAATGCCATTATATGATTACTTTATTAGATATTTATTATTGTATTCCATTACTGCTTAATAGACTCCAAAACCACCATTCACAAACCACTTATTACCAGTAATAGAGTCTTCGTAAAAAGTTACTGTGACTAATGAATATCCCCTCAATGTTCTATTACCAAGACTATAACCTGCATTGTTAATGTGAGAATAGATATCACCAGCAGAAAGAGAAGCAGCATCCAAAGTTGTATCTTGACTACTATTTGTAATAATTTGGAATGAATCTCCACTCACCCATCCTGAAGTAGACTGTGGAGTAAGAGTAACTGTTAAATTAACCCCCATATTTTCAAGAACAATAATCTTTCCAACATCAGACTTTTGTACTGTATAAGATGTAGTTTGATTATTAAATTTAGCAATACTACTCTGTTCCATAATAAGTCTACCACCCATGTTAGGGTGTGCTGTACACTGATAGTAAAGTATATCAGGTGCATCTTGAGGAACATCAAATACAATATCTGTTGGTGCAGCACCATCGTTATTAGTTACACCAGTATTATATTGTGTACCTGCAGATCCATTAATAGTACTTTGAATCCTAAACGGATGACCTGAAGATCTATTATGGAAAATATATCTCTGCCCTCTCACAAGATGTATATCAGGATCGAATCTAGTTCCACCATCTAATCCAGGTCCTTTAAAACTATAATGATCAGATCCATCATTACCAATCTCCCAACCAGCAATAGCACCTCTAAACTCATAGGCAGTACAGGTTGCACCAATTGATACATCAGTACTAATAGCAACATTTACAGCATTTAAATTTATGTTATTAGGACTTGTAAGTGTTGGACTACCAGAAGGTTGAACAAAACTAATTTTCTTTACACCGAAACCTTTTTCTGCCATTGTTATTTTTACTTATTTAGATTTAGGAACTTAATGATGCTTCCCCATTATTAGCATATGGGTTATATAAAATCCTACGACGAGAACTCTTCAGACTATAAGTGTTACCCCAGTAGTTTGAATCAGTTGCACTGTTACTTGTATATGGATCATAAAAAGCAGCAGATGGCATTTCTAAAGAACCATGTTCAAATAACCACTTTCTTGCCTGTGCTCTTGTAGCACCTGGATTAGCTTCCAAATACAATGCCATCACACCACACACTTGAGGTGTTGCCATACTGGTTCCACTTATAGCATAATTGAAAAATGTTCCATTTCTTGGGTCAGCATACCCAGAATCATAAGGACTAAGAATATTAGATCCACCAGCCCAAACATCAACAGCAGGTCCTCTATTACTAAAACTAGATGTTCTTTCTTGATCAGTTCCACCTTGTGTAGAAACATCTATAGATCCAACAACAATTGCAGCATCTTCCTTATCTTGACGGGCGAATGCAGGAGTTCCACTTCTATTATAGTAATTACTATACCCATCAGAATATACAAAAGTAGCAGTGTCTATTGAATTATCATAATCTATTCCTACAGGTATCTCTTGTTTATCATCAGAATTACCTGCAGCAAAACACCATACGATATCTTTACAATCAGGATCATTGAAAGCTTCATCTGCTTCTGCTTGACCATATGTTTGCACAGAAGTAAACTGTTTCCATGGTCCATATGTTGACATCCAATAAACAGATGGACAAGCAGTTGAAGACATTGATGCTTTAGGGAAAGTTTGTCCTCTTTCAGTAGCAGTATAATTATCTGCTGCAGTAAAGAATTGTCTAAATCCCCAACTACCATTAACTACAGTAGGATTTCTTCTACCAGTTTCTGGATTGATTGGTTTATTCTTATGCCAAACTTTTATATAATCAAATCCATCAGAAGGATTTGACCATCCACAATCACTTCTATCAACACAAGCGATAGACCATATATTTCCTTCAAATGCATGTCCAAATTGATTTCCAGCAGCAGTTCCAGCAACATGACTGCCATGCCAACTTATACTATAAGGATAACCACTATATCCTTTATCCATCATTAAAGCAGAATTAACTTTATAATTTGCTAGTGTTGAAGTTCCAGGAGCAACCAAACCTTCAGAAGCCCAATTAATATTATACTCAGAAGCACCGTGAATTAATATATCTCGTACTCTAGTATAATCTTCACAAGCAGTAGGATCTGGAACAGATGTAACTCCTGGTTTTAAAAACTCTGGATGATCCCACCTAACACCAGTATCCATAATAACAACATCAACATTCTTTCCAGTCAAAGTATAATGTACTTCAGATGGAACCTCTGGATTAGGACCAAAAACATTAAATTTATTTGAATGTCTCCATAATCCCCACTGAGTAAAATCTAAAACTGCACCTGGATTACCTCCACCACCAGAAGAATCTCTCCTATTTCTAACAGGATACTTAAATCTATCAGTGGTTATATGACTATCAAACTCCTGATCATATTTTCTCTGCTCTATCTCATACTCATTATATAAATGAGATCTCAGAACCCACTCAACTTTGGGATGCTTCTTTAGTACATCTGCTTCTGCAGGAGACATTTCATATACACTTCTCTTTGGAGAACACTTCATCTCTGAAGTACAATCAATCTTTCTATTTGGTATATCGTCTATATTATTTTCATCAATTATATAATCATGAATCTCTTTCCAATCTACAGCGTCCTTTACACATACAGTATATGCTTGTTGAGTATCAGGATATACAACAAGAACTCTTCCAGTATTTGAATCTAATGTTGTACTAATCATGATACCTCCGTTCTAAGAAATTTATAAGTTAATGTTCCAGTAACTCCAGTTTCTGGTGTGGCATTTAGAGTTAAGTTACCCCCAACAATAGATGATCCAACAGAAACAAGAATATGATTATCAAAAGTTATCCCAGATTGTTGAATATGAGAATTACTACCATCATTTAATAATGTAACTTGTTGTGATTGCTTACCAAGAGAATGACTAAAATACAAATTATAATCTACAGTCAAATTACTTGTAGGAATACTATCTAATACCACTGTTTGTGCTGCATTAATCCCAACAGAAGAACCACCAACAGTAGATGATCCTTGAGCACTAGGAAGGTTAGTTAAATTAGATCCATCACCACTAAATGCTGTAGCAGTTACCATACCAGATACTGTTACACCATCTCTAATAGTAACTATACCAACACTACTCTTATCTTGAACAAATACTTCTTTATTCCGTAATACTAATGTTCCATCAGTAGTATTTCCACCCGTTTTAATTTCTGCACCTGATATAGAAGGATCGCTAGTAATTGATAATCCAGAATCATTACCAGTACCACCAGAACCAAAAGATGTTCCACCAAAATTAAATGCTCTATTGTTTTGAAGATGAACTCCACTACCAATATCAACATAACCATTAAAGGTTGCAAGTCCAACAAAAGTACTTACACCAGTTACCTTAAGATTATTAAACTCAGATGTTCCTACTGTATTAATACCTGCTACTCCACCATCACCTGTATTACCAGTAGACTGCCAAGTAACTCCATCCCATTTCCAATTCTGACCAGAGGAACTATGAATATCGTTTATATTTGGAGTATTAGGAAAATTTATTGCCATTAACTTGTAGGTGGAAGTGGGATTTGATTTGGTTCCATAATTAACTTACCAGTAGCATCAGTAAGATTACTTGATTTAATAGTATCATCTTGGCGTTCACCAATTACCAACCAAGAAATAGTATCAGTACAACTATTATCTTGTGCAGTAATAGTTAATATATTTCCAGAAACAGACCCCTTAACGGCAGTCCATCCAGATTCATTGGTTGTGAAACATTGTACATCTCTATTTAATGCTACAAAGGTTCCTGCAGTCATATCAGACTTAGTATCAAGATTAACTGTAGCAGTACCACCTACTAGATCAATCTTACCACGATAAAGATTATCACATTGTGGTCCTTCAATGAATGAGTGTACTAAATCTTTTGTTGTTGAAAGACCAGCAAGAGGATGAGGTATTCTAAATGATCCACTACCCTTAGTAAGGGAACCATATACAGTAACGCTATTATTAAATATCCTCATATTGAGGGTTCCTAGCATTCCACCGCCAGCATAGAAGATTATCGAACCATCTCCTCCACTAATCGAACTATGGTAACAAGATATCCTTGCACCTGGTGTACCACTAGCATTTGTCCATTCTAATGAACCATCCAAATTAGCTGAATGAACTATGGTAGATCCAGCAAATCCACTTCCATCATTGTATTGTAATTGATTAGCAGATCCACCTGGATTTCCAGCAGGTGTTGAGTTAACCCAATTAGTACCATTCCAACTTATTGTTTGATTATTATCAAGACTATTAATAACTACATTCTGTAAAAGATCCTTACCATCAAACTGTATTTGACCAGTTCCACTAACACTTAAAGATTTCTCCGTATCACCAAACTTTAGACTGTTGTCTGATAAGAACAAATGTCTAATCTTATACTCAGCATTACCCAAATCATATTGTGCATTTGCTTCGGGAATTATATGACTGTTAATCCTAATTTTATTGCCAGATGTTCTACCCGTTAATACTCCTTCAATTTTTATTCCACCATCACCAAAGTAAGCAGTAGATCCTATACCAACAGTATTACCAATTCCAGTACCACCCAATGTGGAAATACCAGTTACATTAAGATTAGTATATGATGCTGATGACCCACCACTAGCACCTTGATCTCCTTTTTGTCCTTTAGCATTTTCTGCTCCCTTCTGACCCTTATCTCCTGTATCTCCTTTATCTCCTGCAACTGTGGAAGGTTCTCCCTTATCTCCTGTATCTCCTTTTGCTCCAGGTACAGTTGATTGATCTCCTTTAACACCCTTATCACCTTGATCGCCTTGTAATCCTTGAGCACCTTTAGTACCTTTATCACCCACTTCACCTTTAGGACCTACCTCACCTTTAGATCCAACCATTCCCTCCAATTTATGGAATATAAATCTACTTTCCTTTGCAGTAGTGTAATCCAACTGCATAGGTTGATCACTATTAATTATAAATCTAACTTTATCCTGTGCAAGATCAGTAATATTAAAAATATATTCTTGAGTATTGTGACCTACTTTTGGCCAAACACCTTGAGAACCTCCTAAACCAGTATGAGCATCTGAAACTTTATTCCAAGATGATCCACCATCAGATGAAAATTCTATACTAACAGTGAAATTAGTATATCCCATACTGGCCAGTCTAGAATATCCAAATACTTCTGACCTAACACTCCATTGTCCAGTAGTAGGGAATGCAAATATACCATTTGCCTCACTCATTCCAGTACCAGATACAGCAAAACTTGGTAAATTTACTCTACCAAAATTACCAGTACGGGTTTGACCATCACCAATAATTTCATTACTATATACAGCACCACCCTGTGTTACACTTGATACTACTGCCAACCAGAACATATCAAATTCTTGTGGTGCTTGATCAGCCTTCTCACCTTTAGTTCCCTTTGTACCTTTATCACCAATAGAAGTTGAGGATATTAAAAGATTCCAACTTGTACCATCCCATTTCCAGGTCTTTCCAGACACAGAATGTGTTTCATTATTAGTAGGATTAATCGGGAAATTTATTGCCATTTGTTATGATTGAATTACTTTTTCAAAAGATATTGTAGATCTAGGAGGATCGTTTGTATAATCATTTGATGCAATATTAGAATTCATAAAGGAAACTGATTGACTAGAACTATCAAATGTCAATCTCACTTTTTGTTGACCTATATCAGTAATATTTAGAGCGAAGTCAATACTTGGATGACGATACAAATCACTACCACTAAGAAGATCCCACCATTGAGATACAGAATTCCAACTTGTTCCTGCATCATTAGTATACTCTAAATTCATCTTAGCATTAACAGTACCACTTCCACTATTAACCATCTGAATAAGTGCTTTGATCTTATAGAATCCTGTAGAGGGGAATGAGAATATACCAGATGATTCACCCATACCATCTCCTTGCTTTGCAAAAGGAGCACCAGGTCTAGACCAAGTTCCACCAAATAAAGGACCAGAACCTATAGTAGAATCTGAATAAGCATTTGCATTAGTTTGTCCAGATAAAGTATATAAATCATATTCATATTGAGCAGAAAGAGCACCTTGTGTACCAGCAGCATCTACCCAAGCAGAACTATCAGTATCTTCATAGTATACTTTTAAAGTACCTACATCAGATTTCCACCAAAGATCACCATCAGCAGGATAGAGTGGTGCAATATCTGAAGTAGTTACATTAGCACCACCGCCACCACCTTCAATAAAGATTGTTGATATACCAGCATCTGGTGGAGTAACAGTTGAAATACCTGCTCCCCTAAAATCTATAGTAGTAATACCATATCCAGCATTACCACCAGCAGTATTAATTCCTATACCTAAACCACCACCAAAGAAATGAGTAGCAGTTATAATACCAGCATTATAAATTGAATAATTATTAGCATCTAAATTAGCTCCAAGTTGAGGTGATGCATCCTCTATAATATTTGTGATTCCACCACCACCAGAACCACCTCCTCCACCAGGAGAAGCATCTATCCACTGAGAACCATCAACATCAGTATAATATACTTTTAAAGTTCCTTCGTCAGATTTCCACCAGAGGTCTCCAAGTGTAGGACCAGATGGTGCAGAGTCTGAAATAGATACATTAGCACCAGCAGCAATACCAGTTAATTGCGATCCATCACCAACGAATGAAGTAGCACTTACAATTCCAGCGAAAGTACCATTACCAGTATCTGTAATTGTCGCAGCAATACCTACTGATGGTCCAATTACTATTCCAGATCTTGCAGTAATAAGTCCTACTGAATCTACATTTCTTACATCTTCATAAGTTAATGTTCCACCAATAGAAACATCAGATGCAAAACTAGCAGAGTATGCACTTATATTTCCACCCTGTATACTACCAACTAAAGTACCATAAAAAGCAGTTGCGGTTACTGCTGTAGCAACCATTACACTGTTTGCAGTAAGACGACGAGTATTTACATCAGGTGTTCCTAATAAGTTAGTAGCATCTGTTGCCGTAGTTGCTGTTAATGCATTACCATTAAGTTGCCCATTGAATACTGAAGCAGTTAAAGCACTTGAAGCTGGATTGAATGTTAATCCAGTATCCGATTCTAAAGTCTGATATCCACTTCCACCATCAACAAAAGTTATATAACAAGTTTCATCCGCAAAATTATTTGAAGTAATATCGACTTCTAATGCTTGAGTTGCAGGTCCAGAGAATGTATTAGCAGTTATTATTCCACTTACATTTAAATTATCACTTATATCAACATTACCATTAACATCTAGACCAGTAGAAGTTATAATACCAGCAACATTTACACCAGTCGAAGTTACATTCGTGGCAGATATACTTCCAACATTTATATTAGGATTGCCAGTTAGACCTAAAGCATTTGTTGCAACAGTAGCAAGTCCTGCAATACTCGAATAATGAGATCCAAGATCAATTGTAGCTATTCCATCTAAAACAGATGCAGTATATGCAGCACCAACAAAATTAATTGTTCCAGCAGTACCTACATTAGCACCTTCTTCTTGTATTACAACTCCACTTCCAGCAGCAATGACTCCAGTTAAATTTGAACCATCACCATAAAATCTATTAGCAGTTACTGCAGTACTTACATTGACACTATCAGCAGTAAAACGACGAGCATTTATATCAGGTGTTCCTTCTATTGCATATGCAGTAGCAGCAGAAGTTGCAGTACTTGCAGTACCAGTAAGATCACCAGTAATATCACCAAAAAATCCCTGTGTTGCCGTAACAATACCAGTGGCAAGTATATGATTAAAATATGATCTTCCTACAGTATTAATACCAGTTGTGCTACCACCACTACCACCAGTATTTCCAGTACCACCTATACTAGTAGCATTAAATGATACTAATTCTACTAAATCTCCAGCAAAACACCCAGTGTTTAAAACAACTATACTACCAGTAGTAGCAGTATATTCAGTTAGTGATAACTTAACACCATTAACATATACATCAATGTAATTAATATTATATGAAAAAGCAAAATCAGTCTGACCTGCAGTTGCTGTAAAAGTTGAAGCACTTCTAACTTCAGGAAAACTAGCCCACTCCAGACCATTTCCAGTTGATTTTAAAAACTGCCCATTAGATCCATAAGTACCACCAACACTTATTGGACCTTGATAAGTTGAAATACCAGTGATTAATAAATTTCTAGCACTAAGATCACCAGTGATCTCACCAGCAGTTCCAGTAACATAGAGTTGAGGTACAGTTAAAATACCACTAATTCTAGCATTACCAATGACATCAAGAACAAGCCTCTCCTCAGTGTAATCTGTTACACCTATGAATTGTTGAAATAACCTACCGCTTCTATATCTTGGAGACATTGGATGTTAATTAAGAGTTTCTAATATACTTGCAATAAATTTCACATGACCAGGAGCACTTGAAGATAACTTAAGCGAATCACCTTGTTCTATAACCAATTTTCCTGCAGTCAGATTCATAGTATCATGACCTTGGATTGGCATTTGCTTTACAATTTCAGTAGTAACAGCAATACCTGTTCTCGTTCTTACATGATCTAAGGACACTGTATGTGATCCAAAATCAATGTTTGTTGCTTGTGATAATAATATGACACCACTATATCCAACAGGAGCAGTATAAATTCCTACTGGTGTAGATGGTGCTACATTTGTAATAGTTTTAAATATGTTTAATGGTAATGCCATTTTATGAATCTCCTCCTAGTGCTAGAATTAATGGCGTAACATTAGCGAACAAACTCTTGGAATAAAAATTACCAGCGATAGTTCCGCTAATTTGGTCTATGATAACACCCTCACCAATTCTAAAGTTTCCACCTTGGTCAGTGCTAGTGTAGATAACTAATCCACCGTTACGATTAACAACTTCATTCTCTTGTATAGTAACCCCTCCACGGGAAGGAAGAGAACTAACAGGATCAACTCCACTACCAATATATTGGAATGAATGACTCGATGCTAATGTTCTACTTTGCCTAAAGAAAGGAACAGTATTTCCAACACCAAGAGCATACGGTACATTTTCATTTATTGTAATCGTACAAATTCCAGAAGAAATTGGAGTTGATTCCCTAATAGAATAATAAGTTGGAAGTAATTCTATAGTAGCTGTTGCTGTATTTATCCCAACATCAGGAGTAGAAAATTCAATAGATGGAAGAGAAGTATATCCTCTACCATTTGAAATTAATTCTACTTCATCAACTTTACCTTGGAAAATAGTTGCAACTGCTGTTGCATGAACACCCCAATCAGGTGTACCCGTAGGAGAACTAATAGTAATAGTTGGTGGACTATTATACCCACTTCCTACATTAGTTACCTTTATTGCACCAATACTATAATACTGATCATCAAAGTATGCTACCTTACCATCAAATGGTCTGATAACATTTAAAAGTACTTTACCACCACCAATATAAGTATGAGGGAACCTATTAGGTCCAACATACGCAGTGAATGAATTTGTTGTAGGAACAGAAGTTACATTAAAAACATTTCCATTTTTATCTGGGAATATTTCATTAGTTGCTATACCAACATTAACAGTAAATGTATTATTATTAGGTACAGTCTCAACACCCAATACCTTATTATATGAAGGATCTTTTGTTCTTGGATATGAATGTTGTGTTGCGTGATTATCTTTATCACAGGTAAATGTAATTGATTCAGGGTCAAGAGTAATTGTAGTTTCTGCTCTCACTAAACTATTAGAGGTTGCAGATTTAAACCAATGCTCTGCAGTATCCTCAGATACTCCAACATTAATATCAAACTTATGATTAGGAGTATCTACATTAGAAACTTGTAACCAAGTATTATAGGCAGGATCACTTACTCTTGGATATGAATGCTCTGTAGCATGATTATCTTTTGCACAAGTAAAGGTTAATGAATTTGGTAGTACCTTAACATAATCGCCATTAGATAATCCATGTCCAGTACTATGTAATGTTAATACACCAGTAGAAGGAATATAAGTTGCAGTTGAAATTGTTGCAGGTGGATTAGGATTTGGAAATCCATGATTAGCAACAGATAATGTCATCAATCCAGTATCTGGATTATAAGACGCACCCGATGGTGTGAGTTCATTACCACCAGTTACATTGATAGCACTAGTAGCAGCAGATACATATGTGTGTGATGAATTACCATAACCACAAGTAAACCCAAGACGAGACATTGTGACTGCCATTCCTACAGCAAACCCATGATCCCCATAAGTTGTAATAGTGGTGAGTCCAGTTACCCCATCATAAACTGCATCAGTAATACTAAACACAGGAGTGCTTAAATCAATCTCAAACTTATCAGCATTTTCTGTCGCTGCTGATGCTATAGTTCCTGTATACTGAAGAGGTCCTACACCATCACAAATTAAACCATAGTTACCAAAAGAAGAGTTTGAGTTTGTAACATCACACTGTCCACCAGATTCACAAGATACTGCAGTATCAAGATTCATTGTAAACAATGAAACTATCTGAGCATATCCTTCATTACTAACAGAAACACCTATACCATTTAAATTATACTGAGTATAAGAGTCTGTAACCATACTCTTAAATGGTCCTATAGAATTATTACCATCTACTTTTAAACCAATACTATTCTTAACTTTATTGGTACAAAATCTTACATAAGGAGATTGATCAACATACTGAATCTTATCAGGATCAAATGCTACAACTGCAACTCCTTCGTTTACAGTTCCAGAAAATGACATTTCCTGTAGCATATCTCCTGGACCAACATGAAATATATCTTTATCTACATTTGCTGGTGATACTGTAACTTCTCTTAGTGTATCTCCAACAATACTAACTTGTGCAGGAACCTTTATTGGGTTATCTTCTACATAAGTTCCAGCAGTAACTTTAATAACAGTTCCTTCTGTTGCGATTCCGACTGCTGATTTGATTGTTGCTTTTGAGTCTGAGACTGTGAGTCCTGAGTTTCCGTCGTTTCCATCTTTCGTAACATATAGGGTATTTGTAACGGCACTTGAACCTACTCTAACAATATCCGTGCCAATACCAGGACGAGAACGTAGTGTATACAGTTCAGCATCGTAAGTATTAAGAGCTAATTCACCTAATTGTAAGTCCGATACTGCTGGAATCTTTCCAGGAACAGCAGATCGTTTAATTCTAAACGGAGTCGCCATTTATAATGATTTCGGTATGTACCCTAAAACGAGCAGTATATACTGCTGAGTTATTTATTCAAGTTAAATTA
>Ga0115012_10000502_pt1 | contig 22162 bp, 17 predicted proteins | sample TroAtlMetagenome_FD_88706 | JGI IMG/M metagenome (GOLD analysis project Ga0115012, IMG submission 88706) | Marine eukaryotic phytoplankton communities from Atlantic Ocean - Tropical Atlantic ANT10 Metagenome | ecosystem: Environmental > Aquatic > Marine > Oceanic | place: Tropical Atlantic...
AAGTAAGTAGAGGACCAAATGCTAGAAAAATTGATAACTCACCAAGACCATATAGTGAAGATAGTTTAATTGGTTTAGCTGTATAGAAGTATCCAATAAAAATTCCTATTCCAGCAATTATAACTGAGTTTATTGCATTTGAATTAGATCCAGTATTCATATAACTTGCATATAGAATTGCAAGAGCAGTCATAAACCCAAAGATAAACATTGTATTAGCCAAGCTTTTTGTTCCCTTTAATGTTATTAATCCAAGTTCTATTGCCCTACTTCCTCCTGACAGCTGAGCACCTTTTAGTATAGAAGAATTCATTCCTGCATTAAAATACTCTGTATTAGCTTCATCAGTTCCATCAGAAACATCATAATAATCATTATATAAATTAGAAAATAGATGGAAGAAGAGTATGCCAAATGTAGTTAGAAGCAATGATATAGGACTAAATAGATTATCTCCTATACCTGCATAATATGATGCAACTGAAAAAATTGGAAATAAAGAAGCAGAAGCAAAACCAACTCTTGTAATTGCAACACCTTTAATAATTTTTGTAAGAAAATTTATTTTAATATTAACTTCTTCAGAAATCTCTTCAGTAATTCCACAATATCCAGTTTGAGGATTATCTTTTCCATTTGCAAAATTTGGAGTTATCTGAATTTTAGCAGCAAATTGACTACCATCTTTTCTAATAAAATTTGTTTTAGTAATATGTTCTCCAGTTTTATTAGCACTTTTAAGCCAACCTAATACATTTTGAAGAACAATCTCCCCTGGAGAAAAAATAGATACTCTTTTGATACCTACTAATTCCTTAGAGTCATAACCAAACATTTGAATAGCTCCATCATTAAGATTCGTGATTAAGCCTTCCATATCACATATAATAACACTTTTCATAAATTGATTTTTAATTAAAGCGCAAATATAATAGAGTAATCTTTTTTAATGAAATAATTAACAAAAAAGATATTAAAGGGTTAGTGTGGTTAGTTTAGCAAATGATATATCTTTTCCATCTTTATCTGTAATAGCAATTTTCCAGAGTTGCATTGTCCTACCTAATTTGATTGCATCTGCTCTAGCAAAGACCTCACCTGACTCTATTCCTCTAACATGATTAATTGATAATTCAATACCTCTAAGCATCTGATTATCTTTTTTACAAAAAACTGCTGAAGCAGCACTTCCTACAGTCTCAGCTAATGCTGCTGTAGCTCCACCATGAAGAACACCAGCAGGTTGATGAAGATCAGGAGTAACTTTCATTTTGGCTATTAGATAGTTATCCCCTACCTCAGTAAATTCTATACCTAACTTTGTGCTTAAAGTACCTTTATTTCGATCATTTACTTTACTTAGTAATAATTCTTTATCCATTAATTATTACTCTTTAACTTCTTCGAAATCTACATCTTGAACATCATCTCCTTCTGACTTTTCATCTCCTTTGGAAGAAGATTTATCATCAGTTTGAGCTTCTGGGTTTTCAGCTTGTGCTTTATACATTTCTTCAGATGCATTTTTCCAAGCTTCATTAATCTCATTTAATGAAGATTCTATCTTTTCAAGATCCTTAGATTCATGAGCCTTCTTCAATTCTTCTAAAGCAGATTCAATAGGCTTCTTTTTATCATCTGAAAGTTTATCTCCAAATTCTTTTAACTGTTTCTCAGTTTGAAATATCATTTGGTCAGCACTATTAAATTTATCTACTTCATCTTTTGCTTTTTTATCGGCTTCAGCATTTGCCTCAGCATCTTTTTTCATTTTTTCAATCTCCTCTTCAGTTAAACCAGATGAAGCTTCAATCCTTATATCTTGTGATTTATTAGTTGCTTTATCTAAAGCACTAACCTTTATAATTCCATTTGCGTCGATGTCAAAAGTTACTTCAATCTGAGGAACACCTCTAGGCGCTGGAGGGATTCCATCAAGATGGAACCTACCTATGGTTTTATTATCTTTTGCCATTGGTCTTTCCCCTTGTAGTACATGAATTTCTACTGATGGCTGATTATCTGCAGCAGTTGAAAACACCTGTGATTTTTTTGTTGGTATAGTTGTATTTGCATCAATTAACTTAGTCATAACATCTCCCATTGTAGCGATCCCTAATGATAATGGTGTTACATCAAGTAATAAAACATCTTCAACATCACCTGTAAGAACACCACCTTGAATAGCAGCTCCGACAGCAACAACTTCATCAGGGTTAACACCTTTAGATGGCTTTTTCCCAAATAATTTCTCTACTTCTTTTTGAATTATTGGAATTCTTGTAGACCCTCCTACCAAAATTACCTCATCTATATCTGATTTAGATAAACCAGCATCTTTCATTGCTTTTTTAACAGGCTCTAAAGACCTTTTAACCAATTCATCTGATAGTTTTTCAAACTTAGCTCTTGTAAGAGAAGTCACTATGTGTTTAGGACCAGATGACGTAGCAGTAACATAAGGTAAATTAATTTCAGTCTGAGCTGATGAAGACAATTCAATTTTTGCTTTTTCTGCAGCCTCTTTTAATCTTTGAAGGGCCATAGGATCTTCTCTTAAATCAATCTGTTCTGATTTTTTAAATTCTTCAGCTAAAAGGTCAATTATTACCTGATCAAAATCATCACCTCCTAAATGTGTATCACCATTGGTAGCTAATACCTCAAATACACCATCTCCTAATTCAAGAATTGATATATCAAAAGTACCACCTCCTAGATCATAGACAGCAATTTTTTTATCTTTTCCTCCTTTGTCCATTCCATATGCTAATGCTGCAGCAGTTGGCTCATTAATAATTCTTTCAACCTTTAATCCTGCAATTTCTCCAGCTTCTTTTGTAGCCTGTCTTTGAGAATCATTAAAGTATGCAGGAACTGTAACAACAGCCTCAGATACACTCTGACCAAGATAATCTTCAGCAGTTTTCTTCATTTTCTGAAGAACCATGGCAGATAATTCCTGTGGAGTATATAACCTTCCATCTATGTCAACCCTTGGAGTATTATTATCTCCCTTTTGGACTTTATAAGCAACAGTTTTAACCTCTTTAGAAGATTCTGTATACTTATTCCCCATAAATCTCTTGATAGATGAGATAGTTTTAGTTGGATTTGTTACAGCTTGTCTTTTAGCTGGATCTCCAACCTTAATTTCACCATCTTCAACAAATGCTACCACAGATGGTGTTGTTCTTTTTCCTTCAGCATTAGGTATAACAACAGGTTCACTCCCCTCCATTACAGAGACACATGAATTTGTAGTTCCTAAATCGATTCCTATAATTTTACTCATAATTTTATATTTTTTAAATAATAATGACAAGCATTATGCCAATAGATAGATAAATGACATTATGTCAGGTTTGTCATTAATTTATTTACATTACTTTTGAAAAAAAAACTCATGATGAGCCAATCAAAACAGGATAGAGTTACAATAAAGCTACTCGAAAAAATGAAGAGCGATAGTGAAAAAATATCTATGCTCACTGCATATGATTATAGTTTTGCAAAGATAATTGACAATGCAGGAGTTGATATAATATTAGTCGGTGACTCAGCTTCAAATGTTATGGCTGGACATGAAACAACCCTACCGATAACTTTAGATCAAATGATCTATCATGCAAGCTCTGTTGTAAGAGCCGTTAAAAGAGCATTAGTTGTTGTAGACCTCCCTTTTGGAACTTATCAGGCTGATTCTAAGGTAGCATTAAAATCAGCAATAAGAATCATGAAAGAATCAGGGGCTCATGCAGTAAAACTAGAAGGAGGGAAACTTGTTAAAGATTCTATAGAAAGAATTCTAAAGGCTGGCATCCCTGTTATGGGTCATTTAGGACTAACTCCTCAGTCAATATATAAGTTTGGAACATATAATGTTAGGGCTAAAGAAGATAAAGAAGCAAAAACATTAATAGATGATGCTTTATTACTTGAGAAAGTTGGCTGCTTCTCTTTAGTTCTTGAAAAGATACCTAATATGCTTTCTAAAAAAGTATTGAATAAAACAAACATTCCAATTATAGGAATTGGTGCCGGATCAAGCCTTGATGGCCAAGTACTTGTTTCACATGATATGCTTGGGATGAATAAAGACTTCAGCCCTAGATTTCTAAGAAGATATCTTGATCTAGACTCATTAATTACTAATGCAGTTAAAAAATACTCAAAGGATATAAAAAGCGGTGACTTCCCTAATAAGGAAGAACAATATTAAATTGCATCTCAATAAGTCTAACATAGTATTTGAAGACAATCATCTTTTTATTGTCAATAAGCCTGCTGGAATATTAGCTCAAGGAGATAAGACAGGAGATAAAAGTCTAATTGATTTAGCTAAAGAATATCTAAAAATTACATATTCAAAAAAAGGAAATGTTTTTTTAGGATTAGTAAACAGAATTGATAGACCTACTTCTGGAATTGTTATTCTTACCAAAACCAGCAAAGCACTATCAAGAATGAACTCTTTGATAAAAAAAAGGGAAATTAAAAAGTTTTATTGGGCTATTATAGACAAAGGATTTCCTAAAGATAAGGGGATTCTAGATGGATGGTTCAGAAAGAATTCAAAACTAAATAAATCTTTTATCTACGAAAAGGAAGTAACTAATTCTAAATTTGGCTCATTAAAATATACTAGAGTCAAAGATTTAGAAAAGTATAGCTTGTTTGAAGTTGACCTTGAAACAGGAAGACACCACCAAATTCGAACACACTTTTCAAAACTTGGATATCCCATTGTTGGAGACCTAAAGTATGGTGCTAAAAGATCATTAAAAGATGGCAGTATATACCTTCATTCAAGAAGGATAATATTTGAGCACCCTATAAAAAAAATTAAAATTGACCTTATAGCTAAGCCTCCTAAGAATGTTTTATGGACTGCTTCTCTTGTCGATTAAGACTAATCGCTTTTTCTTTAATAATATCTCTTAGTGCTTTACCCTTAATTTTGCTCTCTAGATAAGATAAAACATCCAGGTATAAAAAAGATCTTTTTTCATAAGGATCATGTTCAAACTTTTTAAGCTCCTTATATAGCTTCTTCAAACTAGCTCTTAGATCATGAGGATAAATATTTTCAAGATTCCTAACATATTTTAATAATGCCTTTTGTACCTCGTGAAGATCATTCATTTTTAAAAGATATTTATATGTATCTCTAATTATTTTATCTAAATGATAATCATATCCAGCCTCATAATGTGCCATTAAATTTAACACTCTTGTAAAACATTGAAGGTCTTCTCTCATCTTTAAATTTTTATCTTTAATTATCTTATCTAAGTACACAATACATTTTTCATAATCATCTAAGGCAAAGTACATACAACCTATTTTATAGTAAAGAAGCATTATATGAGTTGGATCAATTAGATCTTTATTTTTTTCAATACCTTCTAGAACATCAGGAATAACATTCAAACTTTCCTCAAAATTACCCTCCAAGGCATATAGATTAAATAAATTATTGTATTTATATAAAAAACACAATGAGGAAGTATTCTGATTCTTTGTAAAATCATTGCTTTCAATATTGTTGATTAATTGTATAAGTGTTTTTTTAAATTTAACAGGGTACTTTATTAAAGCTAATGCTTCTAATAGATAATTGGCTCCTTTTAAATAAAAAACAGGGTGTATATTAATCATTTCAGGATTTTTATTAAACATATCAACCCACTTTGCAGCATATTTATAACTAGATAAAAAGTCTTGTGTTATTAAACTATACCAAACCCAAGCCTTGTAATAAAGAAGCTCTTCTTTAAACCCTAAGTTTTCAATTTTTATTTTTGGCATTCTAGAATAGAAGAATTTAGTTAGCACCTTATAATCCTCATCACTTTTAACATACCCACCTTTTATAAGTTTTTCATATAACTGAAGTGAAATATTTGATAATTTACTTGAAATATCATTTTGTTTTCTCAAATAATCAGATTGAGTTGTTAATTCTTTTGTTCTATTTGACATACTTCTAGTAATGTATTGTGACTCTATAAGTTTTTCAAACTCAACAATTTCATATGCTGAAGTTTTTTCTTCATACTTATAGGAAATATTCTTAGCCTTTTCTAGAGCCTTTAGGCTTTGTTTATATAAGCCTTTCTGATATAAAATAGTAGCAAAATCAATCTGACTTCTAATCTTTAGTCTAATATTTTTATGCACTGGATTTAATCTTAGACTAATTAAAATCTGCTTATACAAATGAGCTTTTAGATTAGATAATTGCTGTTTAGAAACAATCCCTTTCTCCAAAATTATTTTTTCTTCATACTTATCCATCTTCTCTAATTGATTAAATAAGTTTAAGAACTTTGAATCCTCATTAGAGTGCATTCTTCCAACAAATAATTTAAACTGCCTTTTTTCTGACTTAGTCAATGATTTAACTAAAACAAATAGGTTGTCTTTTACATCATTAGTCATTGTATTAAATTTTTATTTAAAATATTGGTTATTAGTCTATTAAATCAATTACAAATGTAACGAATATTGTAATACTTTATGATTTTTTTTATCTAATCTATAGATATGTAATAAATTCGTATAACATGAAAGATGTAGTAAAAATATTTGATACAACTTTAAGAGATGGAGAGCAAGTACCAGGTTGTAAACTTGATACTAAAAATAAACTAAATCTAGCAATACAGCTTGATAATCTTGGTGTTGATATTCTTGAAGCAGGTTTTCCAATTTCTAGCCCTGGTGATTTTGAATCTGTAGTGGAAATTTCAAAAAATGTTAAAAATGCATCTGTATGTGCTTTAAGTAGAGCAAATGAAAAAGATATTGAAGTAGCAGCTGAATCTCTTAAGCATGCTATAAAGCCTAGAATTCATACTGGAATAGGAACTTCAGATATTCATATAAAATATAAATTTAACTCAAATAAAGATTCAATAATTGAATTAGCAAAACGATCAGTCTCTTATGCGAAAAGATATGTAGAGGATGTTGAGTTTTATGCTGAAGATGCAGGTAGAACTGAAAATGATTTTCTTGCAAAAGTCTGCGAAGAAGTTATTAAATCAGGTGCTACAGTTCTGAATATTCCTGACACAACAGGTTACTGCCTACCTAGTGAATATGGGGAAAAGATTAAATTTTTAAAAGAAAATGTAACTGGTATTAATAATGTAACTATTTCATGTCATTGTCATAATGATCTTGGATTGGCTACTGCAAATTCTATTTCTGGAGTAATTAATGGTGCAAGACAAATAGAATGTACAATAAATGGTATCGGAGAAAGGGCAGGTAATACTTCTTTAGAAGAAGTTGTAATGATAATGAGACAACATCCTGGTTTAAATCTTGATACAAATATAAATTCAAAATTATTATATAGCACAAGTCAAAAAGTTTCAGATTTAATGGGTATGCCTGTTCAACCAAATAAGGCTGTAGTTGGCTCTAACGCTTTTGCGCATAGTTCTGGAATTCATCAAGATGGAGTTATAAAGAAAAGGGAAACATATGAAATAATTGACCCTAAAGATGTTGGTGTTGACAAATCTTCAATTATACTAACTGCCAGGAGTGGAAGAGCAGCACTTGCATATAAAATGAAAGAAATAGGTGTAGAACTAACCAAGGTTCAACTTGACTCTGTTTATCAAGAATTTCTTACTTTAGCTGACATTCAAAAAGAAGTTTCAGAAAAAGATCTACCAATTATTTTAGATAAGCAAAATATTAAATATGGCTAAAACATTATTTGACAAAGTTTGGGACGCTCATGTTATAAACCAGATTGAAAATGGTCCCGATGTATTATTTATTGATCGTCACTTCATACATGAAGTAACAAGTCCTGTTGCTTTTGTTGGTCTTAAAAACAGAAACTTAAAAGTTTTATTTCCAGAAAAAACCTTTGCAACAGCAGATCACAATACACCAACTCTTAATCAACACTTACCAATTAAAGATGCTTTATCTGCTCAACAAGTAAAAACTTTAGAAAAAAATTGTGAAGAACACAGTATTGATTTTTGGGGGTTAGGGCATAAAATGAATGGAATTGTTCATGTTATTGGACCAGAAAACGGTATAACTCAACCAGGATTAACTATTGTTTGTGGTGACTCGCACACCTCTACGCATGGAGCCTTTGGAGCTATTGCATTTGGAATTGGTACTTCTGAAGTTGAAATGGTTCTTTCGTGTCAATCTATAATGCAGCAAAAGCCAAAAAAAATGAGAATTACTATAGATGGTGAACTAAATGATTTTGTTACCCCAAAGGATGTTGCTATATATATTATTAGCCAACTTTCATCTTCTGGAGCAACTGGTTATTTTGTTGAATATGCTGGAGAAGTATTTAAATCAATGAGCATGGAAGGTAGAATGACTGTTTGTAATTTAAGTATAGAAATGGGTGCAAGAGGTGGAATGATTGCTCCTGATGAAAAGACTTTTGAATATCTTAAGGATAAAGATTTTTCTCCAAAAGATCAAGAATGGGATAAAGCTATTCAAAACTGGAGTAATCTAAAATCTGATTCTGATTCAATTTTTGATAAAGAAATTTCATTTAATGCTAATGATATTGAACCAATGATTACATATGGCACAAACCCTGGCATGGCAGTTCCGATTTCAAAAAAAATTCCTCATTTTGATGATTCAGGATCAAAATCTTCATTTTCTAAATCACTGGAATATATGAATTTCAAAGAAGGAGAGATAATGTTAGGAAAAAAAATTGATTATGTATTTCTAGGAAGCTGCACTAATGGAAGAATTGAAGATTTTCGATCATTTGCAGGTTTAATTAAAGGGAAAAGAAAAGCAGAGAATATTGATGCATGGCTAGTTCCTGGATCTCATAAAGTCTTAAAAAGCATTAAAGAAGAAGGAATACTTGAAATTTTGGAGAGCTCTGGATTTAAACTTAGAGAACCAGGTTGTTCAGCATGCCTAGCGATGAACGATGATAAAATACCTTCTGGAAAATATGCAGTTAGCACAACTAATAGAAACTTTGAAGGAAGACAAGGTCCTGGAGCAAGAACACTTCTTGCAAGTCCTTTAGTTGCTGCAGCATCTGCAATTACTGGGAAGATAACTGACCCTAGAGAAATTATTTAAATATGGCTTACGATAAATTTAATATAATTAACAGCTCAGCTGTTCCATTAAACATAGACAATGTAGATACTGATCAAATTATTCCTGCTAGATTTTTAAAAGCAACGGAAAGAAAAGGATTTGGAGATAATCTTTTTAGAGATTGGAGATATGAAAGCAATAATGAGGTAATTAAAGATTTCCCTTTAAACAATAAAGACTATTCAGGAAAAATTTTAATTGCAGGAAAAAACTTCGGATGTGGTTCATCAAGAGAGCATGCAGTTTGGGCTATTTATGATTATGGTTTTAGAGCAGTTGTTTCAAGCTTCTTTGCTGATATTTTTAAAAACAATTGTTTAAATATTGGTGTCCTTCCTGTTCAAATATCTGAAGGTTTTCTAGATGAGCTATTTAATGAAATAGAAAAAGACAATAATAGTTTATTTGAGATAAACTTACCTAACCAATCTATTAGTATCATATCAAGCGGACAATCTGAAAATTTTAATATTAGCAAATACAAAAAGGAAAATATGATGAATGGCTTTGATGATATTGATTATTTAGTTGACAGAAAAGAAGATATCATTACTTTTGCAAATAAAATTTCTGGTTAATGGCAAGAAAACTAATAGAGATAATGGATACAACATTAAGAGATGGTGAACAAACATCAGGGGTATCCTATACTCCTTCTGAAAAATTAACTGTTGCAAAATTTCTTATAGATAACCTAAATATTGATAGGATTGAGGTTGCCTCAGCTAGAGTTTCTGATGGAGAACTTGATTCAGTTAAACAAATAACCAGTTGGGCTAAAAAAAATAAAAACATTAATCGTATAGAAGTATTAACTTTTGTAGATAATGGATTATCTATCGATTGGATCTCTAAAGCAAATTGTAAAGTTCAAAATCTACTTACCAAAGGCTCTCTTAATCATTTAAAGCATCAATTAAAAAAGACTCCAAAAGATCATTTTAATGATATTTCTAAGGTATTAAAAAAGGCTAGTGTTAAAAAGATTACTACAAATGTATATCTGGAAGATTGGAGTAATGGTATGAAGAATTCCAAGAAATATGTTTTTGAATATCTTGAATTTTTATACAAACAAAATATTAAAAGACTATTACTTCCTGATACCCTTGGAATATTAACTCATTACGAAGTCTATGAATTTATTGATGAGATTAAAAATAAGTTTCCTGACTTTCATATTGATTTTCATGGTCACAATGATTATGATTTAAGCGTAAGTAATGCTATAGAAGCTATAAGAGCAGGATGTGATGGGTTACATTTAACTGTTAATGGAATGGGAGAGAGAGCTGGAAACACTCCGCTTTCAAGTACTATAGCTTCAATTAATGATTTTCTTCCTAACTATTATACAAATGTTAATGAAAATAACCTATATCAAGCAAGTAAAATTGTTTCAACTTTTTCTGGTCAAACAGTATCTTCAAACAAACCTATTGTAGGGGAAAATGTTTTTACCCAAACAGCTGGAATCCATGCTGATGGAGATAACAAAAAGAACCTGTATTACAATTTAAGCCCTGAAAGATTTGGAAGAAAAAGAAAATATGCTTTAGGAAAAACATCTGGAAAAGCAAATATTAAAAATAATCTAGACGAATTGGGAATTAAACTTTCTGATAAAGAACTTAAAATGGTTACATCGAAAGTAATAGAGCTTGGAGATAAAAAAGAAAGAGTTACAATTGAAGATCTTCCATATATAATTAATGATGTTCTTGATTACCCTGAAAAAATTAAAAAAATAGTAATTGATTCATATGTTTTGACTAGTGCTAAAACACTTAAACCTTCGACTGCTTTATCAATGATAATTGAAGATAAGTTATACCAAGAAACTGCTTCAGGTGATGGCCAATTTGATGCTTTTATGAATGCATTAAAAAGTATATATAAAAGTATAAACTTGAAACTCCCTAAATTAATTGACTATTCTGTTAGAATACCACCAGGAAGTGATTCTGACGCACTTTGCGAAACAACAATTACGTGGGATTCAGGAAAAAAGAAATTTAAGACAAGAGGTCTTGACTCTGATCAAACTGTAGCTGCAATAAAAGCAACAGAAAAAATGCTAAACATATAATAAGATGGAATTAAATATAGCAGTTTTACCGGGCGATGGTATAGGACCAGAAGTAACAAATGAAGCAGTTAAAGTAATGGAAGTTATTTCTAAAAAGTTTGCTCATAACATAAATATTTCAGAAGGATTAACTGGCGCAATTGCTATAGATAAAAAAGGTAATCCTTATCCTGATGAAACACATGAAATATGCGAAAGATCAGATGCAGTTCTTTTTGGAGCAATAGGAGATCCTAAATATGATAATGACCCTAGCGCAAAAGTTAGGCCAGAGCAAGGTTTACTTGAGATGCGAAAAAAACTTGGACTATATGCTAATTTGCGCCCAACCATTGTTTTTGAATCACTTATTAATAATTCTCCTTTAAATAAAGATAGAATCCAAAATACAGATTTAATTTTTGTCAGAGAATTAACAGGAGGTATTTATTTTGGAGAAAGGGGAAGAAAAGATAATGGGAATTTTGCATATGATACATGTGAATATAATAGAGACGAAATTAAAAGAATTGCTCAATTAGGATTTGAAATGGCTATTAAAAGAAAAAGAAAACTTTGTTGTGTTGATAAAGCCAATATCCTTGAAACATCTAGATTATGGAGAGAAACAGTGCAAAACATGGAATCTAGTTATCCTGATGTAGAAGTTAGTTACGAATTTGTTGATGCAGTTGCAATGAGACTAATTCAATGGCCTAGCGAATATGATGTTCTAGTTACAAGTAATTTATTTGGTGATATCTTAACAGATGAAGCTTCAGTAATTTCTGGTTCAATGGGATTAATGCCATCAGCATCAATCGGAGAAAAAAATGCTCTGTATGAACCAATCCACGGTTCATACCCTCAAGCTGCTGGAAAAAATATTGCAAACCCAATTGGATCAATTCTTTCATTAGCTATGATGTTTGAACACTCATTTAGTCTAGAAAAAGAATCAAAAATTATAAGGGAAGCAGTAGATATTTCATTAAAAGAAAAAATAACTACAAAAGATATTTCTGGAAATGATAAATCCTATAGCACAAGTAATGTAGGTGATTTTATTTGTAATTATATCAATTCTTGATTAAAGTAAATAATCTGTTGAGATAAAATTGGAATCATCAGAATCTAGAAGATTTTTTAATAATTTATTATTTCCAACATTATCTTTTGAAGCTACAAAAGTTCTTATAGAAAATGCTCTAAGTGCATCATGTACACTTAATGTAATAACTGCTGAATTCTTTCTTCCAGTAAAAGGATAAATATCAGGGCCTCTTTGACAAGCACTGTTTAGGTTTACCCTACATACAAGATTAACAAGAGTATCAATGAGTGGTCCTATTTTTTTTGGATTATTGCCAAACAAACTGACTTGTTGACCATACTCAGATTTGGCCATATCATCTAACGGTTCCGAAATTTTCTTAAAAGGGATAATAGGAATTACTGGGCCAAATTGCTCCTCTTCATAAACTCTCATATCCTGTTTAACAGGATACAAAACTGCAGGAAAGCAAAAATTACTAGATATCTCTCCTCCTTTTGTGTTTATGACTTTAGCACCTTTACTTTTAGCATCCTCAATCAAATCAATAATATATTGAGGTTTTCCAGGCTCAGGTAATGGGGTTAAAAAAACATCATTCTCCCATGGTAATCCAAATTTTAATTCATCAACAGCTTTAGAGAAAAGTTTATTAAACTCATCAACAATTGATTCATGAACATATAAAACCTTTAGCGCAGTACATCTTTGTCCATTAAAAGAAAGTGTACCAGATATACATTCTTTAATTGCTAGATTAAGATCTGCTCCAGGCAATACAATAGCTGGATTTTTTGCTTCTAAACCAAGCACAAGTCTTAATCTATTTTTGTTTGGGTGCTCATCCTGAAGTGAAACTGCTGAAGAACTATGACCTATCAGGGCAAGGACATCAACAAAACCACTTTGCATTATTGGTGGACATATTTTTCTTCCTCTACCAAATAAAATATTAACTACCCCTGGTGGAAAAGATTCTTTAAAAGCATTTAGCAATGGGGTAATAAGAAGAACACCATGTTTAGCAGGTTTAAAAATAGTTACATTACCCATAATAATTGCTGGTATTAAAAGGCAAAAAGTCTCATTAAGAGGATAATTATAAGGTCCTAGACATAGAACAACTCCTAAAGGTCCTCTTCTTATATGCGCATGAATTCCAGAGTCTTTTTCAAATTTAGCTGAAGACCTATCAATTTTTTTATATTCTTCAATTGTATCATATATATAATCAACTGTTCTATCAAACTCTTTTTCAGAATCAGCTAGAGTTTTCCCTATCTCCCACATTAATAATTTTACTATAACATCTTTATGCTTTGCCATTTTATCAGCAAACCTTTTCATGCATTTTAACCTGTCATGTACTTTCATTGTTGGCCACTTACCTTGACCTCTATCAAAAGCTTTTTTTGCAGACTCTAAAGCTTCCAATGCAGAATCAGAAGACATATCAGGTATAGATCCTAATAATGTTGGTTCATTATTTTCATTAGTTATTGATGAATAGACATTTGCTGTAGGTCCATTCCATGTTTTTAATTCACCATCTACTAAATAATTGGAATAGTTTATTTCCTCAACTTTAAATTCTTTTGGGATCATTTAATTATCTTAATTGTTCTTTTTCATCGCAGACATATGCTGCCTCAGCTCTGAACCTATTTTTTCAATTGAATGTTGTCTCACATTATCATTTATAATATTTAACCTTTCTTCATCAATTGGATTATCACTTTTACTTAAAACATCTGTTCCAATTATATCAGAGCTAATATTGTTAAAAAAGTCTTTTAAAAGAGGGATTGCATCATTATTAAATAAGTAACAACCATATTCAGCAGTATCAGATATTATGTAATTCATTTCATAAAGTTTTTTTCTTGCTACTAAATTTGCTATTAGTGGAAGTTCGTGTAATGATTCGTAATAGGCTGATTCCTCTTTAACTCCATTATTTACCATAATTTCATAGGCTAATTCAACACCTGCTTTAACAAAAGCAACCATCAAAACACCATTATCAAAATACTCTTGCTCGTCAATATTTTGATTAGCTGAAACTGTTTTTTCAAATTCTGTTTGACTTGTTTCTTCTCTCCAATTCAACAATTCAATATCATCATTATCCCAGTCTTTCATCATTGTAGATGAAAATGCACCCGTAAGAATATTTTCCATATGTTTTTCAAAAAGCGGAGTTAATATAGTTTTTAACTCTTCAGAAAGGTCATAGGCTTTAATTTTAGCAGTATTAGTTAATCTATCCATCATTTCAGTAATACCTCCGTGTTTTAATGCCTCAGTAATAGTTTCCCATCCATGTTGGACTAATTTTGATGCATATTGTCGGTCAATTCCTAATTCAGACATTCTATTGAATGATAATATTGAACCTGTTTGAAGCATTCCGCATAAAATAGTTTGTTCTCCCATTAAGTCTGATTTTACTTCAGCAACAAATGAAGACTCAAGAACTCCAGCTTTATGAGATCCTAATGCAACCGCATAAGCTTTTGATGCATCTAAGCCAATATTTTTGTAATCGTTATCAGGATGAACTGCAATAAGGGTAGGAACTCCAAAACCTCTCAAATACTCTTCTCTTACTTCTGAACCTGGTGATTTAGGAGCAACCATTATTACTGTTATATCTCCTCTCACTTCCATTCCTTCTTCTACTATATTAAATCCATGGGAATATGAAAGTATAGAGTCCTTTTTCATTAAAGGCATCAATTGATTAACAACAGGAGTGTGATTTTTATCTGGTGTTAAGTTTATAACTAAATCTGCATCAGGAATCATATCGTCAAAATTTCCAACATTGAAATTATTTTCAGTAGCATTAATAAACGATTGCCTTTTAGAATCAATAGAAGATTGTCTTAAAGCAAAAGAAATGTCTAATCCTGAATCACGCATATTTAATCCTTGATGAAGCCCTTGAGCTCCACAACCAACTATTACTATTTTTTTATCTTTTAAAAAGGAAACTCCATCATTAAATTCTGAGGAATCCATGAATCTACATTTTCCCAGTTGAATTAACTTTTCTTCCGGTGATAATTTGTTAAAATAATTTGTCATTTCTTTTTCTTTTTTTGATTTTTAAATTTATTTATAATTTCCGATATACCCATTTTAGATTTTGTTACAGCTATCCTTCCTGATCTAGTGAATTGTAACAATCCATAAGGTGCTAACTCATTATACAACTTGTCAGTCTCATGCCTAAAACCTGTTTTCTCAATTACAAAAAATTTAGGATTTACCGTTATTATTCTTGCATTGGACTCTTTAATAGAATTTTGAATATGCCTTTCTTCAAAAAGTGAGTTTGATTTTACTTTATAAAGAGCAGTTTCCTGAAATATAGTTTCTTCATCAGTATGATAAAAGGCTTTAATAACATCAACCTGCTTTTCAATTTGCTTAATAACCTTTTCAATTCCACTTTCAGTCATTTCTACAACAATTATAAATCTAAAAACATTTTCAATTTCACATTCTGATGTTGTAAAACTTTCAATATTAATATGTCTTTTTAAAAATATAGCCGAAATCCTATTTAATAATCCAACATTATTCTCTGTATAAATTGAAACTGTATATTGTATCTTTTTTTCCATTTTTATTCAAGTCTTATATCAGAAACCGAAGCACCTGATGGTATCATAGGAAAAACATTATCTTCCTTTTCAACACATATTTCAAGAACATAAGGTTTCTTTGATTTTATCATTCTTTCAACTGCAGGTTCAAGATCAGATCTATCCTCTACCCTTTCAGAATCTAAAAAGTAAGCTTTAGCTATAGAAACAAAATCTGGATTAACCATTTCAGTTGAGGCATATCTTTTATCAAAAAATAGTTGCTGCCATTGTCTGACCATTCCAAGAAAATCATTATTTAATATTACTACTTTAACAGGTAATTGTTGTTGAAAAATTGTACCTAATTCTTGAATAGTCATCTGATATCCACCATCACCTATTACTGCAACGACCTCCCTTTTTGGCGCACCCATCTTAGCCCCGATAGCAGCAGGAAGGGCAAATCCCATTGTTCCTAATCCACCTGAAGTAATATTACTTTTAGATTCAATAAAGTTTGCATATCTACATGCTACCATTTGATGTTGACCAACATCAGAAACAATTATAGCTTTTCCTCCAGTAAATTTATTTATAGCAATCATTGATTCACCCATTGTTAATCCCTTTTTCTTAGGTGTTAAATCATTTTTGATGACTTTAGTATATTCCTTTTTCATTAAATCATCAAATGTTTGTAACCATTTTTTATATGATTTTGTTTTTATGTTTTTTGATAACATTCTTAATGAGTCTTTGCAATTACCTATTACGGGGACATCAACTTTAATATTTTTATCTATTTCTGCTGGGTCAATCTCTAAATGAATAATCTTAGCTTGCTTAGCATATGTTTTAGTATCCCCAGTTACACGATCATCAAATCTCATTCCAATAGCAATCAGTAGGTCACATTTATTTGTCAAAATATTAGGTCCATAGTTACCATGCATTCCAACCATTCCAACATTTAATTCATGAGAAGTAGGGAGAGCTGAAGCTCCTAATATTGTCCAAGCTGCAGGAATTCCACTTTTTTCAACAAAACTTTTAAACTCTTTCTCTGCATTTCCAAGGAGAACTCCTTGACCCCATACAATTAATGGTTTTTTTGCATTATTAATAAGTTTAGCTGCATCTAAAATTTTATTCCTATCAATCTTTGGAATAGGATTATAACTTCTTATACCAACACATTTTTTATACTTAAAGTCAAATAATTCAAATTGTGCATTCTTAGTAATATCTATTAGAACTGGTCCAGGTCTTCCGGATTTAGCTATATAAAATGCTTTTGCAATTACTTCAGGTATTTCAGAAGCTTTAGTAATCTGGTAGCTCCATTTTGTCACAGGCATTGATATACCAATAATATCAGTTTCTTGAAATGCATCAGAGCCTAAAAGGTGAGCAGGAACCTGACCTGTAATACAAACTATAGGTGTTGAATCAATCTGAGCATCAGCGATTCCTGTTACTAAATTAGTAGCTCCTGGACCTGAAGTAGCAATTGCTACCCCTACTCTTCCAGAAGATCTTGCATATCCTTGAGCAGCATGAACCGCTCCTTGTTCATGTCTAGTTAAAACATGATGAACTTTATCTTGAAATTTAAAGAATTCATCATATACTGGCATTATAGCACCACCTGGATATCCATACACAAGATCAACACTTTCTTTAATCAATGATTTAATTACGGCCTCTGCTCCAGATATTTTATTATTTTTTTTCATTTTATTCATCTGTTACGCATCCCTTTGATGCATTTGAAACTGATTTAACATATTTATATAAAATTCCTTGATTTATTTTTAAATCTGGTTTTTTCCATTTTTTCCTTCTTTCACTTATCTCAATATCTGAAAGATCTACACTAATAACGTTATTTTTCGAATCAATTGTTATAATATCTCCATCTTCGATTAATGCGATTGTTCCTCCTTCAAAAGCTTCTGGCACAATATGGCCAACTACAAAGCCATGAGTTCCTCCTGAGAATCTCCCATCTGTAATTAAAGCAACTTCCTTTCCTAGACCTGCTCCCATTATAGCTGAGGTTGGTTTAAGCATTTCAGGCATTCCAGGTCCACCTTTTGGACCTTCATATCTAATAACTACTACTTCACCTTTGTTAACTTTTGAATTTTGAATTGCATCTATCGTTTCAAATTCGCTATTAAATACTTTTGCAGGACCTGAAAAAACTAATCCTTCTTTTCCAGTAATTTTTGCAACTGAACCGTCTTCTGCAAGATTTCCTTTTAATATTTGAATGTGTCCAGTTTCCTTAATAGGTTTAGATAAAGGGAAAATAACATCATTAGAGAAGTCTAAACTTTCTACATCTGATAAGTTCTCCTCAATAGTTTTACCTGTAACAGTTAAACAATCCCCATGTATCATTTTATTTTCAAGCATATATTTTAAGACACTTGGTATACCACCAATTTTATGCAAATCTTTCATTAAATATTTTCCACTTGGCTTCAGGTTTGCAAGAAAAGGAGTTGAATCACTAATTTTTTGAAAATAATCAATTGAGACATCTATATTAGCAGCCTTTGCAATTGCAAGAAAATGCAAAACTGCATTTGTTGAACCACCAAGAACCGTTACTAATCTTAAAGCATTTTCAAGAGATTTAAGTGTAACTATATCTAAAGGTTTTATATCATTCTCTATCAATGATTTTATTGAATCCCCTATGTCTTTACATTCATCAATTTTATTCTGACTTGTAGCTGGATTAGAAGAATTATATGGCAGTGACATCCCTAGAGCTTCTATAGCTGAAGCCATAGTATTTGCAGTATACATTCCTCCACAAGCTCCAGGCCCTGGGCATGCATTCTTAATTACATTTTTAAATTCAGTCTCATCTATCTGTCCTGCCACTTTTTCTCCCCAAGCTTCAAATGCAGATACTACGTCCAATTCTTTGTCTTTATAACATCCTGGATCTATTGTTCCACCATATACCAAAACACTAGGCCTATTTAATCTTAACATTGCCATTAAAGCACCAGGCATATTCTTATCACATCCAACTACAGTTACTAGTCCATCATATGACATTCCTTGTACAACAGTTTCTATAGAATCTGCTATTATATCCCTTGAAGGAAGAGAGTATCTCATTCCAAAAGTACCCATAGATATACCATCACTAACACCGATAGTATTAAAAATTAAACCTACTATTTCTGAATTATTTATACTTGTTTTTATATGGGTAGATAAATCATTTAGATGCATATTACAAGGGTTTCCTTCATACCCTGTACTGGCAATACCTACAAAAGGTTTCTTAAAATCGTCATCAGTCAAACCAATAGCATGCAACATAGCTTGTGCAGCTGGTTGAGAAGGATCTTGTGTTACGTTTTTACTATATTTATTAAGCATCATTATTTATATAATTCTAAATTATAAATCAATATATTACCTGTAAAATCAAATAAAGTATATTAATTACATTCAATTGTAATCTAGATATGTTAAGTATCTGAACCATAATCATTTATATAATTTTATTTCCTATAGCCAAATAAATTTTTTAAATTTCTAAAGCTTTAAAGGTACATAAATTATAAATTTGCGGTCTATGGAAACATCAAAAATAAATGATATCATTAGCTCTCAGAAATATTTCTTAGATTCAAAATCTAATACTATTGAATCAAGAATTGTACTTTTAAAAAAGCTGCTAACAAACATTAAATTATTTGAAGAAGAAATCTATGAAGCTCTTTCTAAAGATCTTAATAAAGCTAAATTTGAGTCATTTCTAACAGAAATTCTTCTTGTTGAAAAAGAGATTAAACTTTTTATAAAAAATCTACATAGATGGTCAAAAGATAAAAAAGTAAAAGCATCTATATTAAATTTCCCTTCGAAAAATTATCTAAAACCTGAACCCTATGGAAAAGTTCTTATTATTACTCCATGGAATTACCCATTTCAACTTTCTTTAACCCCTTTAATTGGAGCTTTTAGTTCAGGAAATACCGTTATAATTAAACCTTCAGAGTTAGCACCTAATACATCATCTGTATTAGGTCGATTGATTAGAGAAACTTTTCCAGAAAATATTGTTTCAGTTATTGAGGGAGATGCTGAAGTGGCAAAGAGCTTATTGTCTAAAAAGTGGGATTATATTTTTTTTACTGGAAGCACAAGAGTTGGAAAAATTGTAGCAAGTGAAGCTGCAAAGAATTTAACTCCAATAACTCTTGAATTAGGAGGAAAAAGCCCTTGTATTATTGATAAAGGGATAGATATTAAAAAAGCAGCTAAAAGGATTGTGTCGGGTAAATTTATCAACTGTGGTCAAACCTGTATAGCTCCAGATTATATTTTGGTTAATGAAGAAATAAAATTCCAGCTTATTGACCAACTTAAAATTGAAATTATTAAAACATATGGAAATAAACCTAATCAATCTAGTAATTATGGAAGAATAATTAGTAAAAATCATTTAGATAGATTAACTAAGATAATTGCTGATCAAAATATAGTTTTTGGTGGTCATTCAAATAGAGATGACAAATATATTGAGCCTACTTTAATTATAGACCCTGAAATCAAATCATCAATTATGTCAGAAGAAATATTTGGACCCATTCTACCAATTATACCTTATAATGATGTTAGAGAAATTGAAAAGGTAATATTAAATAATCCAAATCCCCTGGCATTTTATGTTTTTTCAAATAATAAGAAGTTTATAAATCATTTAATTAATAATTTCTCTTTTGGAGGATGTGTTATAAATGACACTCTTATTCATTATATTAATTCAAATCTTCCATTTGGAGGAATTGGAAATAGTGGAATGGGAGCCTATAGAGGTAAGCATAGCTTTGATACATTTTCTCATTACAAACCTGTTCTAAAGAAACAATCATTTTTTTTAGATAATCTCAGGTTTGGTCCACATCCAAAATCATTTAATACATTAAAGAAACTACTAAGTAAATTTTAAAAATGGAAAAAACTGTATCTGAAGCTATTAAATATAGAAGATCTGTAAGGAGATTTAACAAAGACATAGAAATAGATGATAACATTGTAAAAAAATGTATTGAGAATGCAGTCCTTGCCCCAACAAGTAGCAATCTTCAATTATGGGAATTTTATCACATTACAGATAAAGATTTACTTAAAAAAATTTCTAAATCTTGTTTTAATCAACCAGCAGCTCGAACTGCAAAACAAATTGTTATTACAGTTGTAAGAAAAGATTTATGGAGAGACAGAGCTAAAGACAATATAAAGTTTCAAGAATCAAATAAAGAGAGTATGAGTGAGCGTGAGTATAAATTAGTTATGAAATATTATAAAACTGTAATTCCTTTAGCTTATAAAAACTTTCTTGGGATATCAAGCTATATTAAATATCTATACGCTTGGTTTATAGGATTATTTAGGGTTATATATAGACAATTAAGAACATCTGATATGAGAATAGTTGCGCATAAAACTGCTGGACTTGCATCTCAAAACTTTATGATTAGCATGGCTGGTTTTAATTATGACACCTGTCCCATGGAAGGGTTTGACTCTATAAGGGTAAAAAAAATATTAAAGCTCAATCGATCTGCAGAAATAAATATGATAATTGGATGTGGCATAAGAACATCTAAGGGGGTATATGGAAAAAGATTTAGAGTCCCATTTGAAAAAGTTTATAAAAAGAGATAGGCATTAGTCTATTTTAGTGACTCAGAAATAGAGGAATTTAACCAATTTTCAAACTTTTTTTCCGAAGCATATTGTATGGGTTCACTCAAAATTTCACCAGTTGGCTTAATAGCAACATAGTATGGCTGAGAAGCACTTTTAAAATTCAATAATTGAAAGACAGACCATTTTTGACCAATGGTATTAACATATTGAGTTTTACCAAGATCATTAATGTATTTAAATTTATTATTGTAATCTAAGTCAGATCTATCATCTACATATAAAGAAATAATTACAAATTCATTTTCTAATAGGTTATAAATTTGTGGCTTAGACCAAACATTTTCCTCCATTCTTCTACAATTTGCACATGCCCATCCAGTAAAATCAAGCAATACTAATTTTTGATTCTCTAATGCATAGCTCATACCCTCTTCAAAACTCTTATAACAATTTAAACCAAGCGGACATTCATTTCCAGAACTTTCAATTGTATAAAACTCAGGAGGAAGAATTCCGCTTAATAATCTAACATTAGCATTATTATATAGACCTGAAATTAGATAGATGGAAAACATAAAAGAAGCCAATCCAGGGATACTTTTAAAATTAAATTTAGGT
>Ga0115012_10000503_pt1 | contig 22147 bp, 18 predicted proteins | sample TroAtlMetagenome_FD_88706 | JGI IMG/M metagenome (GOLD analysis project Ga0115012, IMG submission 88706) | Marine eukaryotic phytoplankton communities from Atlantic Ocean - Tropical Atlantic ANT10 Metagenome | ecosystem: Environmental > Aquatic > Marine > Oceanic | place: Tropical Atlantic...
AGCAACGTGACTGTGATCGCGTTGGGCACAATCTCACCGGCGGCGAGGTGCTTCTCAATGATTCCGGCGGTGGCCCCGCCGGCCTTCCGTTCCGCTCGCAGCAATTCCCCGGCCGAGAGGTGCACCCAACCCAACTGCGCCTCCGCCAACGAACACATTTTGCCCTTTCCGCTGCCCGGACCGCCGAGAACAAAAACGACGTTGGGTTTGGGAAGAGGCTCGCGGGGATCAAAGTGATGCACCACAACCGTTGGAGCGGGCGCAACGCCCTTTTTGTACACGTGCCATTCCCGGTCCACAGGAGGCACGGCATCATCGCAGGTGATGTCGTAGGCCAAATGACCGTCTAGGCGACAGATCCGCCACGACCGGTAGCTGTTCGAATACGAAAGGGCCGGACTTCGGTCGCACTTTCCGTCTGCCCTGTCCCAAGCCATCTTCCCGTTCCAGTAGCCCGGGCTCGACACCGTCCCTGACTCGGACTCCGCCGGAGGAGCCACGGAAGGCACAAACAAGCCATCCACTTCGGGAAGGCCGGAACCCGATACTTCGATGAACATCGTATTGGGCTTGAGATTTGCGGTGTTCATGCTGATTTCCTCGCTGTTGTGGTGCGGTCCGGCGGTCGGGATGCGCGCAGCGTAGCTCAAACGGCCTTCATGGGCCGGCACAACGACTCGAATCAGATGCACTGAGTCGGACGACCCGGGCCCCGTGTCACCGCATTCCCAAAAAAAGACACTCCCCAAAGTCAACGCACACCTTTTCCAGGCTTCCGCCACTCCGCAACGGCTTAAAACTTGTTTGGCATCAAATGCAAACCAAAGACAGTAATGAGCCTTTATATTATTGTTTCGACAAATCGTACCCCGGTGACACACATGCTTTTTCTTCTGATCACACTCGCCACGCTGAACGGTCCAGCATGGGCACAGGCAAGCTCCGACACGATCGCAGACGAAGTGAATGCACCGGCAGAAGCCACCGCCGATAGCGCCAACCCAACGGCTTCAGAGCCCACAACAGCCGTTGACATCACACTGAACAACGGAATCACCCTGCGCGGAAGCATCCTGACCTCGGATGCGTTGGGGTGGCAACCGGGCCAAAGCCTGGTGTTCACCCCCGACTCAACGGGCGTCGCGACCACCCTGGACGCCGCCAAAATCAAATCGGTGGGCACCGCGGCGACCGCCGCACCCGTCCCGGCAACGAAGCCAACTCGCACCTTTCACAATGAATCCAAGTACCTGTCTCCCGGAGGATTCTCCCACTCAAATGTGGGCAAATCGCGGCACCTGTATGCGCCTTCCGCCATTGGAATGAAACAGGGTCAGGGCTATTTTTCACAAAAGTGGCTGTTCTCGGCCGCAGCCTACGGAGTCACAGACAACCTGACACTCCTGGCGGGTACATTGTCTGTGTTCCCTCCCGCATTGACCATCGCCGGCGGCAAAATCAGCGGTGAAGTCGCCGAGAACATTCACCTGACTGCCGGCGGTGAAGTCTTCATGACGGGCCTTGGAGGCTTCGAGGTGTTGGCCAACGTTGGTTTTGGGGGCATCACATTCGGCCATGACGACAAACAAATCACCGTTTCGTCTGGCTACGGCAGCATCTTTGACTCAAGGGCCGTACCGGTAATTGTGGCCGGTCAGGTGCGGTTGAGCAATCGAGCCGTCTTTGTCACGGAGAACTGGCTCGTACTCCCTGAAAAACAGACCTACTACACCGAATACGAGTCCGAACCCGGTGTTCAAGACAGCCGTACGTTCCAACCCGACCCTGCATTGATTGCCAGTGCCGCAATTCGCCTCTTGGGCGGACGCACAGACACTCGAATGACGAAGCCCAACAAGTGGACCCCGTCAGGCGACCCAAAAACCACGTGGGACTTTGGCGTGATCATGTTGGCTCCTGACCTGAGCGATAACTTTGTGATTGGCCCACTCCCATGGATCGACTTTGCGTACCATTTCGGAAAGGCTGACCGATAGCGAAAAAACGGCCGAATGGACCGTTCGCGGTTGTCGTTGACCGAACCCGGATTGAGCCCGAATCGCACATCGGTCGCACCACCAGATATCGTATACTCGACCCATGAGTTCACATTCCATCGTCTTGTTCGCCCTGTCATTATTCGCCGTGGGCTGCGCTCAAAAAGAGACCCGAATCGAAGGCACCGAACCGGGCGATTGCACCGATCGGGCCGACAACGATGCCGATGGTCAGTTTGACTGCGATGACGACGGCTGCGCGGGCTCGCCGGACTGCGATGACGCCGATGCAGACGCCGATGCAGACGCCGATGCAGACGCCGATGCAGACGCCGATGCAGACGCCGATGCAGACGCCGATGCCGATGCCGATGCCGATGCCGATGCCGATGCCGATGCCGATGCCGATGCGGACTGCTCCGATGAGTCGGCGCCTGCGGTCGACTGGCTCAACCCGGGACCCTACGAGGCCGGGTGGCAAACCCACGAAAACACATCCATGCTCGGCGCCACACCATTGGCCCGCCAAAGCATTGTCTACTACCCGGCGGTCGCAGGCGGCGAAGCGGCCAGCCCGGCGCCGTCCGATGAAGGCTTCCCTGTCGTGTTCTTCGAACACGCAGGCGGGTCCCACTACCTGAACTACGACGCCATCTTTCCCTTCTTGGCCAGTCACGGACTGGTCATCGTATCGGTCGACCACAACGAACTGGACGGGAGCGGACTGGGGTGGGGTGCCCCCGACTGGTGGACGGGGCACGACCTGTTGTTCACCGACACCATCAATGACTTCCAAACGTGGAACGATGCGCCCGATCACCCCTACGCCAACCTGATCGACTTCGACCGCATGGGTCTCGCAGGGCATTCCCACGGAAGCGCCCTGTTGAGCATGCAAAACTTTGGGCCCATCTCTCCGTTTTCATCCCTGTCGGTCAGCGGCGTGGCCTTGTTGGCCCCTTGCCCCGACAAACCCATCGACCAATACATGGATGCCTACGAAGGAATGGCGCCCCTGCAGGTCATTTACGGGTCACGCGATCAAGACGGGTGCGTCGCCTACGGCCAATCGATTGGCATTTTTGAAGCCGGTGCGAACCCGAGTCATTTCATCCACCTGCCGGGCGGCAGTCACTACGGATTCACCGACGAAGGCGCCATGCTCGATGCCACGATTTCTCGAATCGATCATCAGGTCACCGCCGCCGCCGGATGGCTGGCGTGGTGGAAGTACACCCTTGAAGATGACATGAGCGCCCTGCCCTACCTCCGCGGCGACCGGCCCCTTTTGCCCGATGGACCGGAAACCCACACCCAATTTCGAGAGCGTTCGCCGACAGTCATTGACCGCTTCAGCCCGCCCAGCGACACCCTCACGGTGTGGGAAGAACACGGGGCGATCGTGGGCATCGACGGCCAGACCTTCATCAACGGCTTTCTCTCGGACACCTTTGTCGATCCCGCAGAGGGGATGGCATTGGTCACCGCGGAAACGGAAGCGTTGATCACGGATGCCGGCGGAACGCCAGAGGTTCTGTTCTTTTTGGACCACGCCCTGGGCACGGACGTCTACGCCCCGGCCCTCGAAGCCATGGAGGCCGACGGACGCCTCGTTTTGACCCAAGCCTCGACTCACAGCGCCTTCGCTTCAGCCATCGAGGGTGGAGGCTGGGACCTGATTGTCGCCGCCACGCAGACCGGATCGGCAAGCGATGAGCACCCCTACGACGCCCCACTGGCCGATTGGATCTGCAGCGGAGGAAAAGCCATCGTGTCCGACTACCGGGTGTCATCCGCGGGCGCCGCCGCCGTGTTGGCGTGCAGCGGCACCGCATTCGGCACCACCTACAACTATGAAACCATGGATGCCGACGGCGATTTGTTTGGCGGAAGCATCGACTTGGCAAATCCCGGCTGGGGCTACTTCTCCGTGTCCCTTGAGTCCGTCGATGCCGCGCGATTCGCGCACACCGATGCCCCAACCGATGCACCGATTGGGGTGGCCGACAACGCCCTGGGCCACGCCCCCCAACACAGCGATGCCATCGAGGTTGAAGCGGAATGGATGCTCAACGACAGCCGAGGCGTGTTTCACCCCAACTGGGCGGTGAGTTTGGGGTGGTCCTCGCCCGGCGGATACTTCCGACAACCCCTCAACCCCGTTGAAGGGTTCGACATTCGCGCGGCTGAAGCACTGAGTTTTCGCATCATGCAACGACACGACGATGCCCGCAACGAGGGTGCGTCGATCGATCTCAGCATCCGCCTGACCGACGCCGCCGACCGCACCGCCTCGGTGCCGATCTCTGCAGCTCCTCAAGGTCCGTTGCGGCCCAATCCAGCAGTGGGTGCGGGCACCCAAAACAAATCGGTGTACGAAACCTACCGAATCCCGCTTTCGAACTTCACAGAGGCCAACCCCGCACTCGATCTTTCCGCGATCCTGTCGGTGGATTGGGTGTTCGATCTGACGGAAGCGGGTGCTGTGGCCATCGACGACATCGTTTTGGCCCGAGCGGGGCTCTGCGAGTGAACACAAGGCTTCCCAATCACCGAATCCGTTGGACTCCGACCAAAAGGCCTGATTCATGAACGATTTTGCGAGCCACCACGCGCCCACCATGTGGGTCACCCTGGTCTACATCGGCTTGTACTACGCCTTCATGATTCGCACCTTGAAGGTCAAGCTTCGCGTCGCCAAACAGTGCAAAGAGGCCGGTGAACGTTTTTTTCGCTACTCAAACCAGTACCCGGAACTTCTGGCCGCAGACCGAGTTCAACTGAACACGCTGGAACACATGCCGCCTTTCTTGGTTCTTTTGTGGCTGCAGTCGCTGACGGTCTCGCCCCAGTCCGCGGCCGCTCTTGGCGCCGCCTACGTTGTGGTCCGCTTGACCTACCCGCTGTTCTTGGGGCCGAAACTCGAAAAGAACATTCCCTTGCGCATCGTGATCAACACGTTCACTGGCTACGGGATCCTGTTGACGTTCGCGATCTGGCAAATCACGGTATTGGCCGCGTGATGGTCCATCGAGACTCCATCCGGGGGCTCTTCATGAACGGGCAATCTCTGGATTTAATGACTGTCGAATGCTGCTCACACGGAGCAGTCATTCGTCATCAGAAAAAACCACCAATGGGGCTGTGCACTTCCATCACGTAAATGGTGTCACCCTCAAGTTCCCACTCCGCGTTCACTGCGCTCGTGACCGATGATGGTTCGACTTCTTCGCCGAACACCAACCCCGTTCCATCGTGAATTCGAACGTGCTCAATTGCCGATGTTTTGTCGAACAGGTCGACCGAGAAAAATGTTTGATCCTCGAATGTACGGAAAACAAAATAGTGTCTCTCCGTAGCAGGATCGATGCCACCTTGAATGTACACTGGGATGTCCAGCAAAATGCCCATCACTTGGGCGGTGGCTGGGGTGCCGTGGTACCCGCCATCGTCGTACCAACGAAGCGGCGCGTATTCACTGCCCGGATCTGGAATCTCAGAGCCTTCAAAAGAATCGGGATCCGAGTCGTCCGCATCATCCTCCGCCAACTCTCCGGTATCCGCGTCCGCTTCCACCTCGGAAGCCATCTCCCCGGAGTCATCGGAACTGGGTTTTTCCGCACAACCCGCGAATCCCAAAGCAAACATGACCCAGAGTGAAAACAACGATTTATATTGCACATCGACCTCTAAATGAAACTGATTATCAAAATCATAATTGGTTTCGTTCGTTGTGCCCAGACTCAACGCACCGCGCATTCATGCTTGTGAGCGGTCCGTTGATGATGTTGGGACTCTGCAAAGAGCAACTGTTGCTTTGGCGCTGACCAATCATTGTCGATCACTGAAGAGGGAACCCTATCGTGCGTGTCCCCTCAAAGAGTCGTGAGCCGAAGCTGGGTGCTGCAATCAAGCCTCCAGCCCATACCTCCTCCGGCCAAGAGATTGTGGGGTCCGCCGACAGAACCGCACAAACACATCAACCTGCGTCGGATTTACTCCACGCTTTTGCCAGAACCGCGGTCCAAACACTGACCAACAGCAGTCCACCCGCTTCCCGCAAATGCTCGGTCTGCGGATCGACCATCCGCCACTGCACCGAACCCATCCCCGCGCCGTTTTCGCCGGACACGGAATACCACGACCAAAAGGCCCCCACAGCCGCCGAACCCGCAACGACCGTGGCCATACGGGGGGAGAATCGCCCCCGCTCCCAACCGACGCACATCCCAACCGGCAACGCATAAATCGCCACCCACACCCAACCATCCGGATCGTTCCACTGAACGAGGGCGCTGAACACGAACAACAGGGCCATCAATCGGTTCACCGCTCGCATGGCCTAATCCACGTACCCAAGCGCCCGGAGCCCCTCCATCACAGAGTCGTCGGACGACTCCGTTGGCTGAGCGCCCTCCAATTTAGCGCGCACGCCGTTGGCCATCGCGTCAATCACGGTTCGGTTTCCTTCGGAAGGGTGCTGCTCATGCGGGTCGTTCGACAGGTCGTACACTTCCGAGAAGAAGAGATCCTCGCCCTTGAATCCCAAAATGACCTTTTCGCCGTTGGTGCGTCGGGCAACCTTGACCGATGAGGCGTGAGAAGGAGCGCCCTTGCCCGCCCGAACCACAGCTTCGATGCTCAAGTGCGTCTTCCACTCAAGGTCAACACCCGCCCGTTCCAGGATCGTCGATGAAAGCGTGGTCGTACTGACAGGGTTCTCCGGGCATGGACCTTTCGAAAGCAAATATGGAACCCGAATATTGGCCTCATACACGTTGTATTGGTGGCTCCCCAGCTCGCCGTGTTCGGTCAAGCTCTCACCGTGGTCAGCAAGAACGCTCCACACTCGTTTTTGGGGATTTCGTTCCGCATCCAATGCCGTCCACGCGGCCCCCACAATGCCATCAAGATCCCGGACGCCCGCCAAGTAACGCCGGGACAACTCATTGGTGGTGCCCTTCAGCGGAGTTTCCGCGCCCCCCCCCGACAGTTCATCAAACAGGTTCGGCAGTGCCGATGGCTTGGCTTCCAGACTCATTGGCTTCCACTGAGGAAAGGATTCTGGACTTGGCAGATCGAGGGGAGCATCTTTGACGAACCGACGCGACTCCAGCGTGGCCTGATAAGGACGATGAGCGTCGTACAAATGAAGCCACACAAACACCGGTTGGTTCGGGTTCACCGTCCGCAACCAACGCTGCATACGCTTGACCGTCTGTTGCCCCTTTCGAGCAAACTTTTGCTTCTTGACCAAGCGTGATTTTTCAAAAATGAACCCGAGGGCGCTCAGTCGAAGAAACCGATCACCGGCCAAATCATCGTCATATAGGTCAAACCCGCGGCTGTACCCCAGATCAGCATCCAGCATGGCAGACGAAACAAAAGCAGCGGTTTGATACCCCTGTTCATCCAATGTTTCCGGAAGCCAAGGAATGCCGTCCGGAAGCTGTTTGGCGTTCTGAAACAGTCCCATATCCAACGGGTGAAGACCGGAGAACATGGCCGCATGACTGGGCCCCGTCAGCGGCGATGTTGAAACCGCGTCACCAATGCTACAGCCCTCCGAGGCCAACACATCCAGGTTTGGGGTCAGCCCAGCGATGAGGGCGTTTGAGGAACTGCTGAGTGCGTCCTCACGCACCGTATCGATGGTCACAACCACGACATCCGGCAGAACGCTCTTCGCCTCGACCGTGCCCGCAGAACCAAGCACGATGTGCACCGCGCACCAACCCACCACCAACGCGACACTTCGCGAAACCGACGAACCCTTGGGGAACCAAGCCGCGAACGCCCAGCCGATGCATGCCCCGATCACCCAAACCAAAGGGTCAACCAATTGCACCGCAAGCTGTCCACCCGCGGCAGCGCCCACGGCCAAGAAGCCCCAATGGGGAATCGAACGACGAAAAACGCGCCCAATGAGTGCACTCAAAAGGCAACTCAAAGCCACAAAACCCACCCACCCAAGAACGAGTGTGGCGGCATGGTCAGGGGCAAAAAAATGCTCGTTACTGAACCAAATCAGACCGCAGTCGACGACCATCAAGATGACCACCACAACGGCGCCAGACACCATGGACCGGGCGACCCAACCCTCGTCGATTCTTCTCACAAACGGATCCCAAGCCCCACCGGGTCCACGAGCGGAGCTTGTGCACCCGGCAATACGGCGAAAGGCGGGCGGTGTGCGGCAGCATCCGTGCCACCGCAATCACCGTCCACCCTGTTCAAGGTACCCTGACTCCTCCGACTATCTGTAGTAGTAGTCGTAGTAGTCGTAGTAGTCGCCGTAATCGTACGAGGAGCTGGACTCTTCAAGCCCCAAGTATTCACAGGCCTCGTCTTCGAACTCTTTCAGCAGTTTCAGTCGACGAGCGCAATCGTTTTTGTACTCGCTATCGCCGTAGTTGGTCGCAACCTTGATGCGAGTGTCTTCGCAATCGATTTCCGCTTCTTCCTTGTCCGAGTAGTAGTCCGAAGCGTTCTTGACCTCGCCATCGGCTACGCAAGAACAAACGGTGTCTTCGTAGTAATCGCTGACGTTGCAAGTATCGCACGCTTCAGCCACGTACCGCTCGCAGGTGGACGGCACCGGATTCAGTGTGTCCAAAATGCCGCACCCAGCCATGACGAGTGCGACAAAGAGAATGGAAAGCTGTTTCATAATTACTCCCAAATTGAGTTTGGAAATCCGCCTCTATGCATCGGCGGTGGTTTTAACTGTTCAAAAAGCTATTTTTTGGGCTCGTACCCAAAGCGGTTCAAGCGATCGCGGTCCTTGGTGATGGTACCAAGTTCTTTCAACTTAAGGCAGCGACCTTTGACGTAGGTGCGTTTCGACCACATCGGAAATACGATGTTCTTCTCCGTTTCCACTCGGGTCAAATACAGACCATCGGCCGCGCCCGAGTCAATGGCGCGGGCTGCAGCCCAGGTTCCGTTTCCATCGAGTCCACCGCCACCGCCACCAAACAAGTTCAACGAAGGTCCGCCAGAAGCGGGGTCTCCAGCGACCCGAAACAAACCGAACAAACGGTTGGTGCTCGACTCACCTTCACACATGGGAGCGAACTCGTAGGTCACCTCAACTGGACGGTGCCAAACCTTCTGCTTTTCGGTACCAATCGATGGTTTTCCGATCATCATGTCTTTTTTCTTGATGGCTTTGCACCCGAAGGCAAGGGACATGGTCATGGCGAGGGCAAGGGCTGAACGGTTCATTTTAACTCCTTAAATGCAGCAAAGACTGCTGGACGAGAATGGGCACAAAAATCAATCGAGGCGACTATAAAACAGGCCGCAGAAAAAAGAAGCAGTGATCCACAAAAAACCACAGAGGATGAGAACTTCTGGTCGAAGTGGCACGTTTTTCTACTCAAACAAATTTCGATCACCGCTCGAAATGAGCAACCGTCATCGTGCGCAAACGCAACAACTTCCGCATCGGGTGAGCCCATCAACGGCCCTACAAAAATTGGCCCGGCGTCGGCGGTCGTCCGTCGTTCGGTGCGCGCGAGGGAGGTGGGTCCGCACACCCAAGAACCAAACCGCACCCTAAAGCCCCACCGATGGGACTCGATCAGCCGGTGAAGGCTTGTTCCCAGACGTACTCACCGGGACGGGAGTTGGAGCCCCGATCAAAGCCCAACACATCGAGCAATTTTTGAGTGTCGTGCAACATCTCCAAGGAGCCGCAAATCATGACTCGATCGGTTTCGCTGTTGAACGATGGAATTCCCAAATCAGTGAAGAACTTACCGGACTCAATCAGGTTGGTGATCCGCCCTTCGTACTCGTGCGGCTCGCGGGTAACGCTGCCATAGTAATGAAGCTTTGAACTCGCTTCTTCGCCCACCAGAGGGCATTCTTTGGCGTCGGCGACTTGCTGGGTCCCGTAGGCCAAATCCTTCACAAACCGGCAGGTTTGGGTCAGGTAAATCTCGTCGTATTTGTCGTACACTTCGTCGTCGCGAATGAGGGACGCAAAGGGCGCGAAGCCCGTTCCGGTTGACAGCATGAACAACCGCTTGCCCTGAGGCTTCAAGCCGCGAAGGGTCAACGTTCCAACGGTCCGTGCACTCAAGATGATTTCATCGCCCACTTTGACGTGACGAAGACGCGAGGTGAGTTCGCCGTCTTCGATGATGATCGAGTAAAACTCGAGTTCTTCTTCCCAGTACGCACTCGCGATGGAGTAGGCGCGCATGATGTGGCGGTCTTCGAGTTGAAGACCCATCATCATGAACTGTCCGCTCACAAAGCGGAGTCCTTCCGGACGCTCGACCCGGAGTCGGAAATAACTCTCGGTGTAATGCTCAACATCAGTGATCTTTACAGTAAACGCTGGAGAAGCCACGGTAACCCCCTACATATAGAGACCGAATTGGCGCCGAGCCTAACGAATGTCGTCAGCAATTACAAGACCACCCGATCCGCCAACGTTCGAGTCCTGCGACTTCCCGGCATGGGCCTTTTGGGCATGCAAGACCCCGATTTGGCCAACGGCCAAACCCTCTATGGCACCCAAAGGCCTTCCAAAACACCCCCGCGTCCCGCCGGTTCCAATGCAACAAATTCGCACAAGTGACGTAGTATGATCACTCATCAAAGGAGCCCCAATGCTTTCCACCGAAACAGTATGGAATCGCCGGCAGACCACCGACCAAATCATCAGCGAGTCGAACTACAACCTCACCATCGGGATGGTTCTGTTGTGGGGGTTTGCCGTAAACTTCTGGATGGTCCAGCACATTGATCCTGCACCCATCATGGCGTTCAGGGCCAGCAGTCCTTGGATGTTCCTGGGGCTCTACTTTGCCTCAATTTTCGCGGGCACAATGATCTACAGCAAGTCCAACAACCCTTCGATTTCGTTCATTGGGTACAACTTTCTGGTGTTGCCCCTGGGCATCGTGCTGGTGGCCATGTTGCCGGCCTTTGATCCGTCGGTCATCGCCCGCGCTTTCATGGCCACCGGCTGCATCACGGGCATCATGATGATGCTGGGTACCGCCTACCCAAAAGCATTCTTAAGCATCGGACGGGCGTTGTTTGTCGCACTGATGGCAACCCTCGTTGCCGAACTGGGTTTGTGGTTTTTCACCGGCTCGGTCCCGGGCATTTTCGACTGGATTGTTGTGCTCCTTTTCGCCGGGTACATCGGCTACGATTGGGCCAGGGCCCAAGCCTTGCCGAAGACCTACGACAACGCCGTCGACTGCGCAGCATCGTTGTACGTCGACATCGTCATCCTGTTCATGCGCCTGCTGCGTTTGTTCAGCAGACGCTGAGCACCCACCGGCAAAACAATGCGGCTCCGGCCCCCGCACATCGGGGGTCGAAACCGTACTGGCTCCGCGCAGGGTGCGCGTTCCGCAACGCTACTTGCTGATGGGCGTGGCGCCGGTTTCCGTGCGAACGATCTGACCGTCTTTCAGCGTGTTGAAACTCATGATGGCTTCGCGGCTGCCGTCGGGAAAGTCCATGACCGAATGCTCAACCATGATTTCGGCGTTTTCGTACAAACACCGTTGGCTGTGCATCACCACGCTGTCGTTGCTCAGGAACCCTTTGAACATTTCCAACATTTCGGCCTTGTTCATGGTGGTGCCCGACTGGTGCCGGACAAACGTAAAGTCGTCGTGCAAGCAAGCGGCCGCAGCATCGGCGTTTCGGTTTTCAAAGGCAGCGGACCAAGATTCAAATAGGGACATGAAGGTTCTCCTTGTGGTTGAATCAACCCCTTAACGGAGCTTGATGAACGATTGACGTCGGGCCAATGTCAATTCATCGGCCGCGTTGAAAGAGCCCAATTAAAAACGGCGTTCATCGTGGTCAATGTGCATGCAGCGCAATGGAACGATTCATGGTCTCCGCAGTTTGTGCAACACTGCCGCCGTGCCACTGCATCATTCCACTCCCCTGCTCCCCTCAACGGCCTTGGAAGCGGAACTCGGCTTGCCGGTGTGGCTCAAATTTGAATCGGCTCAACCTTCGGCCTCATTCAAGCTCCGGGGCATGGGCCTTGCAGCGGAACGGGCGGTCGAACGGGGGGCCACCCAATTGGTGAGCAGCAGCGGCGGAAACGCCGGGTACGCCGTCGCGTGGGCGGGCCGTTCATTGGGTGTGCCCGTGACTGTGGTGGTCCCGTCCACCACCGGATCCCGGATGCGCGGGCTCATCGCATCGACCGGAGCAGAGGTTCGCGTGGCCGGAACGGTGTGGGACGAAGCCCACGCCGAAGCCACCGCATTGGCCGCAGCCACAGGAGGGGCCCTGCTCCACCCCTTCGACCACCCGGACATTTGGGAAGGCCACGCCAGCTTGGTCGCCGAAGTGGCCGACGAAGGCGTGGTTCCGGCCTGCGTTGTGGTCGCCGTCGGCGGGGGCGGTTTGCTGTGCGGGGTGCTCCAAGGAATGGACGCCGCGGGTTGGTCCGACACACCGGTGGTGGCCGTCGAAACCGAAGGGGCCGCCTCATTCGCTGCAGCCCAACAAGCGGGCGCCCCCGTGACCCTTCCCCGCATCGACACCTTGGCGCTGACGCTCGGCGCCAAGCGGGTGTGCGGTCGCGTCGTGGAGCTCGCCAAGCATCGCGATGTTCAGAGCGTGCTCGTCAGCGACGCCGCGGCGGTCACCGCCTGCAACCGCTTTTTGGATGACCACCGCGTGCTGGTGGAACCCAGCTGCGGTGCGGCCTTGAGCGCTGTGTACGACCGGCACCCACTGGTCTTGGCGTCTGGAGGCCCCGTTTTGGTGGTGGTCTGCGGCGGTGCGGCCGTCACGCGCGAGCAACTCGCGGGTTGGATGGCGAACGTGGACAACCACACAACTCCAACCCCAGCAGCCCAGGAAATCGTGTGACCTCGAACAAACGACCGTGGAGCAAAAACGGGGGTCCCGAAGGCCCCTTTGACGTCATTGTCGTGGGGTCCGGCATGGGCGGCATGACGGCCGCCGCCATGCTGGCCGAAGTGGGAAAGCGAGTGTTGGTGTTGGAACAACACTACGTTCCCGGCGGGTTTACCCATGCCTTCAAGCGCGGGCACTACGAATGGGACGTGGGCGTTCACGCCATCGGTGAGGTGGGCCCGAAAGCCCTGTTGGGGCGGCTGCTTCATCGATTGACCGACGGCCAACTCGAGTGGGCGAGCCTCGGCGGGGTCTACGACGAGTTTCATTACCCCGGTCTTCGCATCGACTTCCCCGACAACGCCGCGGATTTTCGGGCCAACTTGGTGGAGGCCTTCCCCGATGAAGCCGAGGCCATCGACGCGTACTTGGACGAAGTTCGGCGCGTCAGTCGCGGCATGAAAGGATTTCTGAAGTCGCGGGCCATGCCCCCCAACTGGTGGGGCAACATGCTGGGCAAACGCATGAGCCGGCATGCCGCCGATGGATTCAGCAAAACCGCCCAGCAAGTCCTCGATGAGTTGACCCCGAACGCCAAACTTCAAAAAGTGCTCACCGGCCAATGGGGCTACCACGGCTCCCCCCCCAGTCGCGCGGCATTCGCGGTCCAAGCCTTGGTGAGCCGGCACTTCATGCACGGGGCGTTTTACCCGGTGGGCGGGTCCAAGCGGATTGCCGTCGAACTGTTGTCCAAAGTGGCCAAAGCCGGTGGCTGGACCCGGGTGAAAGCCGATGTCGAAGAAATACTGATCGAAAACAACCGAGCGGTCGGCGTGCGACTCAAAGGCGGCGAAGAGATTCGAGCGCCCCGGGTGGTTTCCGCCGCAGGCGTGATGAGCACCGCATTGCGGTTGTTGCCCGAATCGGCCCACGGCCCTTGGGTCGACGAGATTCGCACCCTGAATCCGGCTCCGGCCCACGTGTGCGTGTACATGGGATTCAAAGGCGACATCCGCTCCGCTGGGGCATCGTCGGCGAACAAATGGTTTTACGACGTCTGGGACACCGACGCGGGGCTTTGGGACATCCCCGTCGAAGGCGAACTGCCCCGCTGCCCGGTGCTGTACACCAGCTTCCCCAGCCTCAAAGACCCCCTTCACGATCCGGGCGAACGGCAGCACCACACCGGCGAAGTGGTCACCTTTGTGCCCTACGAACTGTTCGAAGAATGGAAAACCCAACCCTGGCGCAAGCGCGACGAGGAATACCAAAACCTCAAACAACGGATCACCGACCAACTGCTGAGCCAACTGTTTGAACGCATGCCTGAGTTGGAACCCATGCTCGATTTTGTGGAGCTGGGAACCCCCATCACGACCGAGCATTTTTGCCGGCCGATGAAGGGGTCGATCTACGGGATTGAGCCCACGGTGGCCCGGTACGCGTGCGACCACCTTCGTCCCCACAGCCCCATCAAAAACCTGTTCTTTGCGGGCTGCGAAGTCGGTGCAGTCGGCGTGATGGGTGCAATGTCCGGCGGGATGTTGGCCGCGCTGGCCATGGAACCCCGCGCCGTGGGCGCACTGGTGGCCGCTTCCAGCAAGAGCCCGCACTGAATGTTGCGCCGCCAAGCTGACATACGGGGGCCATGGGTGGGACAGATCTTGATCCGAAGGCGGCCAATGGTTAGGTCCAACGTACGTTCTTAGACTTTTTGATCGTGAGCGCCCACTCGAAAGAGCAAGGGCATGGGAAGCTGGTGAGACTCCAGCGCGGCCCCCGCCACTGTATCCGGTACCCACCGGAAGCCAGGAGACCGGCTCAGCGATCATACCCCCAATCCTCGGAGGGAGGATGCTCGTGGTGACCCGCCAAATTGTTTGGTGGGTGAGTTCGATGTGTGTCCTCTGATGCCTTTTTGACCGCTCAACTCGCCCTTTTACTGATGACTCTTCCCGCTTGGGGTGCAGACGATGCGCCCTCGGAACAGGTCGTTGTGGAAGCGGACACTCAACACGAAGGGCGAGAAACGGAGACATCCGCGGCCCTCACGGTCATCCCGTTGGACGGCAGCCTCCCCATTTCGGGGGAAGTCGCCGATGCCTTGGAGACCGCGGCCGGGGTGCGCATCCAGCGCTTGGGCGGTTTGGGTGGATGGTCCACGGTGAGCATTCGAGGTTCATCGAGTCGCCAAGTGTCCGTCTACTTGGACGGCATTCCGCTCAATCCCGATGGCGCCACGGCCCTGAATCTCAGCGAACTTCCCACCACGGCATTCGAACGGATCGAAGTCTACCGGGGCAACCCACCCCCCCAGTTTGGCGCTGCGCCCATGGGCGGGGTCGTGAACTTGGTGACCCCGGCAAAGCCGGAAGCCATGGGATTTTCAGCCACCGCGGGCGACCATTCCACCCAGCGCGTCGGCGCCTTTGGTGCCACCACTCTCGAGACCAAATCACTGGGGATCGATGCTTGGACATCGGTGGAAGCGCTGAGCACCGAAGGCGACTTTTCGTTCTTTCAGGACCGCTCGACGGTGTTCAACCGGTTCGATGACGCCTTCGATGTTCGGCAAAACAACGACAAGAGCCAACTGAACTTCTTGGGAAGGATTCGCGGACGCGCGGACCTCGGAACCCTGTCATTGACCCAGGGCCTGCTGCAACGCGACGAAGGCATTCCCGGCCCCGGCGCCGCCCAGAGCATCGGGTCCCGCTTGAAAACCGAGCGTTCCTTCACCGCCATCAGCGGAGACTCAAACGGCCCATGGGGGCGCACCCAACTCAGCGGATGGCGCATCCAAACCGACGAACTCTGGGACGACCGCAACGGCGAAGTCGGTGTGGGACAGGAATGGGAAGAACGGAACACCCGCATGTTGGGCGCCCAAAGCACCACCGACGTTGTGTTGCTCCCGTCTGTGGTGAGCACACTCGCCGCATCCGCGCGGCACGACCGGTACGATCGCATGGACTTGCTCACCGACACGGAAGAGTCCCCGATCACCCGAACGACGTGGTCGGCATCGCCGGGCGTGCGGGCACAACTGTGGAAAGAGCGGGTCCAAGCCGACGCCACACTCTTCGTCCAAGGGCTGCACAATGAAGTCTTTGGCGATGCCCCCTTTGCCGATGTGTTGGGCGCCCTGAGTCGGTCCGAAACCCAACTGGTGACAGCCAAACCGCGGGCGGGCGTGTTGGTTCGATTCGCCCCGAACACCGTCGCCAAAGCGTCGTGGGGCCACTACCTGCGCCCGCCCGACTTCACCGAGTTGTTTGGCAACCGCGGGAGCGTGGTGGGCAACCCCTCGCTGCTTCCCGAATCGAGTCAGTCCACCGACCTCGGCCTGCGAACGGTCTTGCCGTGGCATCGCTTGAAGATGGTCGCCGATGCCGCGGTCTTTCGGGCGAAAACCGACAACAAAATCGTCTTCGTTCAAAACTCCCAACGGACCGTGCGCCCCATCAACATCAAGGGCTCACTGGTCCACGGTGTGGAAGCGGCGCTCACCGTTGAGTTGTTCGACGTGCTCAACTCCCGAACCAGTTTCAGCCGCACATGGAGCGAAGACTTGTCGAGCGCAGAAGCGTACAAGGGCAATCAACTGCCCGGTGTGCCCACGATGGAAGTCTGGCAACAAACCGCCCTGCACTGGAACGAAACCGCCGCCATTGGTCACACCTTCAGTTTCACGGACGGCGAGTATTGGGACCGGGCCAACTGGAACCGGGCCGCCCCCCGCCACCTGCACTCTGCGTTCGCACGAATCAGTCCATTTTCGGGCGGACCGGAGTTCGAAGTCGAGGCCCGCAACCTGACCAATCAGATGGTTCAGCGGGTGGCCCGAGACCCCCTCAACCCGAGGGACGACACCATGGTCTTGAAGAGCATCGATGACTTCAATGGCTACCCCCTCCCCGGACGGACGTGGCTTGTTTCACTCCGCTGGAACGCGTGAACCAAAGGACCTCATGACCGCACCCATTGCCATCGCAGCATTGAGTTTTGGATTGGCGTCCTTGAATGGATGCGACTCCAAAGGCAGTGACACCGGAAACACCCCCAGTCTTGCCGACACTGACGCAGACGCAGACGCTGATGCCGACGCCGACGCCGACGCTGATGACGCACCGACCACGATGGTGTTTGTGTCCACCGACTTCGAAGTGTACTCCTTGGGCACCATGGACCTTGCGACCGAAACCCTCACCGACGGCATCGCCGCTTTGCCGGGCGATGCTTCGGTTCAATCGGTGGGCAATGGACTCATTTACAACCTCAACCGGTTTGGGTTCGATGTTCTGCGGATCTACGAACCCGGCTCATGGTCCGCTCCAGCCGTGGAGTTGTCTGTGGGTGACGGCACGGCAAACCCTCATGATGTCGTCGAATGCGACGGCGAGTTGTACATGAGTTTGTATGGCGGAACGGTCATCAAAGTCCTGCACCCTCAAACGGGCGCATTGCTGGGGGCCGTCGATGTTTCCGAGTACGCCGAGGGCGACGACATCGCGGAAATCAGCGCCTTGTTTTGCCGGTCCGGCACCGTCTTTGCGGTGGCCCAACAGATGAACCCCACCACATGGCTGAGCGAAGGCGGAACGATTCTGAAGGTCGACACGGCCAGCAAATCCGTGACCAACGCTTACCCGGTGAGCCCCAATCCTCGGCCGAAAAACCACCCCACTGACCCAAACCAGTTGCTGCTGTTTTCGGGCCATTACGGGACCGGCGATGGTGCGATCACCGCCTTCGACCTGACCACGGGCGAGGAATCAGATCCCATCGCGTACGACGCCGACTACGGGATCACGTTCAGCGGATTCGCGGCCACCGAAACCCACGCGGTGATCATGGGAACCAACTACGACTACACCGCCACCCGTGTGCTGTGCGTGGACCTTTCCACATGGACCATGACCGAAGGATTCAGCATCGACCGGTACGCCGGAGCCATGTCCCATGACGGCCAGGGCACCGCCTGGATCGGAATCCCCACCGACTACACCGTTGAGCCTTTGGTTCAAGGGCTCCAAGCCTTTGACATCGACTCGTGCTCCCCGAGGGGAAGCCTGATCGAAAGCGTCCTCCCCATCTCCAGCATGACCTTCTACTAGGGCCCCATGATTCGACCCATCCCCATGCTTTGGCTTTCCGCACTTGCGGTGGGCTGCAACGAAGTGCCCGATGTGTCGGACGCCTGCCAAACGATGTGCAAAGACGCCACCGATTTGTACGGAGCATGCTTGGAAGAGTGGGGCATGGAATGGCCAGAGGCGGGGTTTGCCGACGAATCCGCTCACCAAGAATCTTGCGAAGTATGGTCGTGGGAATCATCGGAACTGTTCGGCGCCGGTCGGGTCAATGCCCTTTGCGACGAACGCGGTGCACTTCTGCACAACGGAGAATGCTCCGACTACACCTCCATCGATTGGAATGAAGAACTGTGATTGCTTTGCTCCTCGCTCTCGCTTGTTCCACTGCCCCGGCACCGGTCGGCGAATTGGTGTTTGTCCGGGACGGACTGTTGGTCCCATCGCGGGATGTCGCCGGCCAACCGGTTGGCGGTGATCGAACGTTGGTGAGCCGCGCATGGACACCGGGGGAAACCGTCTCTGTGGGCGGTTTGGAAGCCACCGCTCCGGTTCGCCCCGAATGCTTGCCCCTGTTTCACGTGCCCCTGGGCGATGTGTCCAAGCTGGTGGCATCCGGGGGCGTCGCGCCCAACTCTTCGGTGGCGTTTTCTCCCGACGGATCCCGATTGGCGGTCGGTTCGCACCAAGGCGACTTGGTGGTTGTGGATGGCTGGACGGGCGAAGAAGTGGCCCGAACGGTGCTCGCTGAGGCCTTGGTGAAGCGGGTGGCGTGGTCGCCCGATGGCGCAACCCTGTACGCCGGGGAGCAGTCTCCCGACGCCGAACTGCACGCTTTTGACGCCCAAACACTGAAAAAGAAATGGTCGTTCCGCGCCGCCGATCACGTGGAGTCGAGCCCCCTGCCCGACGGCGACGGCCGCTACGCCATCTTTGAATTGCCCGGCATCTACACCCTGCGCGTATTGAACAACGGCGACATTCTCGCCATTGCGGTTCACGGATGGACCGGACCCGAAGGCACACGCCTCAATCAAAGCCAGGCCTTTCGCCTGAGCCCCAAAGGCATTGTGATCGACCGGTGGCCGGAAACTGCCCTGAGCGCCAACCTGCTGCATGCCGTGGTGCACGAAGACTCCGAAGGCAAAGGGTCGCTGTTGCTCAACACCGACCGCAGCGCGGACGGTCCTCCACCCAAAGACATCCCCGTCGGTGGATTGGCCATCCTGTCATTGCCCGAACTCCATTTTGAGTCCTTCGCCAAAATCGACCCCTTGGGCCCTTGGTTCAAATCCGCCTACCTGTGGCAAGCCATGGATATGCATCCAACGCACGGACTTTTCGTGGGCCTGGGTGACGGACGAGCCATCATCAAGGACCCAATCGCACCGCACGCCACTCGGCTGACCGCTGCGGCCGGAACACCCATCATGGCGGGCAAAGTGCCCATTTCGGCCTCTGTGGGCTTTGGGCAGTTCGTCGGTGAGAGCCTCATGTACACCACCTCGGACACCAACATTCCCTGGGGAGCCGCGGTCCCCGAACTGCGCCCGCCCAGCGCACACCCAGGGGCCAATGGGTTGTGGGTCACCGACACCAACGGCACGCCCTTGTGGAACTGGCAAGGCAACGTCCGGATTCAGGGCCTGAGCGTATCGCCCGACCAACAACTGGGAATCGTCGGCGGTGGCTACCAATCCAATGCCGACCAACCGACCACCTACGGCGCAGTTCTGTTCGACCTGACCACCCCCGAAGACGGCCGGCCGGGAACCGACCGGCGACTGGCGACGTGCGCGACGGCAAACCCCGTCTACTTTGAGCACCAAATCCTGGATGACGGGCGCATTGCTGTGGTGGAGTTCCCTTCCCCCGACGGCCAAGGCGGCGTGCGGGGTTCGTACCGAGCCACGGTGCTCCGATGAACCGCCCATGACCTGGTTGACCCTCTTCTGCTGGTTGCTGACCGCGTGTTCTTCGGAACCCCGCGTTGCGCCCACCGTCGAGGGTCGCCCCACATTCACCACCGTCACCGGCACGGCCATCGAACGCATCGATCTGCTGAGCACGGACGGGTTGGTGCTCGAGACCCGAAGACTCAACCCGGCCGTGGATTCCGTCCAGTTGTCCGTGGGTTGGTCCGACGGAGCCCGAAACGTTCGCGTGCACACCAGCGAAGGCACCCAGGACATCGCGATCCCTGAGCCCCTTTCGACCGGCCCGGTCGAGGTCTTGATCGATGCCCCCATCGGCCAAGGCTCCGCGATTGCCACGCACCAATCGATTCACCATTTTTCGCTGGTTGACGGAGCCCACGCGCAGGTGGGCGTGGTGGTCCACGCATTGGAAGCCGGTGACTTTGAGGTGCAAATCGGCGACGCCATCACCCCTTTTCCGGCGACCAAAGCCGGCGCAAAACTCAGCGTCATGGCCACCATCGGAGGGCGCACCGACATCGCAGTGCGGGGCCCCACACCGGCCGACATTCTTGAGTCCACCGTCGACGTCAACCCGGTCACCCTCGACTCGCTGCGCGACCAACTACGCCTCGTTGACGCCCCGTTTCCGGTGGACAACAAAGGTGAAGTCGAAATCGATCGCCCGCAAGACCGTGTGACGTTGCCGGCACCGTGGTGGCAAGAACTCCTGAAGTTCACCTCACTGGGGACGCGAAACTGGGGCCGATACCAACCCTGGGGCAACCAAGGCGTTCGGCTCCAAAACAACGGTGACCGGGCGATCAACGTTGCGATTCGCACGGTCATCACCCGCACCGACGGCACACCGGACCCCATTTTCCGCCCGCAGTTTCGGGACATCGATTCTTCCACCGACGAAACCAGCGCTTTGCTCCGGGTGCCCGCCCACTCAACGGCCACCGCCGTGCTCCCGGTGTACATCGACGACACCAAACTCGGAACCGACCTTCCGCCCGACGGGTGGCGCCGACGCATCGAAGTCACCCCCCTGGGCGTCGACACGCCCATCGTTGTGGCTGAACCGCCCTTGTACGTGTCGCGGGCCTCAACGTTGTCTTCGGTCGCCTTGTTGGTGGGCATCCTGGGCGCCCTGGTTGGCCTGGGCATGATTGCGCGCCGATGGCGAACCTGGCTGAGCGTGCGGACCACCACCAGCTTGATGGTCATCGCCATGTTCGGCGCCATGATGTTCACCGTGAGCGCCGGTGGCCAGTTGTTCGGCATGGGCATTGCGGCCCTGTTGGGGCCGTTTTCCAGTCTGCTCACCGGTCTCGTGGACGACGCGTTCCGAACCGCCTTGATGATGACCCTGCTCGCCCTCCACCCCAAACCGGGAACGGCCGCACTGGCCATTTTGGTTCAATCGCTGATCGGTGCCTTGACCCTGGGCCACATCGGGCCGGCGCAGCTTCTCATCATCGGCAACAGCGTGTTGTGGACCGAGCTGTTTTTGTGGCTGACCGGCGTGACACGGCCCACCGACTGGGCCCGCGGACCGGCCTTTTGGATGTGGGCCCGCGTGGCGTCTGCGCTGGCCTTCGCCAACCTCATGACCGGGGGCCTTGGGTTGGTATTGGCCGCGGTGTTGTACCGTTTTTACTACGCAGACTGGTACGTCATCATGATTTTGGCGGGCCCCAGTTTTGCCTACGTCTTCATTGGCTGCGCCATCGCGTTGCCCTTCGCCCGCTCCCTGCGTGAGGTGTCGCCGTGACCTTGCGCAGCACCGATGTTCGCTACCGCTACCCGTCGGCAAACGAACCCGCCGTTGACGGCATGACCTTGAGCGTCGAGCCGGGAAGCTTTGTCCTGCTCACCGGTCCCACCGGGTGCGGAAAATCCACGTGGTTGCGCCTCGCGGCGGGGCTGCTGCAGACCCACGGCACGGGACAATTTGAGGGGCACATCCTTTTGGAAGGGGCTCCCATTGAATCCATTCCACCCTCCCAAAGGGTCCGCAGATTGGGCTTTGTCTCTCAGACTCCGCACGACCAAATCGTGACCGGAACGGTGGGCGACGAAGTCGCGTTTGGCCTGGAGTCCGCGGGCGTCAGCCCCGATGACATCGAACCGCTCATTCGCGAAGCCTTGCAGGTCGTGGACCTCAACGTCGACCCGCAGCGTTCGGCGATGTCGTTGTCGGGGGGGCAACTGGCCCGCTTGGTGGTGGCCGCAGCGATTGCGGGCAACCCGTCGTTGTTGTTGCTGGACGAACCGCTTG
>Ga0115012_10000504_pt1 | contig 22147 bp, 19 predicted proteins | sample TroAtlMetagenome_FD_88706 | JGI IMG/M metagenome (GOLD analysis project Ga0115012, IMG submission 88706) | Marine eukaryotic phytoplankton communities from Atlantic Ocean - Tropical Atlantic ANT10 Metagenome | ecosystem: Environmental > Aquatic > Marine > Oceanic | place: Tropical Atlantic...
AGCATGAAATGCGTTAGGGCGCTCATCTTCTCCACGTAGCAAACCATGGTGTTGAATGTAATTCACAAATTCAAGGAGATAGATCGCTACGAGTGCTTGACCGAGGAAAGCAACAAAGTATTCCAGCCCCCAAACAGCAAGAGATATCAACAAACTAAGTTCCAAGATTACAGATATTGTTGCATCTTTTTTACGTATCCTAAAGGCGTTTCTTAGTTGCAGAGGGATTGTTCTCAATAAGTGAACATAGATACTTCTGCCCCAAGGAGAACTTGTTGGATCAACTTCTCTGGCCCAATGCTTGTGATGTGTGTGGTTATGTTCAACAGTGAAATGGAGGTAAAGAACGGAGAAAAGATCGAGACGAGCAAGCCACCAACTGAACGATTTAGGTTTTCTGTGACCGAGCTCATGTGCGGCTACAACACCTGCAGCTCCAGTGGCCAGACCTGCGCATAGAATTGGGATGAGTATGGAAATGGAACCGAGACCGTCCCACACCCGATACAGCAACGCTGCAACAATTAGTGGCACCAGCAGACCATGTAAATGGACAATAAAGTCGTGACCTTTTCCTTCGTCTTCAATATCATGAACCGTGGTAGAGCCAGCAAGTGTATCCATGAAAGGATAAATTCCGAGTAAAAGAACGATGGGGACAATCATCCACCAACCACCGATCATCAAACAGATGATTGCAGAGAGAGGAGTGGCCAAGCCGATAAGGTGCGGCGCCCAGTTGCTCATGTACCAACATGAGTCTTATCATTCAAGACAGTTGCCGTTGATTCAGGATCGTCGAATGCCAGAAAGAAGCTTACTCATCCAACCAGGCAAGAACCGAATCCCATTACGGTATTCCAAATTGTCAATTGTTTGTTCAATATAGTCTTCTAGATATTTGTCCATTACTCATTCCTCCTTATTTCCGGTATACCACGGGTATTTACTGAAGCCCTGTAGTATGCTATTGCACGAGCATAGCGATCAAAGAAATTGGAAAAAATCCCATTTCTGAGCGTTTGGCTGTCGATAATTTGGTCTACGTAGGTCTCAAGTTCAATATCCATTGTTGTCCCTGTATAGAAGTAGGCGCCCGACCTATTCAAAGAGGAGGTGAAAAGGCCAACACAAAGGTGTAATTAAAACATTAAGTGTTTTCTTAAACACCTTCTCTGTCTCGCCTTATTCCCTTGTACGCATTCATGTTGATCAGAGACTCTCCAAAGTCTCGAGCATATGCACAGAGTCGGCGAATAGATTCTGAAACAGTCAACTCATGCAATGTCCATTCATGTTTTTTCGGGTTCTGGAAGAGCGTTCGCTCATTTTCCTTCAATTCATTTTGAATCATTTTTAGATTTGTTCGTGCTTCTTCAATTCGCTTAGCGTCTCTTATTCGTATGTTGATCATCAATTCTTTGAGTGAGTTCTGCCATTCGGGTAATTTGTTCAACGAGGATTGGTTTTCTTTGTGAGCTAATTTATCAAAATTAACTTTCACATTCTTTCCAATAAGGACTGTATGATCCATCATGCGTTCGAGTGAACGCGCTAGATTACCCGATTCAAGGGATTGAATCCGCGTCATATTCAGTTTGGTTGCAATGGAATAATTGTCAACCAGCAGTCTTACTTGGCGCTCTATTAGGTGAAGGAGTGCATCAATTTCGCTTTCACGCTCATCCAAATCATCAAGAAACGTTGGATCCTCTCCTTGAAACACACTTAGAATGTCCCGTATCGAACTAGAAAGTTGTAAGTACATACGATTGAGGCTTGAAGAAATCGGCATGTCTCCAGTGTTAAGTAGGCAACGTAATTCAAATTCATTCTCCTCTTCCGAATACATTTCAAAGCCACGAGTAGCCCTCAAAAACCGACGGATTTGTTGCCGTAAATTTCTCTGATTCTGCAACTTATATCGCACTTTTATGATATCGGCCCCTGCAATATAGGCACCCATAAGATGGTCGAAGAGACTCTCTTGGGGAAGATTTTCTAAATCGTAGATTATTGTTCTGACTGTCGAATTATCGAATTCAACAGGCGTCAATCGTAACGCTCCACTTGGCCTCCAATCGATCTTAATGGCGTCTCTTGTTTTCAGATGTTGCTTAATGACCCACTGTTTTGGTAAACTTAGAGTGAAGGTCCCTCCGCCAGTTGATTGGATTTTGCGCAAAGAAGTATCGCCGGGACCGGATGCCATGGTATCGAACTCGCGTCTAAATATACCTATATAGAATATATGGAGTTTGGAATATATACCCTATATCGATAGAACTCTATATGGAACCAATCACATATGTTGTAATTGCTCTAGCGTTAGTTGTATGTGCCTATATGGCCTGGAATATCGGTGCGAATGATGTCGCAAATGCAATGGGAACCTCTGTTGGGTCTCGTGCATTAACCCTCAAGCAAGCAGTAATTATCGCAGCGATATTCGAATTCGCTGGTGCCTTCTTCGCTGGTGATGCCGTAACTGAGACTGTTCGTAAAGGAATTTTAGAGATTCCATTTGGAGAAGATGGCACGGTCTCCAAAGACATATCACAAGACATTGCATTCGGATTCATTGCCGCGATGATGGCAGCAGCAGTTTGGCTGACGATAGCGACAAGATTTGGTCTTCCAGTTTCTACCACACACTCAATTATCGGGGGTATCGTTGGCGTAGGGCTTGTTCTTGAGGTTGACCATGGTGCTGACTACATCAACTGGGAAAAACTAGGCGAAGTAGTACTCAGTTGGATTGCAAGCCCATTGATGGGTGCAATCCTTGCATTCTTCTCGTATTGGATTATCAAGAAAACAATCCTTGATGCGAAAAACCCGGAAGAAAGATCACTTTGGCTTGCTCCAATCCTTGCGTTCCCTACATTCTTTGTTCTTGGTATTGCCCTTCAATTTAAGGCTCTCAAAGGATTCTTCGCAAGAGCTGAAAAGAATGGATGGATAAAGGACAAATACGACTGGTTACCATACAAACCCAAGGATGGAATTACTGGTAGCTGGAATCCAACATCTGATGTTGCATGGTTACCTACCTATTCGTTAATTCTGGCAGCGGTAATTGGCGCAATCGCTAGTTTGGGATTGTACTTCGTTCTCCGTCGAACGGACATCAATCAGGAGGTAAAGGGCTTCAGGGGTGTTGAGCGGATATTTATTTGGCTACAGATAATCACTGCTGCTTACGTTGCTTTCGCCCATGGGGCGAATGACAGATCGAATGCGATAGGCCCAATGGCAGCTGTTTGGCAGGTGCTTTCGGACGGCGGAACACTTGCTTCTGAGGCTCCAATCCCGCTTTGGTTGATCCTACTGGGTTCAGCAGGAATCGCCGTTGGTGTTTTGACCTGGGGATGGCGGGTTATGGAAACCATCGGTAAGAAAATTACAGACATTACGCCTACCCGTGGGTTTGCTGCAGAATTCGGTGCTGCAACAACTATTCTGATATTCTCTATGCCTTTCTTGGCAGTACCTGTTTCCACTACTCACACCTTGGTAGGTGCTGTCGTAGGTGTAGGTCTTGCAGGTGGTGCCAAGGCTGTTGATTTCAGAGTCTTTGGAAAGATTGCAGCCTCTTGGGTTGCGAGTGTTCCTGTTGCCGCCTTCGGTGCAGCCACCATTTACGTTGCATCGGGCGGAGACAACCTGAAAATGATCATCATACTTCCAATCGCTTTCTTAGCGGTAGGGTATGCGATGTGGAGAACACGCGGCCAAGGAATACATGTAGAGGATGCTCTTTCAGATGTAGGAGGTTCAAAGGCTGATGGCCCAACTCCATTCGACCTGTTCCATAAGCACGCAGAGGCTGTTGAAGTTACTGTCGAAAAGATGGTTGCTGCAGTCAAGAAGGCTTGTGCTGGTGAAGATGCAAGTCAAGAAATTGAAGAGACTGTTGAATCAGAATTTGCTGCTGATAAGATTAAGGCTGAGATTCGAGAACTCGCAAGTCAAGATCTAAGATTCGGTATCGCAGCTGACTCGGATTCATTCCTCCATATGGTAAGTCGCCAAGACAGAATTGCTGATTATGCACAGAACGTAGCAGAACAACTCTCCTTCCGCCCACTCATGGATGATGAGACTGCTCGAGAAAATTTGGTTGAAATGGCTGAGGTAGTTTCCAAAACAGTCGCTACGTATGAGGATCTGATTGAAGCACTGCGTCAATACCATATCAGTGGTCGCACAAAGGCTGGAGTGGATGAAGTCTATGCATTAATTCGTGAAGTCAATATCGTTGAACACGAAGCAGATGGTGTTGAAGCAAAGGCTGCTGAATATGTCTTCAGCAATGGCGATGATACCCCGTTAGCTGCTATGCATATGTATCGTGTCCTACAACGACTTGATGATGTCGCAAATGCTGCTGAGAAGGCTGCAAATGCCCTCTTGCCATTACTTCGTCGATGACCGTTTTCTTCAAGTGAGAAGAGGATGAGGCTTGCTCATCCGAGCCGTTCTCAATCGAGGCAACTCAACCGAAGAATCCGGCTCTAGGAGTAATCGACATGGGTATGGATCCAGGATTGAAAGCCAAACTGCAAAAGCAACGCTACCACATTGTTGGAGAACATGGTGGCGTGAAGACATGCCACTGGACAAAAGAATCACTTCTTCGTGATCGTGCCTGTTACAAAGGGACATTCTACGGAGTAAAGAGCCATACATGCATGCAGATGTCGCCTGTTGTAGATCAATGCAATCTTGCGTGCACATATTGCTGGCGAGAGCCACACATGGATACGCTTGAGTTAACTGATCAAGACCCTCTTGACCTCCTTTACGAAAGTGTGCGAGCACAGCGACGATTACTCTCTGGGTTTGGCGGAAATGACAAGGTAACTCCTGAAAAATTCAAGGAAGCACAGAATCCAAAGCATGTGGCAATTTCACTCAATGGCGAACCAACTCTTTACACTAAACTTGGTGAATACATGGATTTGTGCCACAAGCATGGAATGACAACAATGCTCGTTACCAATGGAACGCTTCCAAAGGTCTTAGAGAAATTGGATACGCTTCCAACTCAACTCTATGTTTCAGTTGATGCTCCAAATAAGCAAGTGTTCGATGAGGTCTGTCGACCAAAATGGGGGAATGGTGCGTGGGATCAATTTGAGAAAACCATCGATTTGCTTCCAAGCCTCGATACTCGAATCGTATGTCGACATACCATGATGAAGGGAATCAATATGTCTTCAGAACACATTAAGCAGTTTGCTGCTCTTGATAATCGTGCAGATCCAGATTGGATTGAGGCGAAGGGCTACGTCTATGTTGGCCATAGCAGAGAAAACCTCTCTATGGAAAACATGCCAAGTCACGAAGATATTCTCAACTTTTCAAACGAACTTGCACCACAGGTTGATCGTCGAGTTCTATCAGAAAGTCGTCCGAGTCGTGTGGCCCTTATCGGTCGAGAGATTGTACCAATTCCCCTTCCTGATCCAGAGATGTTTTTCCCTGAAGATTTGGGTATTGCACCTCCAACCAAAAAACTCCCATTAATCCAAAATTAGATTTCTGTTCATAAAGAGTCGAAGAACGAACTGTTCATGGAACAACAGGGGAACCCGAATATATTGCTCGTAGGTGTTGGCGGAATTGGTGGTATGACCATCGAACTTCTCGCTCCAGCACTTGAACGAATTCAGAGAACATGCACAATCACTCTCATGGATGGAGATACCGTCGAGGCCACAAATCTCGGTCATCAACGGTTTACAAAGTCTGATATTGGCAAGCCAAAGACAGAAGTGCTTGCGCAACGTTTTACTGATTTTGAATATGTTACATGCCATTCTGTTGCTGAAAATCTGAGAGACGCAGAGCAACTTGAAGGGTATGATTTCATTCTCATAGGCGTCGATCGCCCTCTTCCTAGGCGATTGGTTCATGCCTCAGAAATTCCATGGATTGACATGAGGTCCACAGGAGATGGTCATGTTTACTTCACCAGTGAATCCCATACGGACTTGGTAACAATGATGACACCGGACCATGAACCTGCAAGTTGTCAAATCAAGGGAGCACTCGAGGCTGGAAACATTCAGTTTGGCTATGTTAACGCTGCTGCAGCTGGTGCTACATGGCTTATTGGGCAATTGCGAAATCAGCCTGTTCTGAAAGAACGAATGGGCAGTATTATGTTTGGAGAACTCAAATTCCCAGAGGTGAGCGCTTGATTCCAGTAACAAAACTCGAAGAAATGGGATTGACATTCGAACATTGGATGGCTGCTTGTCTCCAAGCCGAGGCGAAAGCGGTTGAGGCTGAGGAACTCCTTCTTGTTCAAAGGCGAGCTGCAGAGCATGGAAGGTGGGATTTGGTGTACAACCTTTCATTGATTGCAGGGCTTGAAACATCCGTACTCATCGATGCCAATGGTGAAATCCAAATCGATTGGGGTTCACCTGGGAGAGTCCCATTACGCCCACCTGTTGGCATGATGGCTCCTTTCCGCCTTTGGGTCCACACACATCCTGGATTTCATGCGTATTGGAGTTCAACAGACAGAAACAGTCTCGCAATCGCTCAAGGCATACTTAACCGAGCTCTTGTCCTTGGAGCGCCTGGTGTAAAGGAAAGTCGGAACATGGTGGAAGAAGATTCTACGAAGAGATTGGGGGTTGTTGGACCACTTTCCTCATGGAGTGACCAAGATATTGTGTCTTGGGATCATTGGCTCGATCAAAATTCAAAGATAAAAATCGAGGTGACCGTTTGAGTTCCAACGTGCGCCCTCCCAAAGATGATGAGGAGAAAATTAAGGCTAAGATTGCGATTCTGCAAGGGAGATCAAAACCACTGAAAGACGTGATCGCTGATATACTTGGTGAAGAACCTGAGCAGGCTCTTGTTGATGCGGTTGAAAATAATATTCTCCTCGCTCAAGAACAGGGTGAATCTGTTGATCTATCTGCGATTCTCAAATCGATTCAATCGATGAGTGAAAAATGGGCTTAGGCATTTTTGTAGGTTGCTCTACGTCCTTCGATAAGTGCACTCAATCCTTCAAGAGCATCTTCTGTAGAGAAGATTTGATTCAGCCCTTCAAGTTCCATTTCGAGTCCTTTTGAAAGGGTCGTCGTTCCAGTTGCATCGATACGGGCACTTGCCATTGCAAGTCCAATCGGTGCAGTAAACTTGAGTGATTTGAGTTGACGTGCAACTGTTTTATCCTCAGCATCAAATCCTTCAGGACATCCACCTGAAAGCAATGTTGCCATGTTTTCATCCGCATAGAATTTCTTTGCAAACTGTACAACTGGACTGCTTCCATTTGATGGAGTACCTGGGTATTTGTTCGCTGGTTTTCCAGTTGAATGGATCGTTTGAATGGTTGCGTTTACATCGTTAACATCGACTAAATGAGTTACAAGCCCCACGTCTGTTGCAGTCTGAGCATTCATGAAGTTACCAGCAAGAACAGCCCATCGACCGATTTCTCTTCCTGCTATACGAGCTGGACGCTGCGTTCCACCGAGTGCGGGATAAATGCCGATGCTCGTTTCTGGGAATCTGAATTGAGTTCTTCTCGTACCAATTCGGAAATCACAAGCGAGTGCAAGTTCTAGACCACCGCCGAGAGCTAATCCAGTGGTGAGTGCAACCGTAGTCTTCGTCGAATCCTCTAACGCTGACAACAACACATGCCCGTTTTCAGTAAAGACTTCAATATCTGGAATTGAATCCGAACGAATTTTATCAACAAAGAATTTGACATCAGCTCCAGCAACGAAGGCTTTTCCTGCCCCATCCAGAACGATCGTTGACACTGCATCGTTTGCATTTGCAACTTGTACTGCTTGAGTTAATTGTTCAACAACAACTTCATTCAGAGCATTCATTGCTTCTGGACGATTGATAGTAATGGTAGCAATTCCGCCTTCTGTGTGGAGATCAACATATGAGAAATCCCAGTTGGATGTTTGTTGTTGGAAGAATTCTGGGAGAGTCCATGTCTCTCCTGCAAGTTGTTGATATGCTGAAGCCATACGATATGCTTCTGCAACACCGAGGCGATTCATCAGTTCAAATGGACCCTTAGCCCATCGTAGACCAACCTTAGCGCCTCTGTCAACATCTTCCATTGAACAAATGTCTTCGTCAACGATTTGTGCAGCGACACCGAATACGACGCCAAGAAGACGTTCGGAAACGACAGTATACTGTACTTCGTTGTAAGAATCGTCCTCCTCAATCGGCCACATCGCATTATTTCCTACAAGATCTCTTAGATTCTGTGCACCAACATAGCGAGGTGTGTTCAGTTGTTCAGCGAGGTAATCTGTCGAATGGAGGGCGATAGGAGGGCCTGTCAAATTCATTAATCCGAATGGGCCTAATCCGATTCGGAATGCCTTGCGAGAAATAGCATCAATCTGAGCTGCGTTCGCAATTCCCTCTTCAAGAAGAAGACACGCTTCATTGAGCCAAGGCACGAAGAAACGATTGACAACAAAGCCTGGCCTGTCTTTGCAAACGATGACAACTTTTCCGAGTGTTCTGCAATATTGAACGGTTCGATCGAGGGTTTCTTTCGAAGTCGTTTCAGCAGGAATGACTTCGATAAGTCTGTTCTTTGCTGGATGATAAAAGAAATGCAGACCAACGAAGCGATCTGGCCGTCCAGTAGCTTCAGCGAGCGCATTAACTGATAACGAGGAAGTATTGGATGCGAGAATTGTATCTTCTCCACAAACTTCGTCCAGTGTCGAAAAGACTGCAGTTTTGATGTCGAAATCTTCGAACACTGCTTCGATAACAAGATCTGTGTCAACCGCAGTATTTTCTACTCCAATGACTCCAGTAATGCGATTCAATGTCGCATCAACTTCTGCCTGTGAAAAGATACGGCGTTCGATAGCTTCTGAGAGGAAATTCTCGATAATTGAACGCCCACGAGCAACGTATTGTTCCTCTCTGTCAACCATTTGAACATTGAATGCTTCTTGTGCACTTTTCTGGGCGATTCCGGAACCCATGTTCCCCGCACCGACGATTGCAACGTTCTCAACAGCCTTCATGAATTGTTCGAACAGCAAACCGTTCATGAATCATGCGCTTACACGTTTTGTTGCTTGGTGTTGAAAAGAAATCAAGTATACCTAATGTTTCCGAGTAAATATGCCCGAACCTCCAATGATTTTACCGCCGACAGAATTGAGAATAATCAGCGATAAAATCAGCAAAACAATTCAGACGGGGGGACAGATTCGAACACTCTTATCAGACCATTCTACTCAAGGTCCATTCGACATCGCGTGGGAAGTTGATGCTGCTGTTGAAGCATTGGATGTCTTTGGTTCACGTTGGACAATCGAGATTCTCTCAACGCTTTACATCGCTGGAGACCGACGATTCAATGAGATGAAGCATCTTCTGAAAGGTATCTCTTCTCGAACACTTTCTGACAAACTTCGTTATCTGGTCGAAGAAGATCTCGTTGTCCGCAGTGTGAGTGAAGGGCCGCCAATTCGGGTCACATATCGTCTCTCTGACCATGGAAAAACATGCGGTAGATTACTTTCACCACTTGTTGCATTTATGAAAATCCACAAGGGTTCTATCATTGGCGCATAGAATCAGAGAGACGATGGTTTAAGATACCAAAAAGCAAACCGAAACCTATGGCACTCCTTGCACAATGGGTTCGGCAGAGGCCATGGCTCGCTGCAGGAATTGCAGGTGCTGCCGGCGGAGTTGCCGGGTTGGCCCACGGTGTTGTAGCCGCTGCATCTGCAGCCTCAGCATTCGCCTTTGGAGGCGTTGCATCGAAACGGCATCAAGTTGAACATCCGTTCAGAACACGGGTATTACGCACCCTTGAGCGCCACCCTGGGCTCTGTTATCGTGAACTTCAACATGAACTCAGTGCTGCTAATGGAACCCTACGACATCACCTTGACGTTTTGCAAAATGAAAGTAGTATTACCGTCATGCCCGTTAATGGAAGAACCTGTTACTTTGCGGGAGGGCCTGCGCAAGTTGAGATCTTACAAACGATGTCAACCAGTCAAGAGATGGTTGCTTCAAGTTTACCAATCGGCTTGTCCACCGTTCAACGGCAAATTGTTGATGATATTTTAGAGGAAGGAACGCCAAGAACTCAAGCAGAACTTGCTCGACGAATTGGACGTTCTCGAGCAAGCGTTCATTCCGCAGTGAAAGTCCTACGACGTCGAGGTATTCTTCGCCAAGATCGTTTAGAAATTGGACCTCACATCGAACCAGAGACATTCCAACGTCCTGAACGATTGCGATATCAATGGGATGATGGAAGACAACGTTGAGTTCAATAACCGCTTTCTGGAAAGCAATTGATGCACAGTCTTCAAAGACCATCGGTGGATGTGACAGTCCATGCTCAATGTACGGTTAGACGAGATACCGATGCCGACGAGTGACCGCTCGATTGATCGATTGGTTGGTTGGCTGGTAGAATCCTTCTGCTTTGTTCGTAGAAAAGGGGAAGCTACTGCAGATTATGGTTCAGCATCACCGATACATCGCCTTCTTCGAGATCACATTCTTCCAAATCCAGGAAATTCTTGGGATGCTCAGATGCTTGCAGATGAATTGGCAATGACGCCTGCTGCTTTGAATCATCATCTTACTCGCCTTATCGACTCGGGCTTGCTTACGTATGCAAATGAAGGAAAGGGTTGGAGGCGTTACATGCTTCGCGGTGGTGGATTAACTCAAGCATTGGAGTTGTGTTCAGCACAGTATCGGTTAATGATTGAACAAAAAATGGATCGGTTGAGTCCCTATTGGAAACGAAATGGAGACCGTTTACCGAATGAATTACCAGAAGATTCTGCTCTCTTACTCACACTTGCAATCGTTGATTATCGACCACCAAACGAAGAAGCAGGGGCAAGCGTTCTCACCCAATGGATGGCCGATTTAGGGATGTTAGGCGAACGCCCTGGTGATGAATTAAAGGAAGATTCGATTTCTGAACAATTGTTCAAGATGCTGCTTGAATCAGATACTCCAATCTCTTTGGATGATGCGGATGAGGCAATACCTGGTCAGAAAGCACGTCTCGGAAGAATGTTTGAACGGTTTAGGACATGTGGACTGGTTGAACGAATACCAAGAACTGATCGACTCCCAATGGCCCTCTGGTCGGCTATGATCGCCCAACATCAACGTCGAGGAGAAGACTGGATGTTGAAGAAAGGAGGTTTCATGCGATTGATTCCCGAGGGTCAACATGCATCACTGCTCAAACCCTTAGCGAAGGGAAAACTCACAGTTGAGGTTGTTGAGACGACGATGAAAGAGATTTCATCGACCGATCAAATGCTGCTTCTGAATCTACTCGGTGGACGATTACCGCTCGGTTACCGGATGATTGGTGAGTCTTCTGAAGCAGCAAAGCAGAATGTCATTGCTCGATTGGATCGAGTTCTTCGGAGAATTCGACGAGTTGGTGACATGATCGAAGAAGTGTTAGCAACAGGCGATGAATGATGAGCACTATTGGATTCGACACTTTCGAACCTTGGTCAGGTGAAGAAAGACCCCTCTATCTTGCTCCTATGGCAGGAGTCTCAGATCTTCCTTACCGTCTGTTGGCCAAAGAATGTGGCGCTGATATCACGATTACTGAATTCACAAACAGTACTGCACTAAGCCGAGAAGCAACGACATCATGGAGAAAGATGGAATCTGATCCTAGAGAAACACCATTTATTCCTCAAATTTTTGGAGGTGAAATGAGTGATATGGTAACTGCTGCTTCAATGCTCCAGGAAAGTGCAGATGTGATCGATCTCAATTTTGGTTGCCCTGCTCCAAAGGTTACCAATATCTGCGCTGGTGCTGCATTGATGGGCGAACCTCAGAAACTTGTTTCCATGGTAGAACAGATTGTTGATGCAATCGATATACCTGTAACTGCAAAGATGCGCCTAGGGACTGGCCAAGGACCAAACAATGCAGTTGATATTTGTCAATCACTGGAAAAGGTAGGTGCTCAGCGATTATGCATCCATGGACGGACTCTCAGACAACGTTACTCAGGGATTGCAGACTGGGAAACAATACGGGTTGCAGTCAATGCGGTCGAGATTCCAGTCGTAGCAAATGGAGACATTACGGGCCCAGAAAGCGCTCAAAGATGCCTTGAATTGACAAATGCATCTGGACTTATGATCGGAAGAGCTGCCATTGGGCGACCAGATATTTTTGGTAGGATCAAGGTAGGATTAGGATGGATGGATGAATCAGAATTACCGTGGGTTCAGTTACATGAAGGGGCATGGGAATCAATGAGTGAGACCTCAAAGGCATTCGCTAGTCGAAGGTGGTGTTGGGATCGATATGTCGAACTGTGTCGTGAAACAACTGGTCTTGCTAAGCAATCCATGCAGCGTCATGCTATTGCGTTCTCGAAAGGGTTGCCAGGTGCAAAATCTGTTCGCACACTAATGCATGAATTATCAGATGTTGATGAATCCGCTCAAGCGATTTCAAATTTCTTGCAGCCAAAGGCCGAATCAGAAGGTTGACTTCCAATCTTCGAGATCATTTGCTTCTGCCCATGCCTCATCAGTGGTTTCGCCACGGAGTTTGAGAACTTCTCTGGAGAGGAGCCAGTAGACCAATGCAAGGGAATGGCGGCTCTTGTTGTTTGCAGGAAGTGCAACGTCAACATTTCGCAACTTGTTGTTTGCATCAACTAGTCCTACAATCGGTAGACCTGTGTTGACTGCTTCACGAAGTGATTGTTGATCAGATGCTGGATCGGTTACGAACAAAATATTCGGCTCCTTGTAGGAACGGAGAGCTGGGTTTGTTAGGCTTCCAGGAATAAATCGTCCAACAGCGGAGAGTGCTCCAATTGCTTCTGCAAACATACGAGCAGGTCTCTGTCCATATTGTCGTGCGGAGACAACCATAATTCGAGATGCATCATATTGGTTCAGGAACGATGCGATGATGCGAACACGGGTATCTGTAGCGTTAACATTTAGCAGGTAAAGGCCATCGGAATTAACGGAATCAATAAAGCGGCCCATGTCCGCACTCTTCTGTTTTGTACCGATGTTTACACCAGACTCTTCGTATAGTTCTAGTGGAATCAAAAGACCTGTTTCTTCCGACATAATGTTGCCTCAGCAAGCAACCGACCTAAACCCTCTTCTTAACCGCTTCGCAGTATCTCCCCACCCAAGAAGATAGGTTTGTATGCGAAGATATCAATATGGATGAGTGTTAAAATGAACATATGGGGGCCACATTTGCTGAAGGAAGTGAAGGCCCAGACGGGTTTTACCTCGATTCTGAAGGAAGCCCGTTACCAGTTAGTGCAAGTGAACTTGAGCGGTATACGTATTGTCCTGTTTCATGGCGACTAGCAAAAGAAGGAGCCGCCGGCGTAGGTGAGGCCATAACAAGTGGTATCGAAAAGCACAAAGAAATTCATCAAGAAATGAATGATTTTCAAGCCTCAATGATAAAATTAAGACGTGAACTCTTGATTTGGTCGTGGTGGTTTGGAATCATTATCGCATTTGCGATTGATGCAGTTGCTTTTGTTTACATTGATGATCTGATGAATTCTCCAATGGAAATGGCGAAAATCCTGTCCATGTGGTCTGTTTCTTTTCTTGGAGCCGCTATTCTTTCCATTGTTGTACCTTGGAGAAATTGGTTGAATATGGAACCTACAACCTCTGAGATTGAAACACTATCGAAGAGTTTTGAGGCCACTGGACTTGAGCCCACATGGAATCCTATCGGATTCCTAGGTGGTTGGTTTTCTGGAGGAAAAACTGAAGCCGGTCTTTTGCTTTCTACAATTGTCATAGGGTTGCATGCGATTGCCTTAGCTGCAGCAGATAACCGAACTCAAGCTGGTTTCATATTGGTCGTTACTGCATTTGTTTGGACGTTTCTTGCAACTTGGCAGTTGCAAAAATCTCTTTTTGCAGAGAATGAAATGATCGCAAATAGAAACCGAGCAGGATTGGAAGAAGGCACTGATATCGTATACTCTGACGATGATAAGTCGAGTGGATTGTTGCAGGATACGAAAACTGGATTAAGAGGAAGACCTGATCAAATCATCATTATCGATGGGGAATTCATCCCTGTCGAACAAAAAACCGGACGGGTGCCAAAAAAGCCTCACCAATCACATCGAGTGCAACTCTTAGCGTACATTTCCCTTGTTGAGACGAACACCAAAAAGGCCCCTCCATATGGTGTTCTAAAGTATGGTGAAGAAGATGCACATCAAGTGTTCTGGGATGAACATGCCAAGGAATTGCTTCACAACAGCATCAAAGAAGTTCAGAAACTCATGATCGAAGGTGGTGCTAAACGAAATCACGAACGTGAAGGAAAGTGTAGAAACTGTAGTAGAAGGCACGCTTGTGAACAATCACTGTTCACAGAGTAACGCATTCACCATCATCTTGTGGAAACTCAATACAGGTCCTGGTAACGGTAATTGTCACTAAGAAACTGTCTTCTCCAATTCCTGCTAGACCACCACCGCTTGCTTCAACGAAAATATTCCAATCACCAGATAGGAATTTACCATTTTCTTGTGGTTCAATCTTCTCTTCGAGTGAACTTTCAGTCGTTGTTGTTCTCTTTGACCACATCTCATTTCCATCCGAATCCTTGATTGAAACGTCGACAAAACGAGGATCGATTTCATCAGGTAATTGATCCGAAAGGAAGAATGAGGCTTTGAAATAAACCGATATTTCAGTTACTGCGGAGTCAATTTTGAAATCTTCATCCCAAGATTCTTGTTGAGCATTGACAAAAGTGTGGTCTATTGAAAGAGGCGAAAATGATCTTGATTGTTCTGGGTCGTCTCGAAGTGATTCCATGTACTCTCTCCCTTGGAGTAGACCAAGGCAACCAGATGTTGATACGAGCAGCATCGTTAATGCGACGAAAGCGGCGAGCGTTCGATGCTGCATGAACACCCCCAGCATGCACAAGAATATGAAAAGCGCGCCGAAAAGGGAAGCGTTCAAACGTGAGATTCATTTCACACAGTTTGCCTGAGTGAAGCGAATTCGGACCGAGCGAAAGCGATGACGAACCCTATGAGTGCTGACAGGCCTTCTTCTCAACAAGTTTCCTTGTTCATTCAAACTTAGCGCCACATGTTGGACATTCGGTTGCATCTGCTGGGATGACAGCCCCACAAGCGCCACAATCTGCTGTTTCTTTAGCAACCTCTGCCTTTCGACGAGGGCGACGACGTGGTTTAGCAGCCTTCTTGGGTTCTTCTGATTCTGTTGAAAGTGGTTCTGAATCATCTTCAACAGCGAAATTATGCGAAGCCTCTGTGATCTCATTCCCTGCTAGTGAACTGTCGGTTAAGCCCATGCCAACAACGACCTTGTCGCCAGGTAGAACACCTTCTTCACCAGTGATTTCAAACAAGTCCTCTCTGATTTCAGCATCGCTTGCCGAGAGTGTATTCCAAGCATCTCCATCTTTGTCAGTTCCGTCATCCTTGAGAGATTTCATTGAGTCTTTGCCAGGTAAGAATGCATCCAAATCATGACCTTCGAATGCTTCCTTTGCGGTCTTTAGGGTTGGGACAACCTTGTTCTGCATCTCTTCGATTTCCTCATCTGTCATGTCTTCCATGGATAGTTCATCCGCATATCGTCGATCGTATGCTGCTGTAACTTCTTCTTCAGCAGCGACAACATTCTCATCCCATTCATCTTCGAGATTTTCTTCATCATAACCAAATTCTTTGACTGCGGAAGCGAAATCTTCGGTCCCACTAACGATTTCATTTTCATCTTCCTCAGGTAATGAAACAAGTTCCTTTTCTTCTGGAACTTCTCGCACACGGCGTTCTCGGCGTTCAAAGTATGAACTCACATCTTGTTCTGCTCCACAATATGGACAGTTTTCCATGAGATCAGGAACCGATTCACCACATTCAGCACATTCGTGGAACTGTGAACGAGCTTTTCGTAGATTGAATGAACAATGTGGGCAGCGGTTTTCATCACCTTCAAGTTCACCATCACAAGCAGGACAATAATTGAAAATATCTCGCTCTACTTCGTCCTCACTATCACGGGTTAGAAGGATTGCACCCACTAAGAATCCAATGAGTGCAAGTGCTCCAATAAACATTAGAATTGCAGTACCTGTACCGCTATTCTCAGCATTTGCACTGCCCCCATTATCTGTGAAGGCTGTTGAATAAGAACGCTCAAACGTGGTTGTCATTGTAGAAGATGGCGAATGTACGAGTTGAATCGTTGTCAACTTCCCTGATGCTTTGAATGTACATGACACATCTGCTCTATCACCTGGATTCTCAATAACAATCTCAGATACGGACCACGTGACTTGGCTATTCTTGCATGTTATGGAAACATCGCCAGACCCTCGAGTTGATTTCAACGAAAGACTGAGCGTATATTCTTCACCGGAGTCAAGTGGGAAACTCGCTGGCTCTCCATCCTTGTCAACCAATACCTGTGTGTCTTCATCCCACTCAAGTTGGAGATTTGCTTCAACTAGAACTGAGCCAGATGCACGACTATTGGTTGGATTTCGATCGTAGGAATTAGATGCTGGTTGCCATTGAACATCGAGTTCTGCGGTGTGTGCCCCGAGGGATGTTGACAAAGAAACTGTGTAGGTGTAACTACTTCCTGATTGAAGAGTGATAAGACCAGATTGGAAGGATTGTCCTTCCCAAGTATAGAGGAAATTACCATTCACAGAAATATCACCAGTATTTGTCGCAGTCATTGACCAATCAAGTGGTAACCCTGCAGATACTGATGTCAAATTTGGTAAAGCAAGCGGATCGACATAGACATCTGGTATCTCTGGAAGTGTAAAGGTTGCAATATTGTCATCATTCTCTGTACTTTCTTGCTCAAACCCACCCGTCTGGAAAGGGTCAATGCGGGCAACAAGTGAATATTGGCCATTGCTCAGACCTGCAATGTTGGAACTCTCAATTGAGGTTGTCCATGCGTGTTGAGAAAATCCTGTTCCAAAGACACTCACGGAAAACGGCTGAAGGGAACGAACAATTGATGCCCCTTCGCGCAATTCTATGACCATTGGAACCTCAAGCGTACCATCTCCTGACTCTCTTGCGATTGTACCGGAAACAGCCCATGGGCCAGTTAAGGAGCCAGGTGTTGACGTGACAAGTATGTCACCTACGTGTGACAAATCCATTCTCGGTTCAATAACAAACGAGACGGTTTCGTCTTTCCCTTGTTCAGTGGCTTCCAGAACTTCATCTCGACAATCTGGAGTCAAAATGAGATCATAGGAGCCCGTGACCGGAGCAGTAAATGTCGTGTTGACCCAAACAGATTCGCTTGAATTAATTACAGGGGTTTGGAGCTCTACATCAGTTATTGCTCCAGGATAATTTATGCCAAGATACGACGACTGTGCATCGACTGAACCGATATTCGTCACCTTTGCACTCAGAGAAATCGTGTCACCAGAATGAAGACCAGTGCTTGGACTGAGTACCGTTTCAGTTACTCTAAGGTTTGGTAATCCTTGAACAGTAAAGGAATGGTAAAATGCCACTTCAGGTTGACCATTGTAGGAATATGTAACCCAAAGTTTGTTTTCACCCTCGACCAGATTATCCCATTGCGCCGTTACTGTTTCAAAGCTGTTAGCATCGATGGTAACGGTGCTTGTAATGAGGCGATTACTGGTTGATATCCCATTACGATAGAAGGAATATTGTACATCAAAAGCAGTTTGAGAATTCGTATTCTGAAGCGTTAGTGAACCTTCAATCGAGCCCCCTGCAGAGGGGTTTGAAGGCATGATGCTGAGGGTGGAATCTGAGGCTTGAATGCCCCCGCTGTCGTATGAACTTGCAGAGGTTGGAGCCAATGAAGTCATCATCAGCAAAACACAGAAGACTACATACGCCCTTCTTGCCATGCTTTTCCCACGACATGCAAAGCACTTGAACCCATCTCATAAGAAGGCAAAAAGTTGACAAAAAAACTCCTGCTTGAGGGGGAGATTTGAAGGGAGGTCGCATCTGTAGGAAAAGCATGGGAGGCAGAACGGTTGCATTCGGCATCATTTCCCTCCTCCTCATTTCCATTCTTCCACTTGATTTCCACAATGAATTACATCTTGAAGAAGAACAAGTCATACACTCTTCCTCAGCAGCAAGCATCACGTTTTCCAATGGTCCAATTCAATCCGAATCAGTTACTGGTTTGAAGACAATTACACTGAGTATCTCAGGCACAGGAACAATCGATTCCATTTTGGTCGAAATTGCATTACAAGGAGGATCTTATTCTACGCTTACAAACCTCACAGGCTCGCCTTGGCTGTTTAATTTCGATTCAACATCAGTTGCAAACGGCACCTACACAATGCGAGCAACTGGCTGGGATACCGACGTTGATGACTCGACAGTTACCACAACAGGAGAATTTACGATCGATAATCACATTCCAGACATCACGGCATTTACTGTACTCTCTCCGGATGTTGGAACTGGGGCAAGCAGTACCGATAGGGCTTGGTTTGGAATCGCAGAAACTGGAACGTTAGAATTTAGATACGGTGTTTCTGATGATGATTTTGATCGAGCAACTTTGCAAAATGTCCCAGGACCAGGGGCGCCATCTACAGATGGGCCTACCAGTCTTGCATATGGCTGGGACTGGTCGACTGGAAGTTTTTCTGAAGGGACTTGGAACCCTCGACTTACTGTTTACGATGATTCTGGATTAAGTAACACTTCGACGTTATTCATGGGTATTGACCGAACTGGACCAACCATGTCCTCGATTGTAGTTGGAAGCGGATCAACATGGCAATCCTCTACTGACGTAGAACTATCAGGCATCTTGGACGGAGCCAATGATGGAACTGGCTCGGGTGTTGATATCGTTGAGTTAAAAATTGATTCTGGAGCATGGGCCACCATCACTACAAATACGCATACAATTACCTTAGAAGAAGGAAATCATACTCTAGAATTACGAGCAACTGACAAAGTTGGAAATGTTGGAAACATAATTACTGCAACTGTGCAGGTCGATACCACCATCCCTGAAATGGTAGGCTGGACAGTCGATCCCTTGACTACAGATTTGATTGGACAGGCAAACATTTCTTTTGCAGCATATGATTTACTCTCTGGTATTGATGAGAGTGAGATTTCATTGCAATATGGATTTGACCTAAACGGTGTAGGCTTGACTCCTGACCTCTCGGGCCAGTGGCTCGAGGTACCAGGTTCTGGTCTTGACCGTGATCTTGCACTTGCAAACTGGGCCACAAAGTCGCGACAATACCTCATGTTAAGAGCAACGATTGTCGATGAAGCAGGAAACAGCGAGACTACAGAGCCAAGAGCCTTCCAAGTCATGCCTGGCCTCGATCTCTACTGGAACATAACCGAAACAGATGTTGACCGACTTGTCGTTCGACCTGGAGAGACATTTGGCAACATTACAATCTCCGGTGAAATTCGCTCCAACAAGATATATCCTGGTCCTGTCGCAGTTAGTTTAGAGGCTGCTCCTGCTGATCGTAGTGCAACAACTGAATGGACTGTTATGCAAATTCAAACCCTTCCAGCAGGTTCTCTGGGGACTGGTGTTACCTCCTTAACATGGAATTATACTGTTCCAAATACAGGGCAATATGACCTGCGGTTACGTATTGATCCTTCGAATCTCATCGATGAAAATAGCGAGATTAACAACGACCACTACATGGTTGTAACCGGTGCTGACATTTCATCTCCTGGCCTTGTTCCTTCATTTGCTCCCACCATGATTGCACTCATTTGTGCAGGCTTTGTTGTTGCATGGCTCCAACAGCGGGATTGAAAAACATCGGCTTGTGCGTGGTAAGTATGCGACAAGGGCTCCCCCGTATTCCAAAGGATAGAATTGCTGTTCTCATCGGTTCGAAGGGTTCGACTGCAAAGTCTCTGAGAAATGCATCTGGAGCCAAAGAATTCCACATAGATTCTGAGACAGGAGATGTTGAGGTTGTTTGGGGAGAACCTGGTTCCTATGACCCAATTAAAGCCCTCAAGTTCCCTGATGTTATCAAAGCAATTGGAAGAGGCATGGCTCCAAAAGCAGCAATTCGATTACTCGAAGATGAGAATTTCTTTGAGATGGTAGATTTGAAAGATTTTGTTGGTAAGCGATCACATCAACAGCGAAGAATCCGAGCTCGAATCATTGGAAGTCAAGGAAAGGTACGCAAATTAATCGAAAATTTAACCGATGTTGAAATTACGATTTACAAGTCAACTGTTGTCTTGGTGGGGGATGCAGAAGGTATTGGACTTGCGCGACAGGCTGTTGAAATGCTTGCAGGTGGTTCTGAGCATGGAACTGTTCTTTCCTTCCTTGAGCGACGGAGAAAGCGAATGAAATTCGACAACCGTTCGTTGGATTATATCGAAGCTAAAGAAGACAATGAAGCTCTGCCAGACGGATTCGATGGACTTGTTCCAGGCCTCGCAGATGTGAGTGAACGACGAGGCCGTAAACTCAAAGCGAGCCAAGTCGATCCTGATGATGAGGAAGCCGTTGACGATATGATGGAAATGGCTGAAGATGAACACGTTGTTTGGGAAGAAGAATGAATTATTCTTCTTCCATTCTGTGAACGTGTGATAAATCCATTTCTAAGACATCGTACATTGCATCTGCAAGGGTGATATCAATACCATTTTTGTTCGCCCACTCAACCAATCTTGTAACATCTCGAACAAGGAATTCTTTCGCTTTTGGATGATGTTGAACCACCCCTTGGCCTACATCAATAACGATTGGACCTCCATTATGCCACAGGATGTTATAGGGTGAAAAATCACCATGAACCAAATCGGCTTTTTGCCAAGAAACAGCCAAGAACTCCAGCATTTCATCAAACACTGGTTGAGGGTCTTCGATACGAACATCTCGTAATTTGGGAGAGGGTTGTATTTCACTACCAAGATATTCCATAATCAGGATGTTCTTTTGAATAGCAATAGGACGTGGTACAGGCAATCCCCAGCGATGTAAACGTGTCAGATTTCGATGCTCTTTTCGAACCCAAATATCGACAAGATCACGATGACGTCGACGAAGTCCTCCGAAACGTGGGTCTCCCTCGATGTATTGCATGAGATTCTTGAAGACTGCATTTGATGTATGGAAAATCTTCACTGCTACAGAGTTGCCATCTTGATCGGTTCCGTGGAATACGTGCGCTTCCTTTCCACGAGCTATTGGGAAATCGAGTGTATCTAACATTCCTGAATTCATCATTTTGTAAAGCGACATTAGCGTGAGTCTGTCGAAGACTTGATCGAAGGTTCTTCTATCGACCCAATCGTAAGAACCGGTGCCCATTGCACCTTGAATCCGATTTTCGATTTTCTTGAACATACGCTTGTTTCGTTCATCTTTCATCCAATTGAACGAACTGTCCTTTCCTGCAAGACCTTCAACAAACTTGGATGCATGTTCCTCATCAAAATCAGCATCAGCCTGATCGTCAAGGGACATTGGCCGTTTGTTGCGCTTCTTTCGTGTTTTACGACGTTGGCGAGTTCGCTCACTCAATTCATCCCAATCATCATTTGAACGAGACATGGTGTACCCTTCCTGTTGTGAGTATGTTGAGGAGGAACATCAATCCTCCGATGATTAAGCAAACAATGCGTCGATATCATCGTCGTCATCGTCATCATCATCAAGCGGTTCTGGCTCAACTGATTCTGCCGGTTCTTCTGCTACGACTGGCTCTTCAACGACTTCTTCAACAGAATCATCGCTTCCAAACAAGTCGTCATCGTCATCATCGTCGTCATCTCCACCAAACAAGTCATCATCGTCATCATCAGCAGTTTCGGGTGCATCAGAGATACCGAATAAGTCGTCATCATCATCATCGTCAACACGATCGTTCATACCGAACATATCAACGACTTCAGGAAGTACTTGCTTTCTTGACAAATACATAGCCTGAGTCTTTGTATAACGATGCTTCACATCCGCTTTTGAATCTTGGAAATCCCATGGCCAGACTATGATGAGGTCTCCTTCACGAACCCATTGCCGACGACGCATTTTACCAGGTATAC
>Ga0115012_10000508_pt1 | contig 21960 bp, 21 predicted proteins | sample TroAtlMetagenome_FD_88706 | JGI IMG/M metagenome (GOLD analysis project Ga0115012, IMG submission 88706) | Marine eukaryotic phytoplankton communities from Atlantic Ocean - Tropical Atlantic ANT10 Metagenome | ecosystem: Environmental > Aquatic > Marine > Oceanic | place: Tropical Atlantic...
CTGCTAAAACTGGGGCGCCAGGCATACCATTATCGCCACCTATTACCAGAACATGGCCGTAGGAGCCCTTATGGCTTTGCTTATTTCTTGCTGTAAGTAATTTTTTTTGCATAACAATCTTAGTTTATTTGAAAACTCATACAAAAGTAAGTATTGTACAGTTGAATTTCATTAGGTGTAAATCAAGATGACTCAAGATAAGATTAAGGAAAATAGCGGGTTGCCAAGAATATCAGGCCTTTTTTATAACTGCGGTTTGAACTGCGCCTTACCAACCATACTAGAACAAATTCAATTGTATGCTTCTGTAGAAGAAGCTGGAGAAATCGAAACACTACAAGATGACGAGCTTTACCAAAACTATAAAACCATTAAATCTACATTTGCACATTGGCTATGCGTATCTGAAGATACCATTACTTGGGGTATGTTTGATGGTTTTTTACGATCTCACAGTTTTGCTGCCATAGAGATACTGCTTGCACCAACACTGCGCCAAACGCTTTCAGCCTTTGCTTCAGATGAGCTCAATCAGCCCTCACCTCATATCCAGCGCAATGGTAAGTATGCGCTTTTGGAAGATGATCAGCTGCAAGCATTTTTTTACACTAAACTTCACATCCATGTTACTTGGCATGCTTCTCGCGGAGAAGGCCAGCCTTATCTGCAAAATCCGAGTTTTGAACATTTTCCAGACGCATGGCTGAAGCTACCAATCTATTATAAACCCCACCACTATGAGCTTGCACCACATGAACAATTACAGGAAGCTACGGCACGTTACACACGCGAATTGATGGCAATGCCGAGACCTCTGAAAGAAGTGCATGAGATTCAATCATCACGGCAGTCTGAATCTGCGGCACATGAGGCGCTGGCAAAGCTTTATATGTATACAAGAAATTGCTTTGTCGTCATGTCTAATGAAGACAATAAACAAAATGAAAGTGGCCTATTTGCGATGAGTATAGACACTTTCATACGTCAACATTTTGCCTTTGATAACTACCCAGGTGTTGAGAAGCGTAAGCTCGCTTTTATGTTACTTTATATGCTAGATGAAGATACAGTTGATAAAGAAAGGCTAAACTGGATACGACAAAAATTAAATACTATTAATAAGCCTTCAAAGCTTACCAAGCTTGCTACAGCCGTATTCAAGAACTGGGATAACTTAGATCATCACGACATCATCAAGGCAGGCAATGATATTAGCCCCTACTCGGTTGAAACTGAGTTTTTCTTGAATTGTATTTTAGGCCTAAGTGCTGGTGGTGTAGTCTTGATTGTTACATCTGCTTTTTTAATGGCACCTTACGCCGCTGTAGTTGCGCTTACAGGCAGTGCTTGTTTGCTTACAAGTGCGGGCATGTTTGCTGCCAGATGCCTTACTGAAACCCTAAATGATGATCCCATTGCTACAACGGATCGTATGCAAATGGCACCAGCATAATAAAAAGCTTATTTATGCTGGTCTAGGAATGTCTGGTGAGCATCAAGCTCATCTTCTGATGCATAAATCACAGGTGAGGTGCTGTTAAGCGCCTCATACTCAAATGCTTTGCTAGCGGATACGTTACTGGATTCTTCGGTTTCGTTAAATAGGCTGCTTTGTCCTCCTGTCATTGCCAGGTATACGAAGGCAAGAAGCTCGGAGTCAAGCAACGCGCCGTGTAACTTACGGTGGCTGTTAATCACATGGTAGCGTTTACAAAGTGCATCCAAATTATTTCGCTGGCCTGGATGTTTTTTCTTCGCCATCACCAACGTGTCGATGACTTCACAGTAGTGACCCACACGCTTGTTATGTCCAGCTCGCTCCAGTTCAACATCCAAAAAGCCTATATCGAACGGTGCATTATGAATGATAAGCTCACTACCTTTAATGAAGGCTAAAAAATCATCTAAAACATCTGTGAAACGAGGCTTGTCTTTTAGAAATGTCTCTGTAATACCATGTACTCTTTGTGCCCCTTTATCAATGGGTCTATTGGGGTTTATGTAAACATGGAATTGCTCCCCAGTGACTACTCTGTCGACAAGCTCAAGGCAACCAATTTCAATAATAGCGTGTCCGTCTTCTGCTTTGAGACCGGTTGTTTCTGTATCTAATACAACTTGTCTATGCATAAGAGTCTCCATCGATGGCATCCGTAGCAAGTTTGTCGGCTCTTTCATTTTCTGGATGGCCTGCATGGCCCTTTACCCAATGCCAACGAATATCATGCAGCTTTGATAATTCATCTAAAGTTTGCCATAGATCGGCGTTTTTAACAGGTTCTTTCTTTGAGTTTTTCCAGCCTTTTTGCTTCCAAGATTTAATCCAAGTTGTCATACCTTGTCGAAGGTAGTTTGAATCTGTATAGAGATCCACAGAGCACGATTTTTTTAAAGCTTTTAAACCTTCAATGGCTGCAAGTAACTCCATTCTGTTGTTTGTTGTATGATTTTCACGGCCTGATAAAGTCTTTTCGTGTGAACCAAAGCGGAGTAACACGCCCCAACCACCAGGCCCTGGGTTACCACGGCATGCACCATCTGTATAAATTTCTACCTTCATGGATTTCTTTTGAGTTGTTTTTTTTACGTTTTCTTATCATAGCATAGGTTTTTTGCTACAATAACGTTTATGTACAAGACCAACGGTTTATATGGAACTATCAAAGCATAAACACCCTAAGTCTCTGCCAGTATTTTTTGCTACAGAGATGTGGGAGCGATATGGCTTTTATGTTGTCCAAACATTACTAGCTTTATACTTAGCATTATATTTTAAGTGGCCTGATACCAAAGTTTATACTTTGATAGGCTCCTTTACAGCCCTAACTTATATTTCTCCAGTTATAGGAGGTTGGGTTGCAGATCACTTGCTTGGACAAAAACGTGCTACCATCCTTGGTGGGCTATGCCTTTGCTTAAGTTATATTTTTCTTACCATTCAAAGCACAGATATAACATTACCAATAGCGCTTGCAGGTATTGCCGTGGGTACGGGCTTACTTAAGTCTAATATTTCTTCATTATTAGGTAACCAGTACCATGAAGACTCCGCAAGCCGAGAGAGTGGTTTTACTATCTTTTATATGGGGATTACCACAGGCATTATTCTTGGTACGACTTTACCTAGTTATTTAAATCACACTTTTGGGTGGTCTGTTTCATTCATGAGTGCTGCCATTGGCATTGCTGTTGGTACATTTACATTTATTTATGGGATTTATAGGTTCAATATTCGTGATTACAGACCCTATAGCTTTTGCTTAACAAAAAGCATTAAAGCCATCGCTTGTATAACTTTTTTATGGCTATGTGCCTTATTTATTATGCGCTCTCCCAAACTTGCAGATGGCGTATTTATTCTAGTGGTGTTGACCTCGTTATTTTATATTCTCTACTATGCTGCGCGTGAAGGTAAAGAGCAATCAAAGCGAACGCTCGTCATTCTATTGCTTTGTGTCATCTCAGTGATGTTTTGGGCGTTTTATTTTCAGATGTTTTTGTCTTTGACGCTGTTTATCGCACGTGTCGTTCAGCCTACCATATTTGGTATACCATGCCCCCCACCCTACTATGTTGCCATTCAAAGTGTCGGCATGATTGTTATTGGCTTGTTTCTAGCAAGAGACAAATCCGAGCGCTCTCAAAAAGAGAAAGCAATTAGAGCTGGTAATAAGTTTTTGCTAGCCATGGTTGTCATGTGTTTAGCCTATGCCCTGATTGTATTGGTTACCCAAGTAAGTTTGCGATCACATGCTTTACTATCCCCTTTATGGGTTATACCTGCTTATCTTCTGATATCACTCGCTGAGCTATTGCTCTCCCCTGTTGGGCTCTCTGCTGTTACTTTATTAGCCGACAGAAAACGAGTTAGTACTATGATGGGTATCTTTTTTGTATCACTGGGTACTGGTGGCTTTTTGTCAGGTAAGCTTGCAAAAATCACTGCCATTCCTAAAGGTGAGTTGTCTCTCATAGATATTAAGCTGAACTACTTACAGTCATTTACTCAGATTTTTTGGATTTTGTGCGGACTCTCTGTGAGCTGCATTGTATTTAATGGCTTAATTCGCTACTTGATGAAGCACACAAGTGATGAATGATTCTTTGATTTGCTTCAGGGAATGTGAAGCTTTTAAGTTCTGATGGCATGACCCAAAGCAAGTTCTTTTGACCATCGCAAATTTGAGCTTGTCCCCTGAACTCACGCACTTCAAAAATATGCAAGCATACAGACTTTTCGGGGTAAGTATGCTCAATTTTTTCTACGAAATGTGATTGCTGTACCTCAAGGTTGACTTCTTCAAGCACTTCTCGTCTAAGGGCTTCAACTGGTGTTTCTAGGGGCTCGAACTTGCCACCAGGAAACTCCCAGCATCCAGCATGTGCGACTTGATCCGATCTTTGCGTGATTAATACTTTGCCATCATTATCTTGAATAAGTGCAACAGCAACATCTATAGGCTTACTCATGTAAGTTTCCCATGACACATCTTATATTTTTTATTCGAACCGCATGGGCATGGATCGTTTCTTCCTACCTTTGCTTGGCGCTTAACCGGTTGATTATGATTATCTACAACTTCGGGATCAGCATTATGAATCATTTTGAGTGACGTGTCGTGCTCTGCTCTTCTTTGCTCTTCAACTGCATCAACATCTTCTTCAGCCTGTACTTCAACAGACAGTAATAAACGCACTATCTCAAAGCGCAAGGTTTCGAGAAAATGTGTGAAAAGTGAGAAAGCTTCACGTTTATACTCTTGCTTAGGATCTTTTTGTGCATAGCCACGTAAGTGGATACCTTGTCTTAGATGATCCATTTGCGACAAGTGGTCGCGCCAGTGATGGTCCATACTTTGTAACATGATGGATTTTTCAAATTGGCCAAGCAGCACACGTGAAAGCGATGCTTCTTTTGCTATGTAATGCTCTTTAGACAATTGCAATAAACGCGCTCTCACTTCTTCTGAACCGACACTTTGATCTTCATCAATCCAAGTTTGGATTGGGGCATTTAATCGTAACTCTTCATTACATACATCCATAAGAGCTTTGATGTCCCATTGATCTTCAAGGCTATTGGGTGGCATGTTTGCATCTACCAACTGTGAGATGACATTCTCAAACATATTATGCACTGTAACCAAAGAAGCCTCTTCATCCATAGACATAATCTCAGCTCTTTGTGCATACATGACCTTACGTTGATCATTGGCCACATTGTCGTAACCTAAGAGTTGCTTACGCACGTCAAAGTGATAGCCTTCTAGCTTTCGTTGCGCGTTTTCAATGGCACGACTGACAAGCTTATGCTCAATGGGCTCACCAGGCTTCATACCGAGCTTACGCATCATATTTGCAACACGATCGGATGCAAATATGCGCATCAGATTATCGTCCAGTGATAAATAGAAGCGGGTGCTGCCAGGGTCCCCTTGTCGCCCAGAACGACCACGCAACTGGTTGTCAATACGACGAGACTCATGCCTTTCAGAGCCAATGATACGTAAACCACCAGCTTTAAGCACAGCTTGGTTTCGAGCTTTCCAATCATCTTCTAGTGCTTTACGCTCTTTATCTGTAGCATCTTCTGGAAGTGCTTTAAGTTCGCTACTTAAGCTACCACCTAAAACAATATCAGTACCACGGCCGGCCATATTTGTAGCGATGGTCACAGTACCTGGGCGACCAGCTTCTGCAATGATGTGTGCTTCTTTTTCATGAAACTTAGCATTAAGAACCTGGTGCTTAATTTTTGCTTTCTTCATTAAGCCATGAAGATATTCTGAGGCTTCAATCGATGCTGTACCAACTAAAACGGGTTGATCGCGCTTGGCACATGCTTGGACATCTTCAATAACAGCCTGATACTTATCTTCCTGGGTCAAATAAACCAAATCAGCTTCGTCTTGACGTATCATAGGCTTGTTGGTGGGCATAACAACGACTTCAAGATTATAAATTTGTTGAAACTCATAAGCCTCAGTATCAGCAGTTCCAGTTGTACCTGCTAATTTGTCATAGAGCCGGAAGAAGTTTTGGAAGGTAATGGTTGCAAGGGTTTGATTCTCATTCTCAATAGCAACCCCCTCTTTTGCTTCAACTGCTTGGTGTAAACCTTCAGACCAGCGTCGACCTGGCATGGTTCTACCTGTATGCTCATCAACGATGACCACTTGATCATTTTGTACGATGTAATCAACATCGCGATGAAACATCACATACGCTCTTAATGCTGCATTTACGTGGTGCATAAGCACAATATTACTTGCATGGTACAAGCTTTCTTGGCCTTTTAGTAACCCTGCTTCATTTAGAAGCTTCTCAATATGCTGATGTCCTTTTTCTGTGAGATGCACTTGCTTTTGCTTTTCATCTAAGATGTAGTCACCAGTAGGCTTAACCTCGCTGGTTAAATTTTCAGATTCATTTCTATCTTTGGGTGGCTTGAGTTTTGGAATCATTTGATTCACTTTGATGTATAACTCTGAGCTGTCTTCAGCTGCACCAGAGATGATGAGAGGCGTTCTAGCTTCATCAATTAAGATAGAATCAACTTCATCAACGATGGCAAAATTAAGTTTGCGCTGCACTTTATCCTCAAGGCTGAATGCCATGTTGTCACGAAGATAGTCGAAGCCAAATTCATTATTGGTGCCGTAAACAATATCGGCCTCATAAGCCTTTTGTTTATCTGCGTGCGACATCTCACTTAAAATAACATCGACCTTTAAGCCTAGAAACTCATATATTGGACGCATCCAATCTGCATCACGCTGAACAAGATAGTCATTTACAGTAACAATATGTACGCTTTCACCCGTTAAAGCATTTAAATAAGCAGGAAGTGTGGTGACTAATGTTTTACCTTCACCCGTGCGCATTTCAGAAATATTGCCTTCATGCAAAACCATGCCACCAAGCAGTTGAACATCAAAGTGTCTTAGACCCAGTTGTCGTCTTGCTACTTCTCTTACAACAGCAAATGCCTCTGGTAATAATGTATCTAAGCCCTCACCTTTTCTTAGGCGCTCACGAAACGCTTCTGTTTTCCCAGCCAAAGCCTCATCTGACAAAGCTTGCACTTCAGGCTCAAGTTTATTGATGATGGTTACATTTTTGTGAAGTCGCTTTAGGGTCCGCTCATTTCGGCTGCCTAATACTTTTTTAATGAGAGTTGTAAACATGCCCCGAATCATCCTCTTATGAGCTTTAGTGAGAGTCGCCTAATTTACTAGAATTCAAGCTGAAATGCTATTAAATTCCTCCATTTCCATAAGCCTATTACATAACTTTTGCATCCATGCTTTGTCTTCTAGGCTCTCGATGCTTAATAGCTTTTGCTTAAAACTTTTAGTGTGTGGTAAACCATGCGTTAAATTTAAAATGGGTTTCAGTACGCGATGCCTTAGATTAAAGCTTGGTTTTTGCAATTGTATGTGCTCGAAGTATTTAGAAAGTATCTCACCGCGGCTGGGTAGAGGTGTATTGTACAGTTGACTGCACAGTATAGTGATTTGATAAGGCTCATTGCAGGCAAGTCTACCAAGCATCACACCTTCAACTTCAGACAAGTGCCTACGAATATCTGAGATGGTTTTAATATCACCATTGATGACTATAGGCATATGTGGGTATGCTTTTTTAATGTCATAGACATAATCGTATTTGACTGGGGGGATGGTTCGGTTTTGCTTTGGGCTTAAGCCTTTAAGCCAAGCTTTTCGTGCATGAATGATAAGTTTATCTGAACCTGCACTTACCAACCTATCGATAAATGATTGAAAAAAACCATAGCTATCTTCGTTATCAACACCAATGCGTGTTTTTGCTGTAACGGGAATAGAAACAGCTGCTTTCATAGCAGCTATACATTCTGCGACTAATTCAGGTTCTCGCATAAGACCTGCGCCAAATTGCCCTGACAAAACACGTGAGCTTGGGCACCCCAAGTTTAGATTGACTTCACTAAAGCCTTGGTCTTCAATCATTTTTGCTGCAGCCGCAAGCTTTTTAGGATCCCTTCCTCCCAATTGAACGGCCACAGGTAACTCAACAGGTGTATGGTTCAGTGTTTTCTGCATATTATGAATAACAGCTTCAGCCGTGTACATTTCTGTATATATCAGTGCCTGAGGCGCCAACAAACGCATCAGGACTCTAAAGAAAGTATCTGACCAATCAATCATAGGTGCAATGGAAAGTAATGGTGTAACTTGTTGCATCTGTATGAATAAAAAACCAAAGGGTTTGTAGTTTAACAAACTTAAGCATAAAATATCTCTTTTTTTAGCATTTAGAGATAAAAAATGTCCGAAAAGTGCCCTTCTTTACCTGAAAATGGCTTAAATTTAGTGCGTGATTATCTAAAAGGCCTTCAAGATACAACTTGTAAGACGTTTGAATCTATTGATGGTGAAGCTAAGTTTTATGAAGACCAGTGGCAACGGCCTGAAGGTGGTGGTGGTCGTTCAAGAGCTATGGATAATGGCGCTATTTTTGAAAAAGGTGGCGTAAACTTTTCTGAAGTGCATGGTAAAAGCTTGCCTAAATCAGCATCTGCTTCAAGACCAGAGCTTGAAGGGGCTGGCTTTCATGCTATGGGCGTTTCTTTGGTGATGCATCCCAATAATCCCTATATACCAACGTCTCATGCTAATGTTCGATTTTTTATGGCAACCAAAAATAACAAAATTGTTGCGTGGTGGTTTGGAGGTGGTTTTGACTTAACACCTTATTACGGTTTTAAAGAAGACTGTATTCACTGGCATCAAACAGCAAAAAACGCCTGCTCACCCTTTGGGGAAGATATTTACCCTGAGTTTAAAGTTTGGTGTGATGATTATTTCTTTCTTAAGCATAGAAATGAAGCACGAGGGATTGGCGGATTATTTTTTGATGATTATGCACGTGTTGACTTTGATCACAGCTTTAATCTAATGAAAAGCATTGGTGATGCCTACCTTGATGCCTATGTGCCCATCATAGAAAAACGAAAACATACACCATTTGGTCAGCGTGAAAAAGAATTCCAAAGCCTAAGGCGTGGACGTTATGTCGAGTTTAACTTGATATACGACAGAGGCACCTTGTTTGGTTTGCAATCTGGTGGGCGAACAGAATCAATACTCATATCACTGCCTCCCAAAGTTGCTTGGAAGTATCAGTGGGAGCCTGAAAGCAATACAGCCGAGTCAGATCTATATTCTACTTTTTTGCCAGCACAAGACTGGTTAAAAGCAGAAATAGATGACTGTTAACCTTCTTCGGTTACTTCGGCTTCGAGGCGAATCACTTCTTGTGCTTTTAAACCTTTAGGGCCTCTATTTAAGCAATAGCTGACTTGCTCTTTTTCTTGTAAGGTTTTAAAGCCTACGCCTTGAATATCTTTGTAGTGAACAAAGACGTCTTCACCTGCCTGGCTAATAATAAAGCCAAAGCCTTTTTTCTCATTGAACCATTTAACATGGCCGGTTTCGCGTTCTGACATAGCCATCATCCTTTATAGTATTACTTCAAATCAAAACATCTGTCCCAATGCAAAACGAGGTGGATTAACAACCTCGCTTAAGCTAGCATATCAGGTTTTTAACATTTGTTAATTCTTTTTATCGGAAATGTTTTGTATGGATTCTGCAAAAAAGGCGTTTATAGACCTGTTAATTGACTCAAACATTCTCAAGTGGGGAAAGTTTACACTAAAGTCCGGACGAGTGAGTCCCTACTTCTTCAATGCTGGCTTGTTTTATACAGGAGATGCATTAAAAAGTGTAGGTGAGCACTATGCAAGACTTTTAACTACAAATCATATATCAAATGCCCTACATCTTTTTGGCCCTGCCTATAAAGGCCTGCCTCTTGCTACAGCCACAGCTATTGCTCTTTCGAATCAAAATATAAGTTGTGAGGTGAGTTTTAACAGAAAGGAAGCTAAAGCACATGGTGAAGGTGGGAGCCTTATAGGTGCCCCACTTCAAGATAAAGATGTGATTATGATTGATGATGTCATTACTGCAGGCACAGCCTTCAGAGAGTCAAAAACAATGATAGAAGCGCATGGTGGCACGCTCAAAGCTGTCGCAATTGCTTTGGATAGGCAAGAGATAAGCCAAGGCAGTACTTCTGCAGTACAGGAAATATCTGAGCTTGGCATCAAAGTATATTCAATTATTAATTTAACTGATTTACTGTTTTATTTAGAGGAACAAGGCTCGACAGAACAGCTTGGACTGATGAGCGAATATCAACAACAGTATGGAAGTAACCATGAGTAATTTTAGCCGCCCGAGCCCGGCAGATGTGACCCTTCTTTATGCTCTTGGTCGTTGTCTGTATTGTTATCCCGCTTTAGATCAGATAAAGCTGTTTTAAATTGTCTGCTCGTATTATCCATGCCTAAATCTCCAAGTATTTCTCTAATACCTCTTAAGACCTCAGGGCTATCTGCAGCTTCATCCAGGACGCTACAACCATCGCTATCTTCTGTTAGCAGTGCAACCAGTCGTTCTTCTTTGGGAAGCGATCTCAAAATAATGCCTAAGGCTTCAAGATCCCCTACAGCATAATGCATAACGCTACTGCCATACCGACTTTTTACCTGTACCGCAGCTAGGCGATCTTCTATAGGAAGTGCCTCTAAAATGATGCTCAGCGCCTCAGGACTATCTACAGCCTCATGCAGGACACTAAAACCTTCACTATCCATTGTTTGTACTTCATCTAGGCGCTTTTCTTTGGGAATTGCTTTCAAAATGCTCTTTAAGGCTTTTGGACAACGCTTTGCAGCAAGATGAAGAACGCTGCAGTCACCCTTATCTCTTACTTGCTTCACCGCAGCCAAGTTATCTTTACTGGGAAGTGACTCTAGAATGATGCTTAAGGCCTCGAGACTCTCTACAGCCTCATCCAGAGCACTAGAGCCAGCCTTATCTTTTAATTGCACCACAGCCAGTCTATCTTCACTGGGAAGTGCCTCTAGAATGATGCTTAAGGCTTCGAGATTTTCTACAGCATAATGCAGAAGGTTACGACCAAGTCTATCTTTTTCTCGTACTACATCCAGGCGATCTTCTAGAGGCAGTGCACTCAAAATGATGCCCAGGGCCTTAGGGCTTTTTGCAGCATTATGCAAGCTGCAAAAGTTACCACTATCTCTTACTTGCCTCATCGCCACCAAGCGGTCTTCTATGGGAAGTTCTTCTAGAAGGATGCTTAGCACCTCAGGATTCTTTGCAGCCTCATGCAAAAAGATACGTCCAGCCCTATCTTTTGTTTGCATCGCAGCCAGGCGCTCTTTTTGAGGAAGAGCTTCCAAAATGATGCAGAGAGCCTCAAGAGAACTTATAACATGCAGGACACTATGGCCGTTACTATTCGTAGTTTGCACCGCATTAAGACGCTCCGATTCTGGGATTTGATTTAAAATATCATTGAGATCTGCAGGCTCGGCCTCAAAATGATGTAGTAGGCAGTATTTATTAATGACTCGAAGGCGATAATTTTCTGGGGTATAAGGTATGCGCTGTTTTATTTCATCAGGATCTGTTTGATTCCAGAATATTCGGGCTGCAGAAATAGATTGTTGTGCTTCAGTAGGTAAATCTGCCAATGCTTCTAAACTGATAGGCTCAAGGTCTGATAAGGTGGCTGCACTAGAAAAGTATAGGAATTGGTGGATTGTATTAAGATTAAGTTGTTCGGGTAAATCTGGATTTCGTCTGAGCACACCGATAAGCGCAGATACTGCATCACTTGTATCACTTAGGTGCTCACAGAGATAATAAATACACCCATAAAACTCAGAAGAATAAGCAAGTAAAAGCTCATCTAAACTTTGCTGCTGCTCTTCTGTTAACCGAGAAGACCTCCTTGCAACCAGATATTGCCGTTCCGCATCTCCATAGAACTGACCTTGTCTTATGGCTTCCGGGGTTGTGGCTACTTGAGTCATTAGGTCCTTCGGCGTTTTTCCACCTGTACCAAGAGTCACCCGTTGGATGTTCGGATAAGTGGCTAAGATATTTTCAGCAAATTGAGTTAGAATCGTCTTTAAGCCTTCGGGCTTAATGCTGTGATTTAAACATTCAATCGAATCTAGGCATAAGTTGCCCGATAGGCTTATCCATCCATACGCTTGACCAATGATTTTGTTTTTATCTTTAAGAATATATATGCCATTGTCACTATACTCACTTGCATCCTTTACACATGCTTCGCCAAGCCCCCCAATAGACTGGCAGCAATCGGTTATATCTCCCAAGATAAGTGCTCGTTTATCAGTTGCCGGCAGTTTTGAGAATGTAAAATTCTCATGTATTACAGAGGCATTAGGGAGATTATCCTCCGCTTTTTTTGGCCAACCTGAGCGGATATAATCTAAACACCTATCAAAACGGTACTCTGAAACTTTATAGCTATGGCATAAAGCTGCAAAGCCTGTATCTTCGCTTGCGCGTGGGTAATGGCACTGGGCCACTAGTGCTTGTGCCGCATCTAAATTTTGTGGTGCGTAACCTTCATTGAGGGCTTCAATTTGTCTCGCAAATCCTAAAGCAGGGTATATTGAGACGCCGTGTGCAGCAACCAAGCGAACCCAACCAGCCCTATCCTTAAGTTCGTTTGCCACCGGCAAAATTAAATTTGTTAATAACGCATCATGATAGGGGTGCGCCACTTTCGTATGAAAGCTTTTAAGTAATTTGGCCATGTGACCATCGATAAGGTTAAGCAAATCAGGTGCTTCGTGCTTTGCCACATCATCGACGAATAACGCCATCATCTTATAAGCGTATTCATAAGCCATGTAATCTTGAGGTGTATTATTCGTTTCTATCATTACAATCATAGCGCGGCTTGCTTCAACCAAACTCTGATAAAGCGTTTGGATGACTTCATTGGTTTCGTCAAAATAACCAAGTTTCTGGTTTAGGTGATTAAAATACCTACGGCTGTTCGGGGCTTGCCAATCCCGTCCCTGGATGTGTTTCTTTAAATTTTTAACTTTCTCCAGATTTATTTCCTTAATACTGAGTAAGTCCTTCAATATCGCCTGTAAATCTGGGTAGTCAGAAAAACGCCTATCGTTTGCAATACAAGCCTCAGCTTCTTCAACCGGAAGCCCTGGAAAATATAGTGATGCAACACTTTTTTGTACACGATCTAGGTGTAAATGGCCCTTTTCAGCTTTTTCCTTTAACTCAGATATAAGGTTTGAGGCATTCAAATAAGGATTACTTAGTCTTGCCATACAATCACCCTTTCAGATGCATTTTTATTCAATTATAGCTCAAAATAACAATTATGAGTTGTCCTGAAGCTTTGTTAAGATAATGTAAAATACACCTTGTAATTTATTTTCAAATAGTGTTAATCTATTATCTTGGGGCCACTTTCAGCTCTAAAAAAAGGCAGAAAGTGGAATATTAATCAGCATGTATTATAGATTTTTGCTGGAGATGAAGCAGTTGCTTTTCACCTCTACTCAGTAATGAGTTGGGGTCGGGAGAGTTATCATGCAACAGACACAGCGAGAAGTTATTTTATTAAAGCCAACCCCAGCCTTTTGGCATTTACTAAAAGCTTATCTCCCAAAGTCGTTTTACCCAGACTTCGATATGTTGCATGTCGATGTAACTGCGTACACCTTTATGGCTTATGGCTCTGATAAAGAGCTTATTCAAGCTATAGAGCGCCATCATAATACGATGTTTAAGTATGAACTAGAAAGATGGCTTGGTGTCGGAAAAGCAAAGCATTTGAAATCGAGTTTCTTTGACTTTACCTGTTGTTTTAAGTTTGAAGCGCTATCACAAGTGAATCATATAAGCTCACAGTTAACGTCAGGTAACTTTCTGTTTCAAATCAAACCCGGCATAGCAGTCGTTGCATCGTTTTACAACGCTGAGGACGTCACACCTTTTATTGACAAGCACTTCCCTCAGGGTTTGGATATAGAACTACATTCACATTTGGTTCACATGGACAATGAATAAGGAGATAACCATGGAATTTTACTTCTTCGTTTGGCTTTGTACTTTGAGTGTTGCACTCATTGGAGGTATAAGTACTTTCATCTGGCAGTTGGTGCTAAGTCGAAATAGAGAATTCAACGAGCAAGCTCAGCTTTCAGCCCTCTCTACTGAAAGTTCAGTACTTGAAGGCCTGAGAGTGCAGCTGGAAGACAACAAGCGCTTTGATGCTCATTATCAAGTGCTCACCGCCAATAAAGAGTCCATCGTTTACATAGATGAAAAAATTGATGCTCTATTAGAAAAAAAATCTGCAAGTGTTGCTAAATATGCTGAGCAAGTGAAATTGCTCTCTGCTAGAATGATTAACAATGATAATAATACTGTGACCAGTCACTCACTGATGCTTCTTAAGCAAGAAGCTCAATCAGAACTACAGGCCTTTGAGGCTGAGTTACAGCAGCTGCAAACGGCAAGAGAGAAACTATGGGGTATCAGCAGCGAGCTTCTATTCGAGCTTGTACATGAAGAAACAGCTCGTAATAAACGACTCGATGAGCTCTATAGTCGACATACGGAGCTTTTAGAAAAAGTCTACCTAGGGCACGCTCAAAGTGTTGAGCGCATTCACCAGGCATCGATTGAAGCTGGCTCAAAAGCACTACAACAAAGTTTGGCTGCCCCCGTTGAAACCATGTCAACCTTTTGGCAAAAGCCAACAGCTTCGCATGGTCAATATGCCAAACATGTTGAGCAAGAGCTTGCCTCAAGACGTGCATTGCAGCAGCTTAGCAAAAGCTATAATGACGCTGACTACTTAGAAAATCAGCAAAGCGAAAGCATACCAAGCCTTTATCAAGCGGCACAAGGATAGATGGCCCCAAGTATGCTTGGGGCTTTTGCACCTGTGATGGCGCTTAAGTCAACAGGTTTACGCTGAATGGTTTGATGGGCAAGCCACGCAAACATCATGGCTTCCAGATAGTTAGGGTCTACTTGAAACGCTGCCGTAGATTCGACTCTCACATCAGGCAAATAATCTTGTAACACTGTAAGAAGAAAAGCATTTTGTGCACCACCACCTGATATCAGCAGTAACTTTGGACGGATACATTCTTTGTGGATGGCATCGACAATGGATTTAGCTGTAAGATGTGTCAGTGTCGTCTGAATATCTTCAGGATTATAAGCCTCAGTGAGGTAGTCATGAAGCCAAGTTGCATTGAAGTAGGCCTTATCAATACTCTTAGGTGCTTGCTTGGTAAAAAAGTCATCTTCAAGCATAGCTTGTAAAAGAGATGGAATACACTGACCTTGGCTTGCCCACGTGCCACTTTTATCATAACTTTGGCCCAAATACTTCTGAACCCAAAAGTCGAGAAGTACATTACCAGGGCCTGTGTCATACCCTTTGGTTGGCTTACCTTCATTAAGTAGCGTTACATTGGCAATACCACCAATATTTACAATGGCAAGTGGCTTCGATTGTGCCTTAAAGAGCTCGTGATGATAGAGCGGTGCAAAAGGTGCACCCTGACCACCTAAAGCGATGTCTCTAGTGCGAAAGTCAGCAACAACCGTCATTTGTGTTTGTGTCGATATGGTATGAGGGCATGCCAGTTGTAACGTTAATGGGATTTCACCCATCGGTCTGTGCAATAAGGTTTGGCCATGGCTGCCAACAGCTATAATAGCATTTGCATCATAACCAGCATCTTGAATCAAGTCTTGTGCCGCATCGGCAAAGGCTTTGCCAAGCTTAACGTTGAGCTCAAGTAAACTTGTTGCTGTTGTTTTTTGTTGTGGATCAAAGCCAAGTAATGTTTGTCTTAAATCAGGTGTATACGGCTTAGTTAAACCATGAATAAGCTCATGTGTATCAGCATTGATAAGTGCTGCATCAATACCATCCATACTGGTGCCAGACATAAGGCCAATATATAGGCTCATACGTTTTCCTTTAATCTAAAGCAACGATAAAAATTATCTGTAGTTATCTTAGCAATGGTTTCAAATGACTCATTGCGTAGTTCGCTGATTTTTTTGGCTACATGATACACCCAAGCTGGATGGTTAGGTTTACCTCGATAAGGTGTTGGTGCAAGATAAGGCGCATCAGTTTCGATTAAGATTCTATCTAAAGGTACCGCCTGTGCAACCTCTTGCAATTCACGCGCATTTTTAAACGTCACAATACCCGAAAAAGAGATATAAAAATTCAAATCTATTGATTGTTTGGCAATATCGAGTGACTCAGCAAAACAGTGCATGACACCGCCTATTTCATCTGCCTTAGCCTCTTTCATAACACCGATGGTATCAGCTGCTGCCTCACGAGTATGGATAATCAAAGGCTTTTTTAAGTTTTTAGATACTTCAATGTGTGTGGCAAAGCTGGTTTGCTGGTGTTGAAGCGTGTCTTTACCTTCAGAGCGGTAATAATCAAGCCCTGTTTCGCCAATAGCAATGCAGGCATCTTGTGATGCAAGCTCGGTAAGCTTAGCTATATCTATAGGCTGGTGACCCACATCATTAGGATGTACACCAACAGAAATATCGACATCATGGTGCTTAGCTGCAATATTATAAAGTGTTTCGGCGTCTTCTGCGGCCACACTGACACATAGAAAACGCTTAACGCCTTGCTCACGAGCATAATCAAGGGCCTTATCCAAGCTACCATCAAATGCGCTCAGATCGAGACGGTTTAAGTGACAATGTGAATCAACTAACATACAAATCCTATAAAAATACTTTCTAATAAAAGCGTTGCATTTAATGGAATATTCTCTGAGACTTTCTTCTTAATATCAAGAAGCATATCTGATTGCTTAAAAATGCCCATAGTATGTGAGTTTGATTTGATTTCTTTATGCATATACAACTGAATAGCCGAAAGCACATCATCCAATGGGAAACCAGTAAAGCGTTTTACAGCCTCACAAACAGAGGCCTGATGTTGATTTATGCCTTCTATAGAAGTTCTAAATAATACTTCTACTTCAAGAACACGAGGAGATAACTCATCTTGTGCTAATGAAAACTTCACACAGCGACTGGCAAGCGTTGTTGATATTTGCCTCATACTTGTCGTTGTGAGGATAAAATACGTATTTTGGGGAGGCTCTTCAATACTTTTAAGCAAGGCATTACTTGCAGCCTCATTGAGTTTATGTGCAGATGTAATGAATACCATACGCTTAGTAGCGCAAAGTGGCGTTGTATAGATGGTTTTTTGCAAAGCTCGAATTTGATCGATCTTAATTTGCGCCCCGACTTTTTCGGGTTTCACAACAGTAACATCGGGATGCATATGATTGGCAAGATGATGACACTGCTTACAATGCCCGCAAGGTTTATTTGCCCCATCACATAACATACGAGCTAAGAGAGGTTTAAGTAATGATTCAGCATCATCCGTTTCATTAAGCACAAGCAATAATGACTGTGGGCACTGAATGTGTTCTAATTTAGAGAGGCTTAAGTTCATGGGTATCCATATCATGCTCAAGTGCCGCACGAATCAGATGTTGCACCATAGCCAACGGCTTACTCGCATCGATAATCATTGCTTGCTTCATTGGTTTTAAGTGCTTGTGGTAAGCATTATAAACCCGATAAAAAAAGTCTATAGACTCTTGCTCAATACGATCTGTTTTGCCTCGGTTTTGGATGCGCTCAAGACCAACATCTGGTGGTAAATCTAAAAATAATAACAGATCGGGTGTGAGTGATCCCAAGCAGAGCTGTGATAAGTGCTTGATATAGTCATCGTCAATACCCCGACCCCCACCTTGATAAGCAAAGGTAGAAAGCTCAAACCTATCCGCAATCACCCAAGCACCGCGAGCAAGTGCAGGTCGAATGACTTCCTCAACCAATTGCACACGAGCTGCATAAAACATCAAAAGCTCAGCTTGGCAAGATATCGGCTCGCCTTCTGGATGCTTTTTAATGAGATCTCTTATAGCTTCTCCAAGCTCTGTTCCACCAGGCTCTCTAGTCGTAACGATTTCTGGTGCGTAGGGTGCAACAAAGCGTTTGATTGTGGTAAGTGCGGTGGACTTTCCTGCACCTTCGAGTCCTTCAAGAACAATAAAGCGGCCTTGCTTCTCACTCACGCTTTAAGACTCAATCTTTTTGAAAAGCAAAGTACCATTGGTGCCACCAAAACCTAAGGAGTTGCTAAGCACGTAATTAATCTTTCTTTCTTGAGGCGTGTGAGGTACGTAATTTAAATCACAACCCTCATCTGGCTCTTCTAAGTTGATGGTCGGTGGTGCCACTTGGTCTCGAATTGCAAGTACACTAAAGATAGCTTCAATAGCACCTGCTGCACCAAGTAGGTGACCTGTCATTGATTTTGTTGAGCTTACAGCAAGATTGTAAGCATGCTCACCAAACAAGCGTTTGATGGCGAGGGTTTCGTTTTTATCGTTTAGATAAGTCGAAGTACCATGTGCATTGATATAATCAACGTCTTCTGGTGTGATTTTTGCGTCATCTAGTGCTGCTTGCATACCAGCTGAAGCACCAGCTGCATCCTCATCTGGTGAAGTGATATGATAAGCATCACCCGACATACCAAAGCCAACCACTTCCGCATACATTTTAGCGCCACGCGCTTTAGCATGCTCATAAGACTCTAATATAAGCACCCCGGCACCATCACCCATGACAAAACCATCACGGTTTTTATCCCATGGCCTTGATGCACCTGTTGGGTCGTCATTACGCTTAGACAATGCCCGTACGGCAGAAAACCCAGCCAGACAAAGCGGGGTTAATGTCATTTCAGCACCGCCTGCAACCATGACATCAGCATCACCATGCGCAATCATACGTGCGCCAAGTCCAATGCTATGTGTGCCTGTTGTGCATGCAGTAACGACAGAAATATTGGGGCCTTTCAAGTTATTGTCTATTGAAATCTGGCCTGCAACCATATTGATGATGCCTGCCGGAATAAAGAAAGGCGAAACCTTGCGGGGGCCTGATTGAACAAGCTTATCCTGGTTATTGGTGATGGTTTGAATGCCACCAATACCAGCCCCAACACAAACACCAGCACGATGGCTTAGTGCTTCTGTTACTTCAAGGTTTGCGTCTTTGATTGCTTCACGCGCAGCCACAACACCATATTGGGTGAAAGGATCCATCTTTCTGGCTTCTTTAGCTGGGAGATAATCCTCAGCTTTGAAGTTTTTGACATTCGCCCAAAATTTAGTTGAGTAATCGGTTGTATCAAATGTATCAATCATTTGAGCGCCACTCTTCCCGGCCAATATATTTGACCAGGTCGAAGGCACATCAAGGCCTAGAGGTGAAACCATACCTATGCCTGTGATAACAACTCTTTTGCTACTCATAAATAAATATTAATCCTGAAGATTAGATTCGATGTAGTCAATTGCACCTTGAACTGTTGCAATTTGCTCTGCTTTCTCATCAGGAATCTCGGTTTCAAACTCTTCTTCTAAAGCCATGACCAATTCAACCGTGTCTAAAGAATCAGCGCCTAAGTCATCGACAAAAGAAGCATCATTTTTCAATTCCTCTTCTTTGACCCCTAATTGTTCAGCAACAATTTTACGAACTCGTTCTGCCACTGTACCATTTGCACTCATAACCTAATATTCCTCTCTCGGTTGATAAAATAAATAAAAAAATAAAAGTTATATACCACTGTTGGGTAGTTTATTAGATTCTTGGAATAACGCAAGTTTATTACAAGAATCTTTCACTTAGTTCATGTACATGCCGCCATTGACATGTATAGTTTCACCGGTGATATATTTGGCTGCATCTGAAGCTAAAAACGCCACGGCTGCTGCAATATCCTCGGGTTCACCTAAGTGTTTTAAAGGTATGCGTTTTAACATTTCTTCTTTAACCATCTCTGGTAAAGATTCTGTCATGTCTGTGTCAATAAAACCTGGGGCAACCACGTTAACCGTAATATTTCTACTGCCAATCTCTTGCGCTAGCGATTTTGAAAAACCAACAAGTCCAGCTTTGGCTGCAGTATAATTGACTTGTCCTGAGTTGCCTGATGAGCCAACGACAGAACCAATACTAATAATGCGACCCCACCTTGCTCTAAACATAGGTCTTAGACAAGCTTTAGTCATGCGAAATAGCGCACTTAGATTGGTCTGAATGACTTTATCCCACTCTTCATCATCCATGCGCAATAAAAGATTATCAGCTGTAATGCCTGCGTTATTAATTAAGATATGTGGTGTTTTATCAGCTTCATCTAAGCTACTAAGGCAAGCTTCTATACTTTCAGGGCTGGTTACGTTTAACACCATTCCCTCACCCTCAAGGTTTGATTCTTTGAGGTATGCTGAAATATTGGCCTGACCTGCCTCAGAAGTTGCTGTACCAACCACATAAGCACCTTGCGCTGCCAGTGTTTGTGCGATGGCTTTACCAATGCCACGGCTTGCACCTGTAACTAGGGCTACTTTGCCGCTTAAATCACATAATTGACTCATGATAGATAATCCTTAAACTGCTTTGAGACTATAGATTTGTCAATGCGCTTAGATAAGCCACTGAGTACAGCACCAGGCCCACACTCGATGATTTCGCTTACACCCGCTGCTTTCATTTTTTGGATGGTTTCTACCCAGCGCACGGGGCTATATAGCTGACTTGCAAGTGTTGAGCGTATTTCATCTGGTGACGAATACACACCTAAATCAACATTATTGATGACTTGTCTGCTTGGCGCCTGCATCGGTGTTGCATCTAGTGTTGCAATAAATTCAACAGCAGCTGCTTTTAATAATTCACAGTGACATGGCACACTCACGGGTATCATGCGAGCAAGCCTTGCTTCAGCTTCTTCAGCCTTTTTGATGGCCACTTCAACGGCCTTAGTGTGACCTGCTATCACTACTTGCCCAATGGCATTAAAATTGGCGGGGCTTACAGAAAGGTTGGTTTCATCACTTGCTGCTCGACATAGTGCTTCTACTACATCATCAGATAAACCAACGATGGCAGCCATAGCACCCTCGCCTAATGGCACATGTTTTTGCATAAGCTGGCCACGTGTTTGTACAAGTTTGGCAGCATCTGCAAGCGTCATAACGTCAGCTGCCACCAGTGCTGCATATTCACCCAGGCTATGACCTGCTGAGATTTCAGCATCAATATTTAATGACTGCAGTACGCGGTAAACGGCAACATCTGCCGTTAACATAACTACTTGTGTATATTCGGTTTGATTCAGTTTTTCTTCTGGGCCGTCTTGCGTGAGTGCCCACACGTCGTATCCAAGTGCATCGGATACAATGCCAAAGGTTGCTTCAACCTCACTATGGGCTTCAGATAAGGCTTTAAGCATGCCAAGGCTCTGCGAGCCTTGCCCAGGAAAAACAAAAGCACGTGTCATAGTAAAAGTCCCTGCTCTAGAAAATCTGAAATTTGTTCATGAACACGCTCAACCACCTCATTTTCGACCTGAGCTGCAGCTTGTTCAATGGCAAATTGGAATGCCCTATTTTTTGCGCCACCATGGCTTTTAATCACGATACCATTTAAGCCAAGTAAGGTTGCACCGTTGTAACGTGCCGGATCCATTCTTTTACGAAGTTGTGATAATGCGGGTTTGGCCATAAGGCCAACAAGCTTGGTCCACCATGTGCGCATGAAAGACTCTTTCAATACGCCGAGCATAAGATTTGCAAGTCCTTCACTTGACTTAAGAGCAACGTTACCAACAAAACCATCACATACGATTAAATCTGCTTTTCCAGTATAAAAGTGATCGCCTTCGACGTAACCTACATAGTTCATTACGTCACACTCAGTCAGCAACTGTGCAGTACGCTTAACTTGGTCATTACCTTTAATTTCTTCCACACCCACATTGAGCACGGCAATTTTAGGTCTTTTGGTACCATCAAGCGCCTTAATTAAGGCAGAACCCATGACGGCAAACTGGAATAAGTGCTCAGCACATGAATCAACATTAGCACCC
>Ga0115012_10000509_pt1 | contig 21944 bp, 22 predicted proteins | sample TroAtlMetagenome_FD_88706 | JGI IMG/M metagenome (GOLD analysis project Ga0115012, IMG submission 88706) | Marine eukaryotic phytoplankton communities from Atlantic Ocean - Tropical Atlantic ANT10 Metagenome | ecosystem: Environmental > Aquatic > Marine > Oceanic | place: Tropical Atlantic...
CACAATGTTCTACCGAATTGTACTCTGTCTCATTATCTCTCTTCTCATCGCTGCATGCGGTAGCGATAACACGGCAGAACCCATGTTCGAAGAGGACGCAGATGAGCAATCAGACACCGAATCCGCTCCGGAGTCCTTGGCAGCCGAGGACGAGGTGGCAGCCGACAGCCCGCTTCCGTCGCTGCCGATCGGACCCGGCGCTGCAGGCCCGGACGCTGACGACTCACCACCGGCGTTCCTTGATGACCGGATCATCGCTGCAGACCTGTGGGGTGCTGAGTTGGCGATCCTATCCGCTGGAATGGGGTTCGACGGGGTGATCGGCCTCCCGGACACGGGTTTCGAGACCGTTCGTGCCGCCGGAGGCTCTTACTACTTGCCCGAGTGCGCCGACAACCCGATCGTCAGTGGGGCAATAGCGACCGGGATCAACGCTTTTTATAGAGGCACGGCCGACGACTCGCCCGACTATGACGACGGTCTCCCAGTGGTGTTCACCTGGCCCGTGCTGGGTTCGACGGTACATCCGGAGGACTTCCTGTTCACCCTGACCAATGGCGACCAGGTCGTGCCGAACTTCGCCGGTCTCGTGCCGAACTGGGAGCTCAACGAGCGCAACACGGTGGTTGTCTTCGGCGACTTCGGTAACCGAGGTGCGCCCGGAGAGGTCGACGCTGTCTACCCAGCAAAGCTCGAGATCGTGGACGACGGCACCCCGTTGCGCTTCCTCGGGCCTGATGGCGAAGAGAGCGGCGTCGGACTCACCTGGGAGGGTGAGGGCGCCACGGGCTACGGCACCGGGCCGCAACTTGTCGGGGCCAAGCTCAACCATGTAGGAGATGCACCGGCCGGCGAAGGTGGAGCGCCCGTCTTTGAACAGGGGCTCTTGCCCAACGACGAGTTCGCGCTTTACGGCGGCGGTAACTTCCGCTTGCGCATGCTCACCTCGGGTGGCTTCACCCCGACAGGGATCACCGGACTCACCCCCGATGCCTACGAACGCCACTTCCGGGTCCATGCGATCGCAGAGGACGGTTCGACGGTCTTGCTCTCTGAGGTCGGTGTCGACTACGAGGTCGCTGGGGGCACGCTGCGAGTCCTTGGGCTGGCGGATCTTGGACAGCCGCTCGGGGATGGTGTTTTTTACAACGACTGCTACACCGAGGACGTCGATAACCAGATCGATATTATCCTGGAAGGTGACGATGCCGCCGCACGCTCGATAACCTACGTTGAGGTGCCATCGAGTGGCGACTATCTACCGCTCTACAACCCAGGAGGTCCCGGCCCGGAGCCGTTTCCTGGGGTGCGCTACAGCGAGCCGAGCCCATATGACCTTGAACCGGTCGTCATTGCCCTCGATGATCCACTACGGGTGAGTAACGCCCCGTAGAAAGTTTCGTTAAGCGCGTTCTGATGGGGCGGTGTAGAACTCCTGACGAGATTGCGCATATAGCTTGCTTTCTTGAATCACCCCTAGCAAGCTATGTAACAGGGCAAACTTTAAGAGTCGACTGCGGTATGACTAATATTTAGGCAATAGGAAAGGAGCTAATGTGACAGATCAATTAGACGCTTTAATAGCGAGGGACCAAGAGGCGATAGGTTGCCCTTATCCCATTTTTTCTGAATTACGACAAGAGTCACCAATCCACTTCAGCGACAAACTAGGGGCATGGGTATGCACTCGATATGACGATGTCATGGAAGTACTGCATGACACAGATCGTTTTTCTTCTCTCTCTCCCACTGGGCCAAGAGATGGTCGAAATGGTTTTGCGCTTGCTATGGAGGAACTAGCAAAGGATCCGGAGATGGCTCAATACTTTGAAACATTCCTTGCGAATGCAGCGAATGCTGCTGTTTTGCTCAATGCTGACCCTCCCGAGCATCGTCGGCAACGAAAAGCAGTAAATCGCGCATTCAGGCCAAGTCGCCTAAAAGGGATGGAGCCTATGATCGAACAGGTGACAATGGATTTGCTAGGGCCAATACGGGAAAAGACCGAAATGGAAGTTGTCTCTGAATTTGCGGTAGGGCTTCCGATGACGATTATTGCCAAAGCTTTGGGAGTTGGAATAGACGATCTCGATACGTTTAAAAAATGGTCAGATGACCTTGTAATGCCTGTAGGAAATCCTGATCCTAGTATTGACAAAGTTAGAGATTACCTAATTTCACTCAAAGGGTTTAATGAATTCTTTGGGAATTTACTCATTGAGCGTAGAACTAACCCGACAGAGGATATTATCTCAGACGTTGCTACCGCCGAAGTAAATGATGAAGAGCTAAATGATGCAGAAATGCTTTCAATGCTTCAACAATTTCTAGTAGCTGGTAACGAAACCACAACTAAATTACTTACAAACTTAATTCATAGACTTGCCGTGGATAGCGAGCTTGAAGATAAGTTGCGAAATAATCCAGAATTGATAGATAACTTTATTGAAGAGGGTCTTAGGTACGAAGCTCCGGTAGGTGGACTATTCCGAATGGCAAAGGAAGACACAAAAGTTAATGGTGTTGAAATTAACGCTGGAGATCATCTATGGGTCATATATGCTGCCGCTAATAGAGATCCGGAGATATTTGATAATCCCGATGACTTTCTAGTTGATAGAGAGAACGCAAGAGAACACTTAGCTTTCGGTCATGGTGAACACTACTGCATAGGCGCTTTACTTGCTAGGAAAGAGGCACGTATCGCTATTCAATTGCTCCTAGCAAATATACAAAATATTCAGCTTGTGGAGGATAAGAACAAATACGAATATGAAGAATCTTTCGTCTTGCGTGGCCTCAAAGAATTACATGTCAGTTATAGCGTAATTGCATAAATAACTAGTCTTCATTGGATTGCCACAACAGCAATTTCCATTTTCCACTCTTCCTTTGCTAGCTCTTGAACTACAACCAAGGTGGACGCAGGTTTATGACCTCCAAGTTGTTGGTCTCTAGAGTGCATTACCTCTCCTAAATCGTTTCCAGAAACTACGTAGGTGGTTATTGAAACGATATCAGTCAACTCTAAATGCGCTTCTCGAAGAATCTCAATGATATTTGACCACACAAGATCTGCTTGGTCGCGAATTGTGACCGGAGTACTTCCATCAATGCCGACTGGAACAACTCCAGAGGTGTGAAGTATCTTTTCGGGATTCGTTGATAGGACTCCATGGCTATAGTTCGCTGCAGGCGGGCTGATGACTCTTGGGTTTAGTTGATAATTCATTTCTACATAGTGCCATGTCCATCTCGCTGAGACTAACGATCATTGAAAATAATCGATAACTTGCTAGTCTGAGAAAAAGGGGAGCTAGTAATGGAAGATGCATCACCGGACTCAATAAGTGAAGTTGATGTTTTCGCAGCAGAGACTATCGAGAATTGGTACCCAACCTATGACCTTCTTCGGTCCGAATGTCCCGTTTACCACGTGCCAGATACTGAGACATATTTCCTAACCCGTTACCAAGACATTCATCAAATATTAAGAAAAACAGACACATTCAAACGTGGGGCAGGGAAATCACGACCCCTCATTGCTGATAAGAAAGCACAGGACTACTTTGCTGCTAATGGCTGGCCAAAACAATCGGTTTTAGGTTCAAATCCTCCAAATCACAGGCGATACCGAGATATGGTTGACCATTTCTTTTCTGTAACAGGGTCAAAGGAACAAACCGAACTGATCACGAATACCGCAAACGGATTAATAGATACTTGGATTGATGACGGAGAAGTTGAATATGTGTCAAAATTCGCTGAACTATTACCCTCAATGGTCATCACGGTCATGATGGGCTTTCCGCTCGAAGATCTTCAGAATCTAAAGGTATGGAGCGAAGCATGGGTTGCACCGTTCTCTCTTCAATTGACAGTAGAGGAAGAGCGAGAAGTATCGCGATTGATGGTGGAGTTTCAACACTATATCTTCGACCACATACAAGATAGGAGAAAAAATCCAAAAGATAACCCAAGAGCTGACGTCGTCAACTATTTAGTCCACACGCCCGTAAAACTTCACTCCGAAACACGAATGTTAACTGATACTGAAATCATCAACATGATTGATCATCTGTACATAGGCGGGAACGAAACGACTACTTTCGCTCTAACATCTGGACTTTGGATGCTTATCGAAAACCCAGATATACAAACATATTTAACTGATAATCCTCATAAGGTAACAACTTTTGTTGAAGAAGTCCTGAGATTAGAATCTCCCACACAAGGCATGGATCGTCATACAATCGAAGATGTTGAAGTGAGCGGAATCTCCATCCCGAAAGGCTCGCATATCCATATGCGTTATGCTGCTGCGAATAGAGATGAAATCCAATTCAACTGCCCAGCAGATATTGATTTGGATCGAAAGAATGCAAGCAAGCATCTAGCTTTTTCAATAGGCGAAACACATTGCCCAGGGGCAGGTCTCACACGACTAGAACAAAACATAGCTACAAACCTGCTGCTCGATCGAATGAAAAACTTTAAATTTGCAGAAGGGAAGAATAGCTTCCAGCACCACATGAATTTCACACTCCGATCATTTAAAGACCTCCATGTTACATTTGATAAACGTTAAAAGGTCACTAGAAATGATAAGGGTAGGAACTCCAATCGGGATCACGTTTCTCTAGAAAGGCATCTCTACCCTCTTGGGCTTCGTCAGTCATGTATGCAAGGCGTGTAGCTTCACCAGCAAATATCTGCTGACCAATGAGTCCATCATCAATAAGGTTTAGCGCGAACTTGGCCATACGATTTGCAGTAGGTGATTTCCCGTTTATCTTTGCTGCCCAATCAAGTGCGTAAGTTTCTAATTCGGAGTGAGGAGCAATCGCATTGACCATTCCCATATCTTTTGCTTCCTGAGCTGAATATTCATCACCGAGGAAAAATATCTCTCTAGCAAATTTTTGCCCTATTTGCCGGGCTAAATATGCGCTACCAAATCCGCCGTCAAAGCTAGCAACATCAGTATCTGTTTGCTTAAATCGTGCCATTTCCATGCTCGCAATCGTTAGATCGCATGTCACATGTAAACTGTGTCCACCACCAACAGCCCATCCATTAACTACAGCAATGACTGGTTTTGGCATAGAGCGAATTAGTCGTTGAACCTCGAGTATGTGGAGTCGTCCTACTTTAGAAGTATCAATTGAATCCGCAGAGTCATTGTCAGCATATTTGTATCCGTCCTTACCACGAATTCTTTGATCACCGCCAGAGCAAAATGCCCATCCACCATCTTTAGGAGAAGGCCCATTTCCAGTAAGTAGTATGCATCCTATGTCAGTGCTCATTCGCGCATGATCTAGAGCCCTATATAATTCATCAACTGTTAAAGGACGGAATGCGTTCCGAACCTCGGGTCTGTTGAAAGCTATCCGAACAGTTCCCTGATTCTTTGCTCGGTGATATGTAATGTCTTCGAAATCAAAGCCCTCGACTTGATCCCAGAGCTCCTCATTAAAAATTTCGGAAACAAATGATCCCATAACCTAAGCCTATTGTGGTCAGCAAGATTTGATGCGATGGGAGCTAAAACTTCAATACTAACCTTTTGAATTCTTAGTAATTGTGTCTGGTTTAGTTCCTCTGCTTAAGCCACCATTCAGGAGTTTCGCTGCTGTGGTTTCGAACGTAATTATTCCAAACTTCGCCTTGACCTGTTTTTGCCTCTCCGGAAGTTTCGGATTGTTTCAAAGGTGAGGCATTCTCTATCGGGTCAACCCACTCTAAGTTGAAGTCTTCGAAGCAGTCTCTGAAATCAGTATTGTGATGATAATCTGCGACCTGGTGGATCATAAAATCATCAAAACTCTGAAACGAGAGGAGCACATAGTACGATCTCGGCGCAGACCCTCTCCAATATTCATATCTAACACACCCGTCCTCGTTCTCATGGGTTGCGGAAAAGACCCTTTGTGCAATGGCTTCCCAATGATCTTCAAATCCTTGCTTAATTTTGACATGGGCTAGTAAGGTCGACACGGGTTAATTATCACATTCCATTTGCAGTCTTGCAAAACCGCTAATCAACGCGACGGTTATCTTCAATCAGGTTAATTTCCCACAGCACTTTATCAAGGCGATCAGCTGCTGTGATCGGGGCGTAGCGCTGTGGATTAGTTTCGCTGATGCAACTCGGCAGTGGAGAAAGTATTGTCCATGGAGTTGGATGGCAGAACTGGACTATAGACATCCTTCCATCAGTCTGGCCTTCGTCAGCTATCACACGGTGAATTCCTGTTGGGACCAATCCGTTACTTATATGTTCAAGCATAATTCCTGTATTGATTATGAGATGGTTATCGGGAGGGGTGGCATCGATCCATCTTTCATTGCTTTTAATTTGTAAACCTCTTGAAGTCGCCCGAGGTAATGCCGTAATCAGGTTTATGTCACCATGTTCTTCCGCCCACAAGTGATTATCATCTGGTGCTAAATTCATAGAGGGATAGTTAATTGCCCTCGTCAGCGTGGCCCCTCCTGGAACAAATGAATCAAAGAACGTTTCTGATGCTTTTAAACCTGTAGCAATTATTCGGAGGAACCTGAGTTGCAAATCTAGAACTTGATCATGGAACATCTCTAACGTTTCAGTGATTCCAGGAACGAGTTCTTCTGGGAAAACGTTATTAAAGAACCTGTGCGGATACCGGTTTTTGAGCGGATGTCCGTCAGGTATATTTTTCCCCCAATTAAGCATCTCTTTCCAGTCAGGGACATCAGATATAGCTGCAGTCTCTACTAATAGTCCTGTGTAGCCTCGCTGTCCGTTTGTGCCATCAGCTTTCGCTCCTTCTTTTTCCTGATGTGTTTTTGAAAAGAATTCGCCGAGCATGCCATAAACTTCATCCAGGAAATCTTGAGACATATCATGAGAGGTATAAACGAAGCCAGTTTCTAAACTTTTCATAACTCCATCAACAACTGATCTTTTGGCATGGTCACTCCCATGCTCAAAAGTAAGCATGTCCACGTCTAAAACCTCTTGACTCATGAATCTAAGGCTACCTTATCCTTCGCCTGTTCATAGTAAAAACAAATCATCCTGATACCTAAATCACGATCAAAGGAACTAATATTAGTCCTATGGGATCTTCATTAAAGAAGCTAAAAGTATCAACTCTACTGATCTTTTGCGCCTCGCTTCTCCTTCCAGCCAGCGCGCTGATAGCGCAGGATGATAATGAAGTAATAGAAGAAGCGAAAGAGCAACGAGAACTCAAAAGACAAGAACAACTTTCAGCAGAAGCCGAAATAGCTCTTTTGGAAGCAGAAGATCTCGAAGTTGTCGCTGCTCTAGAGGCTGCAACAAGTCTAGTAAATCTCCAAGAAGCGAAAGCGCAAGCAGCAGAACAGCGTCTAGAAGCAGCATTGGACACAAAAATCCAAGCTCAAGAAGACTTTTTGGCAATTGCTAGCCAAATAGAAGAGATTGAGCAAAGAGCACTTACTTACGCAGTTGAGTCATACATCGGAATGAGTGACAGAAGAACCGAAGCCTGGTTTGAAGCAGATGACGCAACAGTAGCCGCTCACAAGATAGCCCTTTTGGACCTAATAAGCAGCAACACAAATGATATTTTAGATCAATTAAAATTAATTCAAGAAGAGCGTTCATACCTACTTACAAAAGCAGCAGTTGCCCAAGAGGAAGCTGATGCGATACGAGAAGAACTTGAACAAGTTCGCATAGAATTGGATGCCCAAAAAGCTGCGCGTGAAGAAATTAAAGAAGAATTAGATGTCCGAAGAGCTCACTGGGACTCTGTCTTAGCCACTGCAGTGGAGGAACAACAAGAAATTACTGACTTCATAGCAGCAGAGGAAGAAAGAATAGCCCGAGAACTAGAAGAGGCAAGGCGGCGAGCCGAACTAGAAGCCCGACTTGGTCAAATAACAGAGGCAGGTTGGGTTTTGCCAACACCAGGGGCAATAACCTCCTATTTCGGACCTAGGCTTCACCCAATTTTAGGATATGTAAGGATGCATAATGGTGTCGATTTCAATTGCTGGACCGGAGACCCTATACGAGCAGCTACAGATGGGATCGTCATTACCGCTGAATACTATGGAGGCTACGGCTACACAATAATCATTCAACACGCTAATTCTATCTCAACCCTCTACGCCCATCTGTCGGGCTTCAACGCACAAGTAAACGATTACGTAGTTGCAGGGGAGCAAGTAGGAGTCTGCGGAACTACAGGCTTGTCAACAGGTCCTCATCTACACTTTGAGGTTCGACAAAGCGGCGTGCCAGTAAACCCTGTGCCGTATCTTCCCTAATGAACTCCCAAAATCCAGCGAAAAGCAAAGCCTCTTAAGATAGATGAAATTAACCATAAAAGAAATAGGGGAGATTACTGGTGGCCAAACATTTGGCGACCTTGACGCAATAGTAAAGGGAGTATGTACAGACTCTCGATCCATAGATAAGGACCAACTATTTGTACCGATCATAGCGCAGCGAAATGGCCATGATTTCGTAGACGCTGCGATGAGGAAAGGGGCCGCTGGTCATTTATTCTCAGAAGGTGAACCTCAAGGAAATGCAATAAAGGTCTATGACACTCTCGCAGCTCTTCAAGCGTTAGCGAAATTTTCCCGAGATAGAATCACAGGGGATGTTATAGGGATCACCGGTTCTGTAGGTAAAACCACGACAAAAGACATCTTGTTTTCATCTCTAAGGAACTTAACTGAAGTACATGTAAGTAAACTTTCCTATAACAACGAGCTGGGGTTGCCACTAAGCATTCTTTCAGCGGAGAGCACAACTAAGCACCTAATTCTGGAAATGGGAGCAAGAGGACCGGGTCAGATTGCTGAATTAGCGAAAATAGCAACCCCGACTATTGGAATTATAACTCGCGTAACCTCTGCTCATACCGAATTTTTCAAAGACATAGATCATATTGCCGAGACTAAAGGGGCTTTAATCGAGTCACTTCCACCATCTGGAACAGCAATTCTAAATAATGATGATCCAAGAGTTGCAGCAATGGCGAAACGAACTAGTGCAGGAATTGTCACTTATGGATTAAAAAATGCGACAGTTACAGCAACAAAGATATCTACACAGAACGACCTAACTACTAACTTTCAGATAACCACTCCATGGGGGACAGCTAGTACCAGAATCAACATACCAGGTGTCCATAACGTTACAAATGCACTAGCCGCAATAAGCGCAGGCCTGTCAATGGGATTTGCATTAGACGACTTATGTTCCTCATTAGCCGATATCGAGCTCTCACCAATGAGGATGGAAAACAAGTATCTAGAGAGTGGGACGCTAGTCATTAACGACTCATACAATGCAAATCCGACCTCAATGAATGCAGCTATTGATACCCTTTTATCTTCGTCTAGACCCCACAAGTATGCTGTGGTTGGAACAATGGCTGAATTGGGAAGGATCAGCGACGAGGCTCATAGAGAAATTGGTTCTAGACTCACCAACAACGGTATCCAATGGATTTCAGTTGCGGAGCCAAAATACGGTGGCGAAGATGTTAGTTCTTGGGAGGACGCCTTGACGTTTATAACTGGAGAAAAGAGTCAGAACAATGATGCAGTTATATTGATAAAGGGTTCACGGATTGCCGGACTCGACCAATTAGCTGATGCCTTACAATAATTCAAGCGTTAGGGAGATCCTTAGGCATGATGGGGGAGTTACTTTTTTGATATTCCCTAAGCCGCGCACTATCACATACGGTGCATAAGTAAATTAATTTTGAACTTTCCACTGACAGCTGGCTCCCGCGAGATTTAAGAACAACTGCTTCAAATGCTGGATGTACATCCAAAGAGGAGCACTTCCTACAATTAGGTAACAAATTTCTGCTCCAGATCAAACCGCAAGACTGGCATTCAACAAAAATCTCATCGCCAACTTTTTTCCCATTCAAATCCTCATCTTCACCGCACCTCTGACAAATGACAAGGTGACTCATGGTTAGGAACCTTCCTTAAGATTGAATAGAATAGATGCTACAAGCATTTGAGAAAGGGTAGGAATATTGCCTCGCAAAAAGACCCACTATGAGGTCATAGGTGTAGACCCTAAATCCGAAGTAGCAGCAATCAAGAAGGCTTATCTTAAGAAAGCGAGAGTGCTTCACCCTGACAATAATCGAAACTTGAGTAAAGCCGACTCTGATAAACGTTCACGAGAAATGCAAGAACTGAACATTGCATGGGGAACAATTTCCGATGAAGCCAAACGAAAACAATACGACCAAAGTTTAATTGTTCCCAAAGAGCCAATCAAACAAGGCTTTACGTATCAAGATATCTCTGAGGAGTTCACAGCTCACGGGGAATCAATTAGGAAAAAAGGTCCTGGAATTGCGACAAAAGAAGAGATGGAAATCAAGGGAATAGCGAAGCTCATGCGACCTATTCCCTTAACAATTCTTTTTGTTGTCGTGATTGGCATACTTATCGGCGGTCTCGTTATCTCAGGAAATTCAGAAACGAACAATCCTGAAAGTGAATACATTCCACCAAATGAGCAATCCGAACCTTTCAAATGCATTGATATCGTTCCTGTTTTTGAAGATGTGCCATGTCAAGGACGTCACGATGCAAAGGTATGGGATGTTATCGAAACGAATGGAACATGCGGTCGCGGTCTGGAAAAGCTTTACGCTCCTCATGTGAGCGAAATGTACTGCGTTTTCTATTCAGATAACTTCTCCCAATGATCAAGTACAGAAATAACTCTGAAGGCTCCGTCGTAGAGAGCTAAGCAAATCATGAGCACTACCAATCCCTCAAGGCCAAAATTACTAACTATCTCATTTCTTTGTTCTTCAGTTATCGAACGAACATCATAGAAAAATTGATCAGCGATTCCTGTTGAGAAACTATTCCGGGTTTCAGATGAATAATAGTTACTAAAAGTATTAGGGATTGGAAGCAGTTCTGATAATCGGGTTCGTATTGCAAGAAGTTCCGTCGTTGGATAAGACTGAGTTTCCCACAGGGCTTCTTCGAGGTCGAGCCATCTATCGCGAAGATGCTGAGTTGGGGACAAAACCATTTGCATCGGATTATCCACTCCAAAGACTTTATCTAAAGGGTCATTTGATGGAGTGGGCGTCGGAATGATAGTAGTTTCCATTTCGTCAGGTTCCCTTCCGAGGGCGATCAGCATCTTTGAAAAGCCGTGAAATAATGCAACGCCCAATGCCATCTCGGTAATTTCGGGAACATGAAAAAGTTCTCTAAGGTCGCTATCAAGTTCACCGATTGACTTTTCTGGAGATTGGATAAGGCAATCTGTCAGCTGTAACGCAGCACTCCATTCCGGTGGTAACGACTTGTTACTCCAGTCATCTGTTATTTGTGATGTTCTCTTCTCTGTTAAGCCCGCCTCACGGGCGAGAGAAAATCTTACATTTTTTCAATATCCACAATCTGTAATTCGTGCATTTCGAATCCTCAAAACTTCTTTCAAATCATGCGTGATCCTACCGTTACACCAAAATTCACCATATAAGTCTCCAAACCTTTTACCCAATTCCGGATTCGTATGAAACAATCCTGATCGGTCATCTCTACCCATAGCGAAACCTTACTCTAATTATGGTCGTCTCAAAGGCTAGAGAACAATGTTCACTAATTTGCCAGAGATAACTATTACCTTCTTGGGGTCATTCCCGGCAAGTATGGAGCTAATTTTTCCATCAGTTAGAGCCATATCCTGCAATGTTTCATCTGTGGAGTTTGCGTCAACTTTAATTTTGCTTTTTACCTTACCGTTTATCTGGATTGGTATTTCTACTTCGTTTTCGACGAGAAGCTCTTCATCAGGAACAGGAAACTTTGCGTAGACTACAGATGTTTCATAGCCTAATTTTTCCCAGAGTTCTTCAGCGATATGGGGAGTCAAAGGAGCCAAGAGAAGGACTAAAGGCTCAGCAACAGATCTAGGGGTAGGCGACTCAAGCTTGGTAATCTCATTGTTTAATTCCGTTATACGCGCAATGGCAGTATTGAATCTTAAATTGTTCATGTCATTACTAACAGAATCTATCGTTTTGTGGAGAAGGCGATTTAGCGATTCGTCAGGCTCACTATTAATAACAGTGATTTCTCCGGTCTCCTCGTTGACCAGATTACGCCATACTCGTTGAATTAAACGCTGAGACCCGACTACCGATTTTGTCTCCCAAGGTCGATCTTGGTCTAACGGTCCCATGAACATCTCGTAAAGCCGAAGGGTGTCGGCTCCATACTCCTTATACATCTCATCTGGGGTAACGGAGTTCTTTAGTGACTTTCCCATTTTTCCGAAGGACCTATGAACTTCCTTTTCTTGATGAAAAAATTTCCTTCCAACTTGTGAAACATCCGTCGCGTCAACGTACATGCCCCTTTCGTCTTGATATGCCGCAGCTTGAATATATCCCTGATTAAACAAGCGTTGAAATGGTTCAGCAGTGCTAACGTGACCCAAATCGAATAATACTTTATGCCAGAAACGACTGTAGAGAAGGTGGAGAACAGCGTGCTCAACGCCGCCGACGTAAAGATCTACGCCACCTGTTTCTCCAGACATCCAATACTTTTCAACATCTTCACTAACAAATTCTTCACTGTTCAATGGATCCAAGTATCTAAGGTAATACCAGCATGAACCTGCCCATTGTGGCATTGTGTTTAATTCTCGAATATATTCCTGGGGTCCATCGCCAAGATCCAGTGTTGTAGAAGACCAATCTTTTGCTCTCCCTAGCGGTGGTTCAGGCTCACTATTTTCATCAAGCGATCTAGGGGCCCAATCAATCAGTTCGGGCAACTCGACCGGCAACATCTCCTCTGGAACCGGATTAGGTAGCCCATCCTTGTCATAGACAACAGGGAACGGTTCCCCCCAATATCTCTGTCGGCTAAACAGCCAATCTCGCAGTTTATAGGATGTTTGTCGAGCGCCAGCACCATTATCTTCAAGCCAGCGAATTAGTGTGCTCTTCGCTTCAGTTATGAGTAACCCATCCAGGAAGTCACTATTTATTGCAGGACCATCGCCTGTATACGCCTTTCCATCCCAATCGGTAGGAGGTTGAACTGTCCTAATGATGTCCAAACCGAATACTTCAGCAAATTCCCAATCTCGTTCATCTTGGCCGGGGACAGCCATAATGGCACCAGTCCCGTACCCCATAAGAACATAATCAGAAATGAAAATGGGAATTTCTTGATCTGTAACAGGAACCTTTGCGTAAGAACCTAGGAAAATACCAGTTTTGTCCTTGTTCTCTTGCCTATCAAGATCAGACTTTTGATTGGACTGGTTTCGGTAAGCTTCGATAGCAGAGCGCGGATTTTCAAATCCTCCTTTCCACTTATTGTCAATCCCCTCAGGCCAATCATTTTCATGTAGGGAGTCAACCAATGGATGTTCCGGAGCGAGCACGAGGTACGTAGCGCCAAAGATAGTATCTGGACGAGTTGTGAAAACAGGAACTGTTGACTCCCCAGCTGTGAAGTTGATCACGGCGCCTTCACTTTTGCCAATCCAATTTCTTTGCATACTTTTTATCGCTTCGGTCCAATCCAGCCTCTCTAAGTCCTCTAGCAAGCGGTCAGCATATGCCGTGATGCGCATCATCCATTGCTTTAATGGCCTCCGGTAAACCGGATGATTGCCTCGTTCACTTCTCCCATCAACAGTTACCTCTTCGTTAGCTAGAACAGTTCCTAAGGCCGGACACCAATTTACCGGCGCCTCTGCAAGGTAAGCCAGACGAAAACTATTTACAATTTCTTTCTTTCGTTGGTCAGAACATGAAGACCACGAGTCATTTCCATCTAGAGCAATAGAACCCTCTTCAAGCTTCATTTCCAACTCTTCAATTGGACGAGCTTGTTTAAGATCAGTGTCATACCAGGAGTTAAATAGTTGTAAGAATATCCATTGTGTCCATTTATAATAATCAAGGTCTGTCGTTGAAATTGAGCGTCTTAAATCATGCCCTAATCCCAAACGCTTGAGTTGCTTGCGCATGTTGTTGACATTCGAGTTCGTATTTTCTCTGGGGTGTTGTCCTGTTTGGCGTGCATGCTCTTCAGCCGGTAGTCCGAATGCATCGTAGCCCATTGTGTGAAGAACATTATGTCCGGTCATCCTTTTATAGCGTGCGTAAACGTCTGTGCCGATAAAGCCCAAAGGATGCCCGACATGAAGTCCGGTTCCCGAGGGGTAAGGGAACATGTCCATAATAAATAACTTTGGAAGATCAATTCGCCCAGTTGAATCTGCCAAGGGTCCAGATGGGTTCGGAGCGTGATATGTTCCGTCTTTCTCCCATCGAGCTTGCCACTTAAGCTCTATTTCTTCTGCAAGATTAGCATCATATCTATAATCGTAAGTTGCTTGACCTGAGTCCATTGATTCAGAATAGAGCGTTCTAGCAGGAAACATGCGGTGTACTCTTAGAAAGTGAGTAACGGTAAGTTCAAAGCAGCAATTTTCGACTACGGCGGCGTGATGGCCAAATCGCCTCTCGGTCGCATAGAAATGCTCGCTACACAGTTTAAAGCTGATAAAGAAACCATAATCCAATTAATTTTGGGCGAAAATTCTGACTTTACTAATCCATGGTTTGAGGCCGAGTGTGGTCGACAGCCATTAGATGAAACCTTCGCGATAAAAATGCAAAAGATATTTAATCAACACGATTTATTATTTAATCTGGACTTCTTTAGATCCTGGGTCGCTGATGCTGTTAACGAACCAGACCTAATTATGGAACAATTGGTTCTTGAGCTAAAGGAATCAGAAATAAAGGTTGCACTGCTAACTAATTCAGTTCCAGAATTCTGGCCTGTGATCGAAAAGACTATCAACACCGGACTTTTTGACTGCATTATTGACTCTTCGATGGTCGGACTCAGAAAACCAGACAAGAGAATATACGAATTAGCCTCAAAAGAATTACATGTCTGTACTAGTTCTTGCGTTATGATTGATGACCTTGCTCACAACATTGAAGGCGCAAAAAACGCCGGGATGCAAGGTGTACTGTTCACGACATCAGAAGAAACCAAGTTGAGTGTATTAAGACATTTCCGAGGGTTAAATTAGGCCTTGACTGAATTACCTAAATCAATGAATCAATCTCTAAAAGCGAGTTGACAATAAAGGTGGGGGAATGCGTTGACGGCGTATCCAAATATTGCGGATTATACCAACATGAATCGATACCAAAATTTTCAGCACCAGCGATATCTGAAGAGAGGCTATCTCCAATCATCAAAACAGAACTTTTCCGGCTATGTCCCAAGAGATCTAAAGATGCCTGGAATATTGACGGATCGGGCTTTGACATTCCACACTCGCCGGAAATCAAAATAACATCAAAATACCTGTTGAGGTTGAAATTTGAAAGCCGCGCTTTTTGAACTGACTCAAGACCGTTAGTGATAAGGCCGACCTTGCTCCTTTCTTTCACATCACCGAGTAGCTTTTCTGCGTTATTATAAAGTCCGCCACACTTACCCAGATTGCTTTCATATGAATCGGCTAATTCCTCAGGGTTTATCTTAAAGCCCAATTCATCGCATAGTCGCTCAAAACGTTCAATTCGAAGTTTGGGAAGGGTAATCGTTTTGTTCTCAAAATCTGACCAAAGCCCTGAGTTGATCTTTCTGTAAGTGTTGAGCAGTTGATAACTCGTTTTGATCCCGTATTGTTCAAAAGAAGAGGATAGAGCCAATTTCTCGGAAAGTTCTGAGTTAAATAAAGTTGAATCTAAATCAAAAAGAGCCACTTCGTATGCCATATCTCTAATTTATACAGGCTTACCTTGCTACGGATACTTGAATGCTAAACGGGATGGAATTTTCCTATGTTAAATTAGTCATTTCATTAACGACTAGAGCTCTTAAAACTCAGTATCAGCCGGTAGCAACGACTAGTGGGAGTAATGTGTGGCAGAACTAAAAACATGGATAGAAACTAAAATTCTCACAAAAGGTTAAGATATTTCAATGGCAATCAGTTGGGGTAAACGACTTGAATACAGACTTCTACGTTGGCAGGCAAGGTTTGAAAGCGCTGTATTTGATAGAACTTTTCCATGGATAGCCGGAACCGTTGTTTGGATCATATTCATTCTTCTCGCTTTAGCAAAGTCACGCGAACTCTCTCAAACATCTGATTTGGCTGCAGTTATGCAATCTGTTTGGTTAATCGGAGAGGGCTATACCCCCGAATCTTCACTTCTCGGACAGAATTATCTCGCAAGTCAAGGCGGATTTTTGATATACCCCGTCGCTTTATTGACTGCGATATTTCCAACTGTGATCACTTTGATAGTCATACAGTCTGCTGCGTTATCGTTTGCGATAATTCCTATCTGGCGGCTATCGAGGAATGTAGCAGACTTGAGGGCGGGAACAAGTACCATCGTTGTCGCTATATATGGGTCATATAGTGCCATACATTCGCTCAATCTTTCAGGTTTCCGGCTTGAAACTTTTGCCATACCAGCGCTGCTCTCATTCGTATTGTGTGCATACAGCGACAAGAAATATAAATACTGGTTCATGGCGACGTTAGCCTTATTGTCAAGGGCTGACCTTGGACTCTTGGTAGCTGGCTTCGGACTGCTCTGGATACTTGAGGGGAAGAAAAGGCTGGGGTACCAAACAATAGTCTTAGGATTGGCGTGGTCAACTATATTCATACTTGGAATACAGCCCTTGTATAACGGAGGGGTCTACCCGCATTTGGAAGCATTTACACAATATGGTTCGGGCAACCCTTTTGACGTCTTGTGGGGTATTGTAATCAATCCATTAACCTTCATCAACGAACTTTTCTCGGAGCCAAACTTTCAAGTAGCTGTAGCTCTACTTGCGCCCTTACTCTTCCTTCCGATGGTTGCTCCTCGGTTTCTATTGCCTGCTCTACCTTTGTTTGCCTTGTATCTTACGGCCGATGTGCCTACGAATGAATTGACTGAATCAGGTCAAAGGGTTCCCGTCATAGTATGCATGTTTGTTGCATTAGTATTCGCTCTTCGCAAAACTGGAAGAATAATAGTTCAACGAGTGAATGTAGATAGGACAGTCATAGGGGCACTGTTGATAACAGCTTCAGTATTCTTTGTTTCAAATTCTGTAGCATCCCCATACGAGGACCCTTGGGAGTGGGGTAGGAGGCAGCCTGTTGATCAAGCGCGCCTTGAGGTCGCTGAATTAATTCCGGAAGAGGCAGTAGTTCGGGCTGCCCCGAAACTTCTTCCTTTGTTGACGGAAAGGATAGCGTTGTGGGAGTTTCAAGTACCAGAAAATTATGATGATCAACTTGCTGAGGACGCAGTTCGTAACGTGGATTGGTTTATATTTGACAGGACAGAAGTGCCTGTGGCTTGGACTGGAGTAGATGTACTGGATTTCCAGTCTGATCTTAAAGTGAGCAAACGGTTCGTGCGCGTATTTAATGAAGCTGGAATTGAAGCGTATGTTACGCCACAAGCGGCATTGGCTGCTGGTTTAGAACCTATTGAATAACGAAGGATTCAACGACGTTACCCAGTCTTGATGTATGGATATTCTTTCTTATCAATTTTGCATGTTCTGCAAGTTGGCTTTGGTCAACGCTGCTAGTGGCATTCCGAAAATCTAAGTCTGTCATATCATTTATGGGCAATACATGTAGGTGTGTGTGAGGCACTTCAAAGCCTGCAATCATTTGCCCTATCCGGTTTGGGTTAAAAGCTCTCATCTGTGATTGACCAATTATTGATGCCACTTCAAGTAGGTGCCCTACTTTCTCCGATGGTAAGTCAACCCAATGATCAATTTCATCAATGGGAACGACTAAGCAATGTCCATTACTTATTGGGTTAATTGAAAGAAAACTAACGCACTCATCATCACGCCAAATAGCATGCGCTGGAAGGTTACCATTAATTATTTCTGTAAAGACACTAGCCACGTGTAGTCCTTTTCACTTAGTGAACATAAGCGTATGCTAAGTAAATGGAAGAACCCAATCAGACTCATGAAAGATGGCGCGATAACGCTTTTACGGTTCCTAACCTTATTTCAATTTTGCGATTAGCAGCTGTACCGGTCTTTGTCTGGTTGTTAATAGGGGAGAACCGTCCGCTGGCAGCGGCTGCACTTCTTGGTGTTTTGGGAGCTACAGATTGGGTAGATGGTTGGATCGCCAGAAAATTTAACCAAGTTTCGGAACTTGGGAAAGTGCTTGATCCAACTGCGGACAGAATAATGTTTTTAGTAGCTGTATTCACCATGATGATTGACGACTCAGTTCCAGTCTGGTTCGGAGTTCTTACCCTTGTTCGAGAGGGTGTTGTTGCAATAGCAGCGCTAATTTTGGGCGCACTCGGTGCCCGTGCTTTAAAGGTAACTTGGGTAGGGAAGACAAGCAGCTTTGGATTGATGTTTGCATTTCCTCTTTTTTTGCTCTCAACGGCAGTAGATGGGTCACAATCGACAGCATACGAAGTTATCGCTTTTGTTATAGGTGTCCCGTCGTTAGCTTTACACTACATTGCCGCTTTCGGGTATGTTCCTCTGGCAATAACCGCCTTAAGAGAAGAACGAGAGGAGATGCTTTAGTAGCTTAGTTCGCTAATCCTGCAATCAAGTGTCGAATCGTTCTCGATATTTGAATTCAAAATTACAATTGGATGATGTAAGGTCAAAGTATGAATATTCCTGAAAATCTCAAATATACGACTGATCATGAGTGGGTAATGATTGAGGGGGAAAGGGCTAAGGTCGGTATTACTGATTATGCTCAAGATGCACTCGGAGATGTCGTTTTCGTTGATATCCCTGAGCTTGGAAAGCGAGTTACCGTCGGAGAAACCGTAACCGAAGTTGAATCGACAAAATCTGTATCGGATATCTATGCTCCGCTAGAAGGAGAGATAATTGAAATTAACCAGGAACTTGACGATAGCCCCGAGCTCCTTAACGGCGACCCATATGGAGAGGGATGGATCTTTATACTCCAACTTTCCGAAACCGCTTCCACTGAAAATTTATTATCAGCTAAAGATTACCGAGAGTTGGTAGACGGTTAAATGTCGGAAGATGCTGTAAATGAGGATCCAACAGAGACTTTGTCAATTGATGATATTGCAAGTGCCAAAGAAAAAGTCACTGCTGCAGGATTTGTAGTGACTGATGGTCCCATAGCTGGTTCAAAATATCTTCTTGATGACGGAACATCAACGTTAGGACGTCATCCAGAAAGCAGTATTTTCTTTGACGATATTACTGTCTCTAGACGGCATGCCGAAGTTATTTTAACAGGGGATCAAGCCAGAGTCGAAGACGTGGGGTCGCTAAATGGAACTTATTTAAATCAACGACAAATAGATTCGAGTCAACAGTTAGTCCCAGGTGATGTGCTCCAGATAGGAAAATTTAAACTCGTCTATTTCCAAGAAAGTAACTAGTGGGGGAGTCTCCTTCCTACTTTTCAATCGGTAAGCTTGTTAAATTGCTCGAAGCAGACTTCCCTGATATCTCAGTGTCAAAAGTGCGCTTCTTAGAATCTAAAGGTCTAGTTAATCCAGAGAGGTCAACTTCGGGTTATAGGCGTTACAGCGAAAAGGATGTCAACCAACTTAGATGGGTACTAAGCCTCCAGCGAGACCATTTTCTTCCACTGAAAGTTATTAAGGAACGCCTTGTTGGTGAAGGCAATGCTGAACAGTCAGAAACTTTTCAGTTGCCTCAACTCGATCCATCTTCGCCACCCGATGAGTCACTTGAATTCACGAAAGCAGAACTTCTTAAACGAACGGGCTTATCCGAGGACAAGTTAAAGGAATTGGATTCATATGGGATTTTGCCAAAGCGAAATCAGTCGCAAGGTGAGATGTACAATGCGGATGATTTATTTATCACTCAAATAGTTTCACGGTTTTACTCATATGGAATAGAACCACGCCATCTAAGGCATATTAAACGAGGTGCTGATGCCGAAGCATTATTAATTGACCAAAGACTTACAGGCTTACAAGGAAAGAGAGCTATAAAAGCAGTAGTCGAGCTCGCTAGGCTAAGCAGCGAACTGAAAACATTGTTACTTAGGAGAGCCCTTCACGGGAATACCGGTATTAGCTGAATATGTGGTGAGTATTTTCCGATAAATCCGGTTATGTTTTTAGTATGATCGAAATGGAACTGGTCGGAGTAAGAGTTGAGTTTCCCGGACCAGCGCCAATCGTGCTTCTAAAGGAAACTAATGAACGCGGATTAGTGTTGCCAATTTTTATAGGGAACGCTGAAGCGAATGCTATTGATATCCATTTGAGAAACGACAGCCCGCCACGTCCCATGACGCATGATCTATTTGCAGCAGCCTTAAAGGAAATGAATGCATCGTTAAAGAAAGTTGTCGTGACCGAAATAGATAATAAAACTTTCTTTGCTGAGATACATTTTGAAACTGCCGATGGTATTAAAACTATTAGCAGCAGACCAAGCGATGCTATCGCTTTAGCTGTTCGTATGTCATCCCCGATATATGCTGAGGAAGAAGTACTTGCTACCGCCGGGCACAAAATTCGTGAGGATTCCGAAGATACCGAAGAAGATGTTCTCGCAGAATTCAGGGATTTCTTAGATGACGTTAGTCCCGAAGACTTTTCTGCTTAGATCCAACTTTGTATTTACAAAGTTGGATTAATTGGAAATCTTCCTTACACTCTTATTACTTACAACGACGTAATTTCTGCAATGTGATTAAAGGAAGGCAACAATGGAGCAAACAAACGTCGAGATGTCATTTTCGGGCAAAAAAGTTACTGAAATAGTAGGGATATCTTACCGTCAACTAGATTATTGGACTCGTACAGAATTGATATCACCTTCAATTGAAAAAGGAGAAGGAAGCGGAAGCCGTCGCCGATATTCCTATAAAGATCTACTGGAGCTCAGAGTGATCAAAAATCTAATCGATGGTGGTATTAAAGTTGAAAAGATTCGAGAAATATTTGAATATCTTAAAGATCAACTATCCCAAGATGTGACTAAAGTGAATCTCGTCATTTCTGGTAATAAGACTGTGCTCGTAAAAAGCGGTGACGAACTCATCGACATCCTACAAAAGGGGCAAGGTGTGCTGAACATTCTGCCGCTGGCAACAGTGAAGGAGGAAGTCGATTCTGCAATCGTAGAATTGAAGCCAACCGCTGAAAAAAACAGTGTAAATTCTCAGTTAAATACTGGAACGGGAAGCTAAAAAGCTCTGTGACTGAGCCGCTTCTTCAATCTCCACTCCACAACTTCCATCTGTCAAACGGGGCAAAATTTGCGGAATTCGGTGGATGGAGTATGCCTCTAGTTTATTCTGAAGGGACACTTCAGGAGCATAAAACATGCAGGACAGAATGCTCTATATTTGATGTGTCACACCTTGGAACCTTAAAGGTTTCGGGAAGCGATGCATTGATAGCTATTCAATCAACCTTCACTAATGATCTGAATCGCATTGCACCTGGCCGAGCCCAATACAGCCACTTATTGAATGAATCAGGTGGTGTAGAAGATGATGTGATTATCTGGTGGATTAATGATTCTTTATTTCATATAATGCCTAACGCTTCTAATACGAAACGCGTGAGTGATGCACTGGCATGCTTTGAGGGTGATTTGAGTTATTCAGATGTAACCAAAGAGAGATCGGTTATAGCAATTCAAGGGCCTAAATCACGCGAAATCTTAGAAAAGATGTCTTCAGAACTTGCCGAAATCCAGAGATTTCATGTCAAGAAGGTTAAATACAACTCCTCGATCTTGACAACAGCTGGAACTGGGTACACAGGAGAAGATGGGATAGAGATCAGTGTTCCTTTATCTACAGCTGGTGCTTTATGGGAGGAGTTAATTCAGCATGGGGCAAAACCTGCGGGACTAGG
>Ga0115012_10000511_pt1 | contig 21911 bp, 9 predicted proteins | sample TroAtlMetagenome_FD_88706 | JGI IMG/M metagenome (GOLD analysis project Ga0115012, IMG submission 88706) | Marine eukaryotic phytoplankton communities from Atlantic Ocean - Tropical Atlantic ANT10 Metagenome | ecosystem: Environmental > Aquatic > Marine > Oceanic | place: Tropical Atlantic Ocean...
ACTTTCACTTAATTTAGAAAAGGAGGTTTACACCTCCTTTTTTTATGTTTAATAAATACTTCTAGCTTAGTAAAATTGTCTTCAGGACTGGAAGTATGTCAAAAATTCTTGCGAACCAGATCGCTAATTATGGGGATGATGCTCCTATTGAGATTAAAGAAGGTCTCAACATCCCTGCTGGTAAACCAATTCAAGCCGCTGGTGTCACAGGAACTTCTGGTCAGGTCTTAAGTTCAACTGGTGCAACAATTGAATGGGTTACTCCTTTTGATGGTAATTATAATACGTTATCAAATAAACCCACCATTCCTTCAGCACAAGTAAGTTCTGATTGGGATGCTACTAGTGGTATTTCTGTTATTTTAAACAAACCAGTTGTTCCAAAGCAACCTAGTATCACAATAGCTTCAGCAGGAACCCCTTCTTTATCATACAATACTGCTAATGGAGAGTTTACATATACACCACCAGATCTTTCTTCGTATCTGACATCATATACTGAGACTGATCCAGTATATTCTGCATCTGCTGCAGCAGGTGTAACCATTACAAAAATCGGTAATTGGGATACAGCATTTGGATGGGGAAATCATGCTAGTGCTGGATACTTAACATCATATACTGAAACTGATCCTGTATTTACTGCTTCTCCTGCTGGTAGTATCACAACACAAAATAAAACTAATTGGAATACTGCATATGGTTGGGGTAACCACGCTACAGAAGGTTATCTAACTTCATATACAGAAACTGATCCTGTGTACTTAGCATCAGCAGCTGCTGGTGTGACAACTCAGTTGGTATCTAATTGGAATACTGCATACACTTGGGGAGATCATGGTGTTGTTGGATATCTAACTGATCTTTCTTCATCTTCTGTTGCATCATTGAGTGATGTTGTTATTACTGGTGCTGGAAATGGACAATTACTACAATATAACGGTACAAATTGGGTAAACTTTACACCTACTTACATCAGTTCTTACACAGAAACTGATACATTAGAAAGTGTAACTGGTAGAGGTGCTTCTACAAACACACCATGTACATTTTTGAATGTAACTGTAAGTGGAAACTTAAATGTTCTTGGTACAACTACTCAAAATAATGTTACTACTCTAAACGTAACAAACAATGAGATTGTTATCAATGAGAACCAAGCATCTGGTGGATTAAATGCAGTCATTAGAAATGATAGAGGTAGTGATCCTGATGTGAGTATTCGTTGGAATGAAGTTTCTGATAAGTGGGAGTTTACTAATGACGGAACTACTTACAATAACTTACCAAGTGCAGTATCTGATCTTACAAATGATTCTGGTTACTTAACATCATATGGATCACTTAACAATCTAAGTGATGTTACACTTAGCACACCTTCTAATGAGGATGTTCTAAAATATAATGGTAGTGAGTGGGTAAATGCTTCACCTAATCTTACTGCGAAAGCATCTGTTGGTGATGCTCCTCCTGCTTCTCCAACACCAGGAGATATGTGGTGGAAATCTGATGAAGGATCACTTAAAATTTATTATTCTGATGTTGACACAAACCAGTGGGTTGATGCTTCTCCTGTTGGTGATCCATTTGAGAATGTATATGCTAGTGTAGCATTCTTTCCTGGTGCAAATGTCAATGAGGGTGCCTTTGCATACTCTCAGGCAACAAATGCCATGTACTTTTCCAACGCTGTAAGTTGGACTAGTCAGAGAGTTGTTACTACTAATAGTTCTACTACATCAGATTTCTCTACGTTACTTGCTAACACTCAGTTAACATATACTGTTTCTGCTATAGATTATACGACAGGTGGAACAACAGAATATAATGATGCTAGAAAGATATTAAGACTTGCTGATTCTCAAGGTGCTACTAGTGATATAGTTCTTACAGCAGGAACAGGATTGTCAATCATTAAAGCTAATAATGAAATCACAATCAATAATGATAATCCCACATATAGTATTTCTTCTGAGGCAGGTGCTGGTTCTAATGCTACATTCAGACTCACAGCAAGTGATGGTACATTAGATAACATTACATTTGCTGGTGTTGATGGTATTACTGTAGAAAATACAGATGCAGATACCATTACATTTAGAGGTCCAGATATCAGCTCTCAACTCTATACAGATGAGAAAGCACAAGATGCTATTGCTACGTTGTTTGCCAATGGCACACATACAAACATCACATTTACATATGATGATGCTAACAATTCTATCAGTGCCACAGCACAAGCTGGTGGCGGTGGTGGTGGAAGCACCTATGATTTAACAGGATCAAATAACACAAGTAACCAAGCGATTATTACTCTTAGTGATGCTGAGGGCAATGATGATACTATTGAAATTCTTGGTAGTGGTGACACAACAGTAGCTTGGGATGGTGCTAACAATAGAATTACTCTTGGTAGTACAGCACCAGTTCAATCTGATTGGGATGCTACATCAGGACAAGCACAGATTCTTAACAAACCATCTATTCCATCAGCATATACACTTCCTAACGCAGCAGCAGGAACACTTGGTGGTATTAAAGTTGGTGCTAATTTAAGTATAGATGTTGATGGTGTATTGAGTGCTAATGCTGGAGCATATACATTACCAGCAGCAGACGCAACAACTCTTGGTGGTATTAAGGTTGGTTCTGGTCTTTCTATTGATGGTAACGGTGTTCTAACTGCTACTGGTGGTTCTACTGTCCCACAAATTCAAGATTTATCAGGAACTACAGCATCACTTGCCGATGACGCAACTGCTGAACTAAATATTACAGGTTACAAAGCCTACTCGTTATTCAAGATCACTACCTCTGCAGAAGCATGGGTGAAAGTATATGTAGATGATGCGTCAAGAGATGCTGATGCTACAAGAAGTGAAGGGCAAGATCCTTCCCCAGGCAGCGGTGTTATTTCAGAAGTAAGAACTTCTGGAGCAGAGTCCATTCTGATTTCACCTGGTATCATGGGATTTAATAATGATAGTCCAAGAACGGACGCTATTTACTTATCGGTCACCAACAGAAGTGGATCGGCAACTGCAATTACAGTCACTCTAACAGCACTACAAATAGGAGAATAATAAAGATGGCAATTTTAAAATCAATTGTTGATGTCAATAATGGCAACACTGGTTGGACTAAATCTGATGTACTTGATACTTTAGAGACTGTATTTGCCAACTTAGGTTGGAATAATGGAACAGCAGCTACTGGTGTACCAGTTGTTGTAAAAGCACCAGGATTTACTGGAACACAATATTCTGAATCAGAATATCAGTGGAACACTGGAGGGAATTCTCACGTAAGTAATTGGGAGCATTGTGGTGGTGGTGCTCCTAGTCAAAACCAGTACAAAGATAGGTATTTTATAGTAAACAACAATGGTACTACTGCTTACAGGGTGTTGGAAGAGTTTAGAATTAGTGGTACTGCTGTAGATAATGCTGCTGAAACTATCCCTAATACTAGACATGGACTCTCAACGGGTGATGCTCTACATTATGCTGCTGGAGTCTCATCTCCTGATGCTGCTAAAGTAATCGGTGGATTGTCTGCAGATACAATTTACTATGCTATCGTAGCAGATGCTGATAATTTTAAGGTAGCAGCTAATGCCACAGATGCTGGTAACGGAGTTGCTATTGATATTACTGCTTCTAGTTCAAATGGATATTATTTCCAGAGAGCAGACGATGCTGCATGGGACAACTATACAATCAATGTAAAATACGGAGACAAATTAAATTTTGATAGTAGTGGTGCTTCAGGAGCTGGTGGTACATTTAATCTTGTATATAATAATGATTCATATGATGCTGCTAAACTTCTAACTAGATATGAATTTAGTGGTTTCCAAGCTGAACCAACAGGACAAGGAACTGCTACAACAGCATGGGATACCAAAGGATATAGACAGACTGAAGATGAAGTATTACGTCCTCAAAGATGGGTAGGTGAAGGAGCTGGAACCTCTCTTGGTGATGAAGGAATTGTAAAATACATTTATTCTAATAGTACAAATGCTTCTATGAAAGGAGAGATTGTTGTAGAACCATTTGTTACTAATAATGCATCAAGTACATTCTTCCAATACTGGAAGTATACTGTTCCTGCTGATGGTGGTAGATCTGAATTAAAACTAAGAGTTTATAGAGGTAATGCGTGGTATACAAATCCACATATTATTGGTGTTACTATTAATAGTATTGGAAATGGTTGGGCTGATGATGCTGTATTCACAATACCAGGTGAAGATATAGGTGGTGTTGCAACAACACATGACTTGACCTTTGGTGTCAATGCTGATGAAAGTTCAAGCAACGCTTATGACGGCACACCTTCTATTGGAGTAACAAATATTGGTACTGGATCAAACTTCTTCCAGAAACATCCTCAAGGATATTATGCTATTGCTAAAGTAGAACATGATAATACTAAAGATTATGGAACAACATATTATGGTTTTGGAATGGATCCAAACAATGACTATCAAATGACTGTAACCAGCGGTAGTAATTGGGAGTACACAAATCGTCCTGGAGTTCATCGTATTACTACATCAGATACAGTTGACTTTGGATTATATCAGGGTGATATGGGATTGGATTATCAATCTGGAAGACAAAATGTGAGGAGATCTGCTGATAGTGATTATAGAGTTCTTGAATATGCATCTAATTCAACTCCAACAGCATATCCTCTACAGATTAGAGTCTATAGAGCACAAGCTCCTCAAGATACTGACTTTGCTATCATACAATTTGCTCAAGTTATCAATGGAATTGTTCAACCATATGCGACATTTAATATAGCAAAAGGATCACAGCATGGTTCTGGTGTATATGATTTGGATTATGTATATCAAGATGTTATAACTGAAGTTGGTATATCTACAAGAGAAGTTTGGTTTACTTATGGTGATACTTCATATAAATCTTATGCTAATATGAATGAACCAGGAGGTAACAGTAGCATTTGTAGAGCAGCATCCTATGGATATCTAAGAGATCAATCAGATAATAGTGTAAGAATGATAACGAGATTTTCTTGTAATATTGATACTGATAATAGTACTAGTTATGACACAGTAACTTACTATAGAAATAATACTTATGATAGTAATGCAGGTAAATCTGTTAGTGCTTCTGCTAATTACTACAAACCAATAAAGGGTCTTCCAATTTCAACTAACCTTTTACCAGTTCCTTATTATTTGCCAGATGATTTTGTGATGTTACAAGTAGCAACAACTCCTGGTTTGGTAGCATTTAGAACTGGTGATACTATTACTATTAGTGGATCTGAAATTTATGAAATAATCACTGCTTCATATCAATCACAACAGAATGGACTTGATAATGTAAACAACAATTCCACAATCGGAATGCTATTCATGGCGAGGACAACTTAATGGCAAACATTACACTAGCTGATTATGGAACAGTGACTACTGCAGTTACATGTATAGATCAAAACAAATACGGTAAAGAAACAACTGCTACTGCATTTGTTACTCCAACGTATTCTTCTATTGCTAGAGTTAGTAGTCCTGCAGATGCTCCAACTAATTTTAATATTGCTGATCTTACAGCTCCTACTACAGGATCTAGAGAATCAGAAAGAGGTTTATTATATGGTAGGAGACCACATCGTGGATTGTTATTCCCAAGAGGGTACTACAATAGATAACTAAATACAAAAGAAAGTAGTATAGTCTAGAAATGGCATTAGATTTTCCTGCATCACCGAATATTAATGACACATATACTTCTGGTGGTGTAACATGGACATGGGATGGAACAACGTGGAAGGTGTTAGGTAGATTCCAGTTTACCTCATCTGAAACTGACCCTATCTTTACTGCATCTCCTGCCAATGGTATTCTATCAACACATATCACAAATTGGGATACAGCATATGGATGGGGAGATCATAGTGCTGGTGGTTATTTAACTACTACGGGATCTATTAGTTCCCATACTGATGTAACTATAACAACTCTACAAGATGCACAGTTACTAAAGTATAGTGTTGCTAATGCTGCTTGGGAAAATTGGACTCCTAATTTTTTAACTTCATATACAGAAACTGATCCTGTGTATGCCGCTTCTGCAGCTGCTGGTATTACAGGAACAAACATTGCTAACTGGAACACCGCTTACAACTGGGGTGACCATAGCACTGGAGGATACTTAACAGCAGAGGCAGATACTCTTGCTAGTGTAACAGGTAGAGGTGCAACAACTACTACTGATATTACAACTACTGGCAAGATTTTTTATTCTAATAACTTTGCTGATCTAACTGCCCTACAAGCGATCAATGCAACTACCTATCATGGTATGTTTGCACATGTTCATGCTGAAGGTCATGGATACATGTCACATGGTGGTTCGTGGATACAACTACTAGATACTGGATCAAATCTTAGTGAACTTGCAGATGTAACCTCTACTGCTCCTACTTTAAATGATGTATTGACATGGAATGGTTCCAACTGGGCACCAGCTGCTGCACAAGGAGGTGGAGGTGGAGGTGGTGCTAACGTAACCATTAGTGATACTATTCCTGCTGGTACTCCTAGTGCTGGTGATTTGTGGTGGGAGAGTGACACTGGTCGTTTGAAGGTATACTATACAGATACTGATAGTTCTCAGTGGGTTGATACATCTCCACCATTAGCAGATCCAAATGCTTTAAGTCAGACCACTACTAATGGAACTAATGGTATTACCATTACATCTAATACAGGTGGTGTTAATGCTAATGCTATTGAATTTAAGACTGATAATGGTACTACTTCAGCAAATCGTTGGAGATTTGTACCCAATGGTCATCTATTACCAACCTCTAATGCTGATTATGATATAGGTTCAGCAGAGTATAAGGTAAGACATTTGTTCTTATCAGATAATACTGTATACTTTGAGGGAGATTTCCTTAAGGTAGCACAGCATAACTCAGGTGGAGCTGCTCAGTCAGCAAGTTATTTGATACCACTTGCTAAGTTGAAGGATGCATTAAATGCTTCCGCTGATTATGAATCATTTAAGACAGCAATTCTAGCAATCACAGACGCATAGGAATAAACAATGGCAATTAATTTTCCCTCAACAAACGGACAAGCAACGGACGGTTCGTATACTTATACGGTAGCTGGTATTACTTACTCGTGGAATGGATCGTCTTGGACGGCAGCGGGTGCTGGTGCTAGTGCGACTGACAGAACTTTGTTTAGTGTCAATACTAACTCTGCTGGAACTGCTGCTCTTTCATACACTAGTGGCACTGGTGTTTTTGATTACACTCCTCCTGATCTTTCTGGTTATCTAACTTCAGAAAGTGATCCTGTTTATTCTGCTGCACCAGCTGCAGGTATTACTAACACTAATATTACTAATTGGAATACTGCACATGGATGGGGTGATCATAGTGGACAAGGATACCTAACATCAGTTGGATCTATTGGTGGTCATACTGACGTAACCTTAGGAACACCACAACTAAATGAGATTTTACAATATGATGGATCTGCTTGGGTAAACACAACAAATACTGGAGGACTTCAAGCAAGAACTACAGCATCAGTTACACAAACTATTGCATCTCTTGGTATATCTAACACTCAGATTTCAACTCCTAAATCATATGCGTTGATGAAAATTGAAACATCACATGCTGCATGGGTAACATTATATTCTAGTACATCTGCTAGGACAAGTGATGCTAATAGACTAGAAACTACTGATCCTACACCTGGTTCTGGTGTTCTTTCTGAAGTGATTACTACTGGTGCTCAAACACAAATTATTACTCCTGCTACTGTTTGTTTTAACGAAGCTGCAACGGGAACAACTTACGTTAAGATTGTAAATAAAAGTGGATCCACAGCAAACATTGGTGTACAACTTACGTTCCTTCAACTAGAGGCTTGATATGGAAGAAAAAGTCTACATCGTAACGCTCTACAAACACGAGGATCTAGAGCAGTTTTACAATGAGATGAGTGATTATCATTTAGTAATGAAGCGTCCTATGAGTAGGAACACTCACTACAAGATGACAGAGGAACAGGCAGAAGTATTACGTCAAGACCCTAGAGTGTGGGATGTACAACTACCACCAAAAGAACGTGGTATTACTATAGGTAGAAAGATTATTAATTATACTGAATATACTGTTGGTCCTCAAACTTTTTGGAAGGGGGATACACAACCACCTACATCAATAAATGCATTTCATAAACAGTGGGGACATATTCACTGTGCTGGTGATCCTGCACAAAGAGATAAGGGTCAATTCGGTCTTATTAGTGATGGTGGAACTTATGAACAGAAAATTGATACTGTAAATGTTTTTAATAATGGTAAGCATGTTGATGTAGTTATATGTGATGACCCAGTATCTTATGACTGTGAGGAATGGTTCAGTCCTACAACAGGTCAGACAAGATTTGTGCAGTATGATTGGTATAATGAACTGAATACTCTTGTTGCATCTATTGATGATGATGGTATATCAACACCTTCAGGATCATATCCAAACTATTTTGATAATGCTACTAACACAGAGAGTCATGGTAATCATGTTGCTGGAACAGTAGCAGGACAATATTATGGATGGGCAAACGAGGCAAACATTTATAGTATGCAAGTCCTTAATAATGTTGCAAACACAGGAACAGCTGTACCAGATCTATTAATCTTTGATTACTTAAGAGCTTTCCATAGAAACAAGTCAGTCAATCCTGATACTGGTATTAAGAACCCAACCATTACAAATCATAGTTGGGGATATGGAATTGATTTCAGTGATGTATTAGAGAAAGCAAATTTTGATCTTTCTGATATTGTTCAAGTAAATTATAGAGGAGTACAATATAATTCTGGAAACCCTAATCCTTCTGGGTGGACATGGGCAGGATTAGAAGCAGACTTTGGTTTGGCAGCTGATAAAATGTTAATACCTCAAGAAGCTGCATCAACTAATGCTGATATTGAGGATGCTATTTCAGATGGTATTGTAATTGTTGCCGCTGCAGGTAATGAAAATTTTTATTGTGTTTCTGACGGTGATCCTGATTACTACAACACAGTAACAATCTCAGGATTTGGATGGATTTATTATAATAGAGGATCATCACCAGCTAATTCTGGTAATACAATTACAGTTGGATCTTTAAGTAATCATCATAACTTTAGGAGGTCAACCTTCTCAAATTTTGGTCCTAATATTGATGTGTTTGCACCAGGAAATAAGATTCTTTCTGTAACTGCTCCTGGTGGTGGTCCTAATGATGTAAAGTATACTGTTGGATCTGCAAATCACTACTTCCCTTTTAGTGGAACCAGTATGGCATCACCACAAGTCGCAGGTGTACTAGCATGTTTATCTACTGGTAAGCAGAGATTTACACAATCAGTTGCTAAAAAATATTTAAAAGAACATAGCATCTATGGTGATATGAATTTTGATGCTGGTGGTGGATTGTTTGATGATAATACTTGTAGTCAGGGTAGTCCTAATGCATATTTACATGCTAAAAATCCTAGATTAGATATCACAGGAATGATTTCTGAGCAAGTTGGTGATCGTAAATCTAATGGACTTACTTTTCCTAGGGTTTCAACATTCAATAGACCAGCTCCAGCACCATTACCTAAGACATTCCCACTTAATGTTACACACAGTGGTTCATCAAGCTACAACATTAATGGTGATGATAGATTAACTACTCACGTTGATGCAGCAGATCCGACAATCAATATTCTTCTTGGTGATAAAATAGATTTCAATATGAATGCTGCTGGTCATCCATTATGGGTTAAAAATTCTGCTACAATTGGAACTGGAGATAGTGCTACTGGTGCAGTTAACAATGGTACAGAAACTGCTGGAACAGTTAGTTTTACACCTACATCACCTGGAACATATTATTATATCTGTCAGTACCATAGTGTGATGGTGGGACAGATCATTGTTTCATAAGACATAAATAAACCTGAGCACTAGTATCCACTGGGAAGTTAAATGGCTGATCGTTTTCCGTTAATTGTTAACGCTGTATCAAAAAAGATTGAAGAACTGGTGTCAGGTGACAACTTAGACCTTACTGGCAATGGTATCGTTGTCGCGACAGATACTGGTTCGGGTAAATATCTGACTAGTAATGGTACTACAGTTTTCTGGGATAGTCCTGGTGATGTTTATCTAACACAAGCTCAAACTCTAACTAATAAAACACTTGAGCAAGCTACTATTGATGCAACTGTCAACACGATAACTAACATTGCAAATACATCATTAGTAAATTCTTCTATCAGTCTTAACGGAACTATCGTATCTCTAGGTGATAGTTACACTACTCCAGATAATAATACAACATATGCATTTGCAGCTGATGATGGTGGTACAGCTGCTGAGAAAATTATTAGACTAACAGCAGGTGGATCTGGTACAGGATCAGAGGAAGTTAAATTAGCAGTCGCTGCACCACAGTCTATCCCATCAGGATCAAAAGGTTTAACTTTAGCATTAGCTAGAGCTGGTGAAGTTATTACTTTATCTGGAACTGTTGTAGATGCTGATACTGTTACAACTATTCAGTCACAGGTTGGTGGAACTCCACAATCTGGTGCGATCACTATCTCTGGATCTGGTGGAGCTACTGTTACTCAGGATAGTGCAAGTAAAACAATTAGTATTAATACTGCTAATGATGATACTATAACTCAGTTAAGAGGTGGTACAGGACAAGTTTTTTCTTCTGGTAATTTTACATTCCTTGAAGGAAGTGAAGTCACAATTACTCAAGGTCTAGATGGTAATAATGATGTTACTTTAACAATTGGTTCTTCTGATACAATTACTAGAGTAAAAGGTGGTGGATCTGGATCATTAGTATCTGGTGATATTACTATCACTGGTGGAAATGCTCTTGGTGGAAACGTACAAGTATCTCAAACTGGAAATACAGTTGAGATTGATAGCACAGATACTAACACTGTAACTCAAATTGCTTCTGGTGTAGAAGCATTGGCATCGGGTAATTTTAAATTTAAACAAGCAGGTGCTACTACAATTACCCAAACTACTCTTGGTGATGGAACAATTGAGATTGAAATTGATTCTTTAAACAGTGATACTGGTGCATCTTTTGGTGCAGGAGAAGGTCTTAGTTTCAGTGCTAATAATTTCTCAATTAAAAATTCTGGTAACTTAATTGATAACAGAATTCCTGTATGGGATGATGCTAATGCTCAGTTTGCAAATGGTAGTATTACTGATGATGGAAGTTCTGTAACAATTAATGGAGATTTACTTGTACAAGGTACTCAAACAATTTTAGAAACTACAACTTTAATTGTAGAAGACAATGTTATTGAACTTAGAAAAGGTAATAGTCTTACTGGTACTGATGGAGGTATTCAGGTCAATAGAACTACTGATGGTGCAGGTGGAGTTTTAAGTTTCAATAGAATGGAATGGTATGAAGCTGGTCAATACTGGAGATCTTATGATGGATCAGTTGCAAAAAGATTTGTAACAGAAGATGATACACAGACTCTTACTAATAAGACTCTAACATCTCCAACGATGACTAACCCAACTCTGGGTTCTGCTTCAGCAACAACTTATAATGGATTAGCAATTACTTCTACATCTGCCTCTACTTTAGACATGGCAGATTTGAAAACATTAACTATCAATAGCTCTGTTACATTAAATGCTGCTGATGCTGGTGGTCCTGTCAATGTAAACTTTGATAATGGTGGTGGTTCTGGTGCTAAGGTTGCGTATAGTTCATATCATTTAGGACAGTTTGCTTTAACAACATCAACTCAGTTGTCAGGTAAGATTCAGGATAAGTCTGGATCTGGTAAGTTGATGTTTGATACCAACCCAGTCATTGTTGATAGTATTCTTACTTCAAGTAATGCATTTGATCTTATTAATACATCTGCATTGGGAATTGATTTTGGTGGAGAAGCTACAATTATTGAAGTTGGTGCAACTACTGGACTTACAAGCATTAATCATGCTCTGGAAGTTGATCTCAATACTACTTTAGGAGCTGCTTCTACTGCTCTATTACAAGTAAATGGTGCTGCTAACTTTGATAATCATGACGTTTCAATTAGAGGAAGTGATGCAGTTCCTATCACAGTTGGTAGAGGTGGTAGTGCAGTTTCTACGAATACAGCTTTTGGATACTCTGTTCTTGCTGCTAACCAAGCAGGGTCTCAGAATACTGCAGTAGGTTATCAAAGTCTTATTGAGAACGTAGCGGGTGCTGCCAATACTGGACTGGGATATAGAGCATTACGAGATAATGATGGTGGAAATAACAACATTGGTATTGGTAAAGATGCTCTTCTAATTAATGATTCAGGATCTGGAAATATTGCTATTGGTGTTAGTTCTTTAGAAAATAATCCTGGTAGTGGATACAATGTTTGTATTGGACACTTTGCTGGACATGCTGCAACTGGTATTGGTAATGTTATTATTGGACCAGCATCTACAGAAGATCAAACAAGTGCGACTTATTCTCCACCAGCAGCTGCTGGAGATAGGCAACTTGTTATTGGATCAGGAACTGGAACATGGCTCAGAGGAGATTCTTCTTTCAATGTAACAACTCCAAACGATTTAACAGTTGATGGTGACGCAAGAGTTATTGGTGATCTTCGTGTTGATGGATCTGTTGTTAACATTAACAGTACAACACTTACTATTGATGATAAAAATATTGAACTAGCAGCAGTTGTAAACTTAACTATTACTGCTACGGTTAACAATGGTAACACTACCATCAGTAACATTACTCCTGTCAGTGGTATTATTGAAGGTATGCTAATCACTTCAGCAGGAGGTGCAGTACCTTCAGGAACTACTATTGTATCTTTAAACCCTGCAGCTAAAACTGCTGTATTATCAAACGCTGTTTCTTCTTCTAATGCAGAAGAGACATTCGTTGTTAGTGGTCCTACTGATACTGCAGCTGATGGTGGTGGTATTATATTAAAAGGAACTCCAGTATCTCTTGGTGGTGTAGGAGATAAGTCAATCCTTTACGATCATAGTAGAACTGAAAAGTATTTTGTATCAACAGAAAGTTTTGAACTTGCAAACGGAAAGAGATTTGCTATCGGAAACCAGTTAGTTCTTGATGGAACTACTCTTGGTACTGGTGTTGTCAACTCTTCATTAACATCTGTTGGTGTTCTTGTAGGTGCTACTGGTCAACCTGCACTTGAAACTGATGGTGCTGTTGTTCTTGGTGGTCGTGTTATTGAAAATACATTTAGTAACATGACAACGGGATTCTCGTTAAGTTCTAATACTTTATCTGTTGTAACCGCAGCTGCGAATACTATTTGTGGTGAAACTACTACTGCAAACCAAGCAATTAATACTTGGGCGTTTAACACAGCAGATCCAGATGGAACCGTACTTGCTAACGGTCAATCTCTAACTATCACATTAATTATTGATGCCAGCACAGCGTCTACATATGGTGATGACTGTACTGTAGATGGAAATAATATTCCAACAGGTGTTAGATGGTCTGGTGGTTCTCCACCTATTGCCACATCCAATACTGATATTCTTACATTCCTAATTGTTAAAGATGGTGCTGGAGTTGTTAGAGTATACGGTCAAGGAAATACAGACTTCAGTTAAGAGGATATATAAATGCCAGTAAGTTTTAGTAGTCCTCCTAGGAATCTATTTCTCTTAGGATCGTCTGGGGCAGATGTAGTAACAAACTTTTTTAAATCTGTTGATAGATCCACATCATCAGAAGATGTTTATCGGCCAGAACAAATAAAATATGATGAAGTCAATGACAAATATTTTTTTGCTGGTACAGCAGATGATAATAATAATAAAGAACTTGGGTGGATAGAGAGAAGAACTTATGATGGATCAACCAGTCCTGCAACATCACCAAAGGACTGGGATATAAAAATTAAAGACTTATCACATTCAACAACAGACACACGTTTACGTGCAATGGAATGGTATGAAGGTGATGGTTTATATGTTGTTGGTATCACTTCAGCAATTCCATGGATAGCTCATTATGATACTGATGGTAAAATCCAATGGCAAACAACTACACGTACAGCTTTCGTTGAATATACAGGTGTAGCTAAGAGTGCAATGGGAGTTTTTGCTTGTGGTAATTCAAGTGATGCACCTGGACCTATAGGATATGAACCAACATCATTTATAGAAAAATTTGATCAGTATGGTAATGCTGGATGGGGTAAGGCAGCATATATGTTAGGTAGAGCTGTTGTATTAGAAAAAATAAGTGTTAATAATAGAGGTGAAGTAATTGCTGTTGGATATCTGGAAGATGATAGTGCAGACAAAGGTTACATCGTCAAGATGAATGGTAACACTGGTGAAATTATATGGGACAGAACTTTAGAAAGAAATATATCTGGTAGTGGTGGAACAGGACCTAATGATAGTGATGATTGTTCTCCTGCAAATGTAAGATGTACTGCTTGTCATATTGATGGCAATGATCAAATTTATATTGTTGGTACTATTAATGGTAATTCTCCTATTCTGACTGGAACAGGAGAATTTATAATTAAGTATAGTCCTGAAGGAAATATATTATGGCAACGTGAGAACCATACGGATCAATGGGATGGAAATGTAGACCCAGATGCTCCTTTCGTGATTCCTTATAGTGTTGAATCAGATACTGAAACACAACAAACTGTTGTTTTATCTGTTGACAAACCAGATGGTTTTGGAGGTAATAATGCTGATGTTCTTATATCAAAGTATTCTAGAGATGGTAGTTTAGTTTTTAGGAGAAAGATTAGTAAAGGTTCAGACAATCTAGGTAATGCTAGCTTGGATGCTGATGCATCATTTTATTATATCTTGTTTAGAGATCAAACTATTGATTATGTGGGGGGAGAACCAGACAGATATACTTTTGGTAAAGTAAGTACCTCTGGTAATGGTCTAGGTAGTTTTTCATATGATGATTACACTGGTACTGATGTTGATTACACAATCGTTGCAAATGCAGAAAATAAAATTGGGAGATTATCTGATGGTTCTATTAGGAATGATGAGAGTGATCTAATTACATATCCTTTTACTGCTAACAAGATTGTCTTTGATGATCTTGCTACTCCAGTCTGTAATAAAAAGAGACAGATGGATAGTGCTGATAGTTTTGAGTATTCTTCTAGTGGTACAACTAATAATGTACCTTTTTCTGATAGCTACGAGAGCACTGGAGTAATAGCTGGTAGCAATATTACTCTACCCTGCTCTGTGGCAAATGGGAATGAAGTAACGGTTACTGATGCTGGACATAATTTGACTACTGGTATGCAGGTGGAGATAAGATTACAATTAGAAAATCCAGGAATGATCCTTGTCAATTATGGTTGGACTGCTGCTCCTTACACTATCACTAGCACCACTCCTACTACTTTCACATATAATATCACTGGCACGAACAGGGATGGATATACAGGCAGGGCATTTTATTACGATCCAGGTACACCAGCATTTACTGATATTATTGCTGAAGCAAGATATGGTAATCCTGCTATTAGATTTACTGACTTTGCAAAGTATCAATTTGATAATGATAGTTATCCAATACTTACACTACAAAACTACATTGGTTCATCAGAGGACTTAGTTCCATCAGCTGACACAGGAGGAGCAGGAACAAATGTTAATCAATGGACAAGACAAAATTCTTCAGTCCTAACTGTGACTGAGAATGCTATTGCTAACCCTCTTGGATATGGTACTGGAGCAGAGAAATATAATATCAATACTACCTCTGGTAGAAGACTTGAGTTTAGTGTTGATAGTGGTATTTTTGTATCAGGACAAAGATACACCTGGTCTTGGTGGATGAAAGCAATTGATCTCAATACTGAGTGGCAATTCCAAGCGTTGAATGCTGGTGCATTAAATGGAATCATTAGAATTGTTGATACTGATGGTAATATCTTAGAAGATCTTGGATCTGGTGGTAGTTATATTCCAACAGATACTGAGTGGCATAGAGTAGCTTGGTCTTTTGATGCTCAAACCACTACTGCCAGTCATGTTGGTGGATATAATAGTAATAGTAATACTGGAGACCTATGGTATCTCTGGGGTGCTCAAATGGTAGATGGTGAATCAGCAGGAAAATACATTCGTAATTTTAGTAGTCCTGAAAATGCTGATGGTGATGCACATACTCCAAAGGTTAGTTCTGATGGATACTATGAGTTTGACGGGACTGATGAGATCATGCAGATTGGTCCATTAGAAGGAGACTTTAGTGAATTTACTGTAGAGATATGGGTCAATACAGATAGACTTCGTAACTGGGATAATCCTATTGATTGTAACTTTGGTGTCTTAGGATCTGGTGGATCACAAGATTCTGGTAACGTTGGACCTAGATTGGAAATTGATGTTAATGGAACTGCGACATGGGTATTTGGTTCTGGTACAACATCAAATGATCCTTACTGGAGGGCAAGTAATGGAACCTACAACACAAATACTTGGTATCATTCTGTCTTTACATATGGTGGAGGTGGCAATACAGATGGTAACTCATATCTGAATGGAGATTTGATGGGATCATCTAGTGAGACAAACACAGTTGGACCTTCTGGATGGATTGGTGAGTTTAAGAATGTTGTTCTTGGTAAAGGATTTGCTTTATCTTCTAATAGATTTTTTGATGGTGAGATTGGTGAAGTTCGTTTATATAATAGAGAACTAACAGCAGCACAGATTAAACAGAATTACAATGCTACTAAGTCTAAGTATATCGGTGAACCACCTGATATAGCACCTTTGATAGGTCCTGGCATTATACAAAATACTTATATGATGACACATTGGGACTTTGGAAATAAGGCTTGTTTTGATACTGCTGAAAATCTATTTAAGAATAATATTGTTACGAATCTTGTACGCTATAACGCTACTGTGAATGGTAAGTGGTGTATAGGAAACAAAGGTAATTCTGGTAACACAGGTTCTGGTGTTGGACCTAATGTTATATCACCAGTTGGAGATTTGACTGGTGGAACTATTGTTTATGATGGTGGCGATGCATCTACAGGTGGAGGACCATATACCTGGTCACTTCCAGGTGGAATAGCATGGTCTTATAAAGATACTTCTTTGAATGTTGATAATCAAATACAATTTGCAGCGGGTGATGTTGTTACATTTAGTGTCTTCGCTAAAATTGGATCATCAAATAAGATTGTTAAATCAATTTATATGAGGACATATGATCCAGATGTAGGATACTGGTTTAATTTGGAAACTGGAACAGAAGCTGCAACTGCTAGTGAAAATGATTTGAGTATCTATGCTGAGACTATTGAATCTTATGGTAACGGTTGGTATAAATGTACTGTGACATTTTTAATCAGTTCTATATCTAATAGTGCTGGCTCAATTGGTTTTCAATTGTACTTAGCTGATTCTGCTGGTAACACAGGACTTAATAGCCCTGAGGGTGCTGGTGATACAATTCACATTTGGAACCCTCAGGTACAAAGAGTTCATACTTATAATGACGGACAAGCAAGCAGACCAATCCAAACATATGGAACTGCTGTTACTCAATCAGCAACAGTGAAAACTCTATATGAGCCTGGTAATAATTGGAATGCCACCTTAGTTAATGGACAAAGTATACATGATACCAGTGACGGAGTAATTTGGTTTTTTGATAATGATGCAGGAAACCCATCATACCTTGAAGTTGGTACTGGTGGATATACTAGTATAAACCTTACAGATACAGATGGGTGGACAATAGAGACGTGGCTTATGGTTCAGGATCCTTCAAGTGGTAACTATGCTAATAATGCATGGAATTATTTCTGGAGAGATGCAGCAACAGGTAGTTCTCCTGCTTTTGAATCTGGAATATACTCAGACAATAATACTAATTTTGCATTTAAAGATAATGATACCGCAAATACTCAAATAAGTATGACTATGACACCTATGAAATGGCATTGGATTGCTTTTGGGATTGGTAATAATGGTATTACTAAGATGATGTATTCTGATGAGAATGGAACTTTTAATACTACTAATTCAGGTGTTGCTGCAGCTTCTGGTCCTTGTGCAATAGATAAGTTCTTTGTTCATCCTAATGGAACTCAACCTCTTAGATGTATCTGTGGTGAAATCAGAGTTTATAATAGAGAACTTCTTACACCAGAGGGAATGACAAACTTCAATGCTACTCGTAAGAAGTACGGAGTCTGATAAATACATAGAGCATAATATTTAATCCGAGGAACATAGGTAATGGCAAGGAAATCCATTAAGACGAATTACTATCTCTTTGATGCTTCTGAAAGAGAGGTTATCATTCCTGGTGGTATTCAGCGAGAGCAGTTAATTCTTATTACTAACGTTACTGATAACAAAGTTATCTACAACTTCTCGGATCCTGAACTTACTGCTACTGAGTACGAAATTTCTACTGATATTAGAAACGTTGTAACGACAAGAGTTAAGCTTGCGTATGATACAACTGGGATGTCAGATACAGACAAACTCCAGATTGTTTATGATGAATTTGAAGAGACAACTCAACCATCGGAAACGTATCATGACTCTGTAAACAAGACAAAGGTATCTCAACCACAGTCACAGATTGATACTGACTTTGAATATGGTGTACAGGACACCAAGTGGGAAGCGTTGTCAATGATTAACAACAACCCATTTGCATATAAATCTTCAGATCCTTTATCAATTACTCAGATAGAAGCATTTCAAGATAGTAAAATTGTTAGATGTTCTGTAAACGTATTAGAGACTCCACTTCCTGCAGCAGGATCAGCTATTTTTGTACAAGATACTATTCATGATGGTGCTAATGGTGTATTCATTATTGACTCTGTGAATGTTGCAGCAAACCAGTTTAATTATACAGCAACATATCCTTGGTCATCTGGTGATAGTGACATTGATATTGATGCTAGAACTTCAGTGTATACTGGTGTTCATTATACTGGATCTGATATTGGTGGAACTATTACACTAACAGCACCAGGAAATGGTGAGGTTAGAGTTTCTTGTTCTAACGCACATGGTTTAGAAATTGGTAATGAAATTGCTGTTGCAGGATCTGCAGGTTCAAACGTTAATGGATCATGGGTTGTTGCTACTGTAGAATCTCCAACTGTATTTGAATACTATCCAGACGCAGCACCTACTGGGTCAGTAGGTACTGGTACTATTAAATTGTATCCAAGACCCCAAGGTTCATCTATTCATAGAGCATTTGATGGTGGTGTTAAATTTTCTACCAATTCTCATTCTAAGAACCAACAGGCAATCAGACAGACAAAAAGATATTTCCGTTACCAGTCTGGTAAAGGTGTAGCATTCTCTACTGGTTCTATCCTTGCTCCATCTATTGAAAACGTTGATGAAATTACATCATCTGGATCTACTGTCACTGTTGTTTGTGCTGTAGCACATAATGTAACTAGAGATACAGAGGTTGATATACGTGGATGTAATGACAACGTATACAACGGAACATTTGATGTATCTAATGTTATAGATGCATATACTTTCCAGTATATTGCTGGTTCAACTCCATCGGAAGCAACTGCTTCTGGTGAATATACAGTAACACCAGTTAATGCTAACGGTATTAACCTTGAAATTGGTATGATGGATCAACAAAATGGTTTGTTCTTCCGTCATGCTAATGGACACACCAGTCTTGTTCGTAGAACATCTACCTTCCAGTGCTCTGGTAAAGCTACAGTAACAAATGGTAGTTCACTAGTTTCTAGTTACACAGGTCCTAACCAGCAAGGTACTAAGTTTGCCAAGCAATTAGAGATTGGAGATTACGTAGTTCTTCGTGGATGTTCCTATCGTGTTGATGGTATTATCTCTGATACACAGATGGTTATTTTCCCTGACTATCGTGGACCATCTGATATTAATGTTCCTATTACTAAGACTGTAGAAACAGTATGGGATCAACCTTCATGGAACATTGATCGTTGTGATGGTACTGGTAAATCAGGTTACACACTTGACGTAACCAAGATGCAGATGTTCTACATGGACTACTCTTGGTATGGTGCTGGTTTTATCCGTTGGGGATTCCGTGCTACAGATGGTAACGTAATCTATGCACATAAGATTCCAAACAACAACTTCAACACTGAAGCATACATGAGATCTGGTAACTTACCATCTCGTTATGAAGTTAATACAATTTGCCCAACTACACAAGCAACTAAATCATTTAGTAATTCTGATAGTACAATCTATGTGACGGAACCTCCTTATGGATTCCCTGAGGCAGGTACTCTTAGAATTAGACAAGCAACTTCTGCTACCGCAGCTAACCAAGAGTACGTTAACTACACAGGACTAACTAAGTTCCAACAAGATGTAATCTCTGTTGTATCTGCTAATAATAGTATTGTGGTAGAAAGTACAACAGGACTACAAGGAAATGGAGTTCAGACAGTTACTTTTGATAGACCATTTTCAAATATTGTATCTGGAAAAACATATTATGTTGCACAGGTAATTAGTTCAACATCATTCTCTATTACTGATACTGCTGGTAGCTCCAGTGGAATTTCTTTACTTGATCAGGTAGGATCTACATTATCTCCTCTTGGTATTGTTAGATCTGGTGCTTTCACTGGAGTTACTAGAGAACAAGCTGGATCTACTGGTGTTAACTTGACCATTGCAGATAACTCTTCATCTGGTACAGTATCTTCTGGTACTGGAATTCAAAAAGGACAACGTGTTGTTGGTGCTGATGTTCCTGATGATACTTACGTACATTCTATCAGTGGAACTTCTATTCAGTTAAGTAAAGCTGTTACTGCTGCTAACCCAACTACTATTACATTCCCTCCTATGGGAACAGGATCAGCAAGTGCGTTTACTTATTCTGCTACACAACCAATTGCTCTTGAGTTAATCTCAGCAACATCTGTACCACAGATAAGTCACTGGGGTTCATCTGTTATTATGGACGGTGACTTTGACGAAGATAGGGCGTATGTTTATACTGCTGCTACGAAACAACAAAGACAGATTGGTTCTGGACAAACTAGAGCGGTTATTGCTCTACGTGTAGCACCATCTGTTGACAATGGTATTCCTGGTAACTTTGGTACTAGAGAACTTATTAATAGGATGCAGTTGGTTCTGCGTCAGGTTGACATCTCATCTAACGGTAAGTTCTTCATTGAGTTGGTGTTGAATCCTGTCACTAGTATTACTACTGATTGGCTTGACGTTGGTGGTACATCTCTTGCACAATATGCTGTGCTTGGAACTCAAGCAGAACTATCTGGAGGAGAAGTTATCTTCGCATTCTATTCTGATAACGGTGTTAACCAATATAGTTTGAACGAGGTTAAAGAACTATCCAATTGTATTTTAGGTGGTGGTGGTTCTCAATACGAGAATACTACTTCACCAAACCCAACTGGTATTTTCCCAGATGGTCCTGAGGTTCTTGCTATTCGTGTTAGAAACTTAACTAATAATAACAAGAACATTGACGCACGTTTCTCATGGAAAGAGGCACAGGCATAAATAGAGTGGCCTTGATAAGTTATAATGACTAATGATAAAATTAAAGAGGTAAAGGAAGAGAAGAAAGGTATATTTGCTAAGGCAAAAGAAGCAATTCTTCCCGACCCCGAAGAACAGGCAGCCATCATCAGTACAATGGTGAGAATTACTGTGCTGGCCTGGTCTGGAGGGATCTTAACTTTAAACTATGTCGCCATACCTGGCGTCCCTCAACAGAAAATAGATCCGACATTTATAGCTTCAGTTTTTACAGGAGTTTTAGCTAGCTTTGGAATTCA
>Ga0115012_10000512_pt1 | contig 21897 bp, 26 predicted proteins | sample TroAtlMetagenome_FD_88706 | JGI IMG/M metagenome (GOLD analysis project Ga0115012, IMG submission 88706) | Marine eukaryotic phytoplankton communities from Atlantic Ocean - Tropical Atlantic ANT10 Metagenome | ecosystem: Environmental > Aquatic > Marine > Oceanic | place: Tropical Atlantic...
GGCCTGCTCTTGAGCAAGGTTTGGTGCAAGCAATCAGTGGAATCTTTTAATGACAAGATTCATCAACTAACTACCAATTAAAACAAATTGATTGATTTTAGAGCGTCTTTGGGCGCTCGACGGGGGAACTTTGGCTTATGAAAAGACAAACGATTATTTTAAGCATGGTTTTGGGAGTACTTTGTACCTCTATCAATGCTGCAAATGTCACACAAGTTGGTCGTTATGCAACCGTTGATAACAAGCCACTTGCTGCACAAATAAACCCACTGTTAACTGTTCAACAAATTCATTTTCCAGTTTCGGTAAAAACAGTCGGGCAGGCTGTTGATTATTGGGTGAGCTACTCTGGCTATCACTTAGCAGATAAATCAAAGCTATCTGAATCTTTAATCGAGGTTTTAGCACAACCTTTGCCACAGGTTGATAGGAACTTAGGGCCTCTCACTGTTCAAGATGGCTTAGAAGTGTTGGTAGGTAAACAGGTTTTTAGTTTAGTGCAAGATCCTCTTCACCGGATGGTGAGTTTTAAGCTTAAGCGGCGTTATCAGTTAGCCCTTAACCAATCAAAAAGGAGCAAGGTATGAGTTTACAAGATTTAATCAAAACCTCTTTTGCGAGATATCGCTTTGTGGTTTATGGGGTTGTTGTTTTTGGTCTTGGCGTGACGTTGGGTATTTCTATGAAGATGTCTAGTGGTAGTAACCCTGCATCGATCCCAGTAGAAGTGAGCCAAGAAGAAGCTACATCAAAAATAGCTGTAGAGCAGCTTAATGATATTCAGTCACAACTTGCAATGTTGCAGCAAGAAATTAAAAAACCTGTGGCACCGGTTAACCTAACGCCAATTAAGCTTGAACTTAATAAGCTCGGTAAAGTCGTGGAGTCTGTCAAAGTGAAAGAATCTGGGACTGCACAACGTTTGTTAGGAGAGAACAAGGCGCTTAATGACAAAATTGACGCTGTTAATCTAACGCTTTCAGAGCTTAATAAAACACAAACCCCTATTCGTTACTTAGAGCCAAATGCCTTACCTTTTAAGGTGCTTGCCATTGACAATATTCAAGAGCAATCCGTTCTTGCCGTGGAGTATAACTTTCATCCCCTAGCGCTTGAAAAGGGCGATGAAGTTGCCGGTTGGAAAGTGGTTAGTCTTGATTACTCAAAACAACGTGCTGAGTTTGAAAACAAAGACCATGCACATGTTCAACTTTCTCTTACACAACTTGGATAAGGAGTAGGGTATGGGGCTTATTGCTGGAATTATTGTTGGGTTTGCCGTTTTTGTTGGTGTAAACGCACATCAAGCAACGCTTAAACATGAAAAGGCTATGCAAGTAGCTTTTGCTCATAAAATGCATCAAAAGGAGTTGGCTTTAGCAAAAGCACGTAAGCCAAAACCGATTCAAGTAGCCAAGCTTAATGGGGTGGAAATTGCGGATTTAAGTGGGGATGCGCATGCGTAAGTTACTCCTGTTCTCTTCTCTTGGTCTTATTTGCTCGATGCCTTGCTTTGCGGGTATGAATATTCCAGGACTGAGTCAGTCTACATTAACTGAGCAAGACGTTGATGTGACATTGGCAAAGACAGGCCTTAGTGAAAATATCGATGATATTACCAGCGATCAAGACATTAATAAGCTTGAGTTAAATGAGGAGCAAAAGCACGAGGCTCTTGTTTGGGGGTTAACGGAACTTGAAGAAAAGCGCTATGTGCTTCTCATGGAAAACCAAAGCAAAACGTTTTATGAAGGGCTTCGTTTAACACCTATTGATATCTTAGGGATTAATGCAAGAAGCGAGCAAGAGCGTAATCACTTTGCCAAGCTTGGCGCAAGCATTGAAGCACAAAAGGTTTCAAAAAATATCGCTTGGAATAATGCTTTTCATAAAGCCTACCTTGAGCAAGTAAAAGGGTTGTCGGTGGTAGGTGATTTTGATCCCAGTCCGTATTCGCCTTATGCCTATAAGCCAGTTGTGCTTTCTACTGGTGATACGTTGCACTTTTTCGTAGTACGCGATAACCGTGTCAGCACAATTGTTATTTCATTACTTAAAGCCCTTGAAGAAACACCAGGGACCACACTTCATATCACACTCATTGATAGTGATGAAGAGGGTGCGCAGCTTTGGGCCAATGCCCATAACCTACCCAAAGAATTAGTCAATCAAAATCGTATTACGTTAGATATTGGGCGAATGGCTTTTGATGCGCTTGCATTGGAAAAAAAGAAAGCCCCTTTGTTATTGCTTTCAAAAAACAATGAATCTCGCATTGTCGATTTGGGGAGGTTTTAAGGATGAGACTGATTATGGGATTTTCACTTTTGTGCCTTTTAAGTAATGCCATTGCACTGAGAGTGATTGTTGATACGCCAACTGCAGTTGAGAGTAAACCTTATTTAATGGCGTTAGATAGTGAATCAAATGCACGTTACCAGCAACGAGAAGAAAATAACGCCAAGCAAACCATTGGGTTGCCAGCTAAAAGCACGATTACTGCTGGTAAGGTATCAGCGTTTAGGCTAGAGGCCGTTGTAGGTCTTCCAAAAGCAGCCTTTTTTGTAGTTGGCGATGATGAAAGTTCACAGTCTTGGCTAACTCGGAATGCTTCGTTTTTAAAAGAGCAGCATGCTGTTGGTTTTATAACCAATATTGAGGATGAGGCAAGGTTACAAGCCATGCGTGACATTGCCGATATTGTGTTACTGCCTGTTAATGTCGATGTTTTTGCCAAAGCGATAGGCATTAATCACTATCCCTTTTTTACGGACGGTCAAGAGGTTTGGCAATGAGCGAGAATAAACCACAAAAACAAAAGCGCTCAATCGTGATTACAACACTTGTCAGTGCATTGTTTAGTTTCTTGTTTATTATGCTTTGGGTGAGCTTTAACTGGGTAACGCTTGGTTTTTCACAAACAGCCCAAAAGCTTGCGATGATGCAGATGAAAAATAAAGAAATAGTAAGACATATACCTGGATCAGTTTGGGAAAGCGTTTCAACAAATCTTGCCAATCAGCCTCAACTGCAAGAGATGACAGCGCAAATGCATACGATGGCTCGAAAGGGCAGTGAGGCGAGCATTGATGCTTTGGTTGCAGCCAGTGACTTTTTACCAGATTTTACAAGTAGCACACTAAGCTCTCGCTCTGAATTAAACAGCGCATGGGGATTGTTATCACAAAAACTCTATGAAGGGTTTGTCTTACTCAAGCTTTCAACATCACTGGTACTCATTAAGCTTTTAATTTTAGTTGCAGCAAGTCCGCTTTTTTTATTGCTCGGTGCAGTGGGATTAGTTGATGGTTTATCACAACGTGAAATTCGCACTGCTGAGCTTGGTCGTGAGTCTTCTTACCTATTTCACCAGTTAAATAAATGGGTTTTTCATTTGGTGTTTATGGTGTTGTTTGTCTGGCTTGCCTTGCCAATGTCTGTTGAGCCTTATTGGATTTTAATGCCATTAAGCCTTTTATTTGCCTTCATGATTAGTCTGACAGCAAGTCGCTTTAAAAAACATTTATAAGGGGAAAAAATGAAAAGAATCTTTATATCAATGTTACTCATGCTTTTTAGCGCATTGAGCGTTCATGCTAGTGAGGCTGAGTTTAATGAAACACTGGTGCAAATTATCAACCAGATTAATGCCATTAACCCTTTGCTTGAAGAAGCCCGCAGTCAACAAGCAAAAAATACGCGAATAAAATTACACATTGATAGATTTCAAGGCAGTGACGATAAGTCGCACAACGGTTTACAAGAAGATTTAAACGCCATTAAGCAGTCATTAATCGCTTATATCAATAAGCCTGCCGTTGAACCGCGCAAGATTACACCACTTCAGCTTGACTATGTGGACTCACCAACAAGGGAAAGTACACATGGATAGTACACAAGTCAGTGAAAGCTTTCGTGAAGCGTTTGTTTTGGCATCAACACACACGCCTGCTCAATACTCTTACTCAATACGAATTTTTACTGCCATTTTATGCATCGTTACTACAGCGATGATCGTGACTTACTTTTTGCGAAGAGCAAGCCGTGATAGCGATGTGTTTGAAATACGTTTTACCGCTTTAATTGTCAAGTTGCTCATTGTAGTTGGCATTTTATTACTTTATTTACTTTAACGGAGGAAACAATGACTCATTTAAAACAACTGTTTAACCGAGTAGCTGTAGGGTTTATCGGCTTATGTTATGGGCAAGTAGGGTTTGCAGGATTAATCCCCAAGTTTAAGGGAGCTGATGATATAGCCAAGGGAACAAAAGATGGTTTGGACTTACTAGCGGATAAAGCTAAGACAGGAATGTCTATCCTCGTTTTTATTGTTGCCGTGGTTAGTATTGTTTATGGTGCTGAGACATGTATGCAAGGCGTTAGAGAAGGGCAGAAAAATGAAGCGTCAATAGGAACCTTGGCTCGTTATATTGTCACGGGTGTTATTGGCGTTGTGCTAGGTCTACTTCTTTGTTATTTGGCTTGGTATATCTTGGCAGGTTTTGATATCAACTCTATTGATCAGTGATATGAACAGGCCTTCATCGCGCTATCTATCCTATCAGTGCTCACTTTTTAAAGGGGTTACTTTCCAAGAGTTTTTAGTGATTTTTGGTTGTGGCACTGGGGGAAGTCTGCTTCTTGGGATTACTGTTGGGCTTTTAGTAGGGCATGTCGCGCTAATAGCTATTTTAAGTTTTGTCATTGGCGGGGTGCTTTCAATTTTTTGGCTGCCTCGCTTGTTTGCCAAGCGTAAAAAAGGCAAGCCACACGGCTTTTTACTAAAAAGTGTGAGGCTGCAGTTAGCGCGTTTAAACATCATCGAGAATCCTTACACGTTCTATCAAGGTGCTTGGCAAAAGGCCAAGCGCTTTAAGGAGTAACTATGTTTTCGTATTGGAAAAAAGTAGATGAGCTTAACCACATTAACAGACTGCTGTTATTAATGGTGGGGATATTATCTATTCTGACACTGGTGTTGATTGTAAGTCTTGCCAAGGCCCCTAATCAGATGCGCTTTTGGTTAACCCCAACATTGATGAGTCAAGGTGGTGAGATAACCGCCCAACAAATTCCTAAATCCTCAGTTTATAGTTTTGTTGCCACTATGCTGCCTCTTGTGAACTCTTGGTCAGGTAATGAGGAAGGTGAATTAAATGGTGTGGCTGCACAGTATCATTATTATTTTACACAGCGTCATCGCCATCTTTTAAATGAATCAATTAAGGCGTATAAGACCGCTCAACTTTTTAAACGCACACAAACGGCAAGTCTTTATAAAAGCCTTGATGCTGATGATGTTAAACAGTTAGCACCTGGTCTTTGGGAAGTGCATGTTCAATTGCGATTAATTCAGCGCTTAAACGATAAAAACCCATTAATCATTGCAGATAAAGTCGTTGATTATCACATTCGTGTGGCTCATGTAGGTCTTTCTTATGAACAAAACCCCTTTGAATTAGCACTTGATGGCTATAGCAAGCCTGAGCGTTTGTTGCATAACTTACTAGAAGGAGAGACTCGTGAAAAAGTTTAATCGTCTTTGCTTGGTCGTGTGTGTAATTTTATTATCACAGGCGGGTTTTGCCTTAAATGCCGCGCATGTCGTGTGGGATAAATCCCCCATTGCACTCAATCTCCCACTTAACCAAGAGCGTACAGTCTTATTTCCAAGGCCTGTAAAAATTGTTAGTAACGAGTTAGTAGGATTTGCGGTTATTCAAAAATCAGCCGATACCTTTTATATCAAGGCATTAAAGCCCTTTCATCAAAAAAGCGTTTTATTACAACTTATGCCTCAAGGTGATGTGATTAAACTGAGTGTGTCAGCCAATGAAAAATTCAATGACACACAAGCCTTACAAATCACCTTAGAAGAAGACTCTCACCAAGGCCAAACGCCAAATCAAGTCAGTATGCAAGGCGGGATTGATTTAAACACAATCACACTGACGCGCTTTGCAATCCAGTCACTGTTTGCACCGGCAAGAGTATTAGAAGTCCCTCAAGGGGTTGCACGCGTGCCTATGCAAACCACTAAAACTGTGAATCTTGTCTACGGCGGTGGTGTGATTGCTAAGCCGCTTATCTCCTGGGGTGGTAATGGCTTAACGGTCACAGCGGTGCAACTAAAAAATGTTTTATCTAAGCCTGTCGTTTTAGATCCGCGCAACTTATTGGGTCTTTGGGAAACGGCCACTTTCTATCCCACCAATAAACTGGCTTCCCGAGGTAAAGCACAAGATACGACCACGGTCTTTTTAGTTAGTACACGCTCGTTTGGTGATGCCGTTAAGCAAATGAAGGGGTATGTCCGATGAAGCAAAAGCCATTAAAAATCATTACTGTTGTTGTCGCTGTGGTAGTCGGGGTGATTGTTTTTTCAGGGAGCAAGAAAGAAAGTCAGCCTGCAACGACTCAAGCGGTCAATAATATAAATGAGGCAGTAGCCAGTAACTACAATGATTCATTGCGTGCAGTGGCTGCAAGAGCCGATGCCACTGAGAAACAAATCGCAGCCCTTGTTGCTAAAAACGAAGCGTTAGATAAACAAAATAAAAAGCTATTACAGACAATGGAGCGTAAAGAATCATCGACTTCCAATCAACAAAACAGAGAGCTAACCAAACAGATTAACTCTCTGCAAAAAGAAGTTTCAAGCCTGAAATTGCAAAAATCACAGGCAGTTGATTTAAAGGGCGCTTATCCCATAGGTGGTGAACAAGATGATGTGTCATCAAGTAATCCTATTAGCTACGTTGTGGATATTGATGAGAAACAATCACATTATCTGCCAACTAAAACAGAAAGTAGCTACTGGGAAAAGTTAGAGCAAAGACGACGACAGCATCAAGCATCAACAGCGTCTTTACCCCAGAGAAATGATACTAAAAAAAGCAAAGGCATTCCTTATTACACCTTACCTGCAGGCAGTGATTTAGGTGGCGCTACTTTATTGTCAGCCTTAATAGGGGAGGTACCAAATGATAATAAATTTGCCCAACCCTTGTTTCCTTTTTCTGCCATTGTTAGTCGCGGTTCGTTAATGGCAGCTAATGGCGTGCCATTACCACCTGACATTAAAGGCATGAAAGTTGGTGGCTATGCCATCGGTGTTGGCTCCTTTTTAGATAACATCAGTTGCACCCGCGCTTATGTCACATCAGCACTCTTTGTGTTTCAAGACGGTCACTTTGAAACAGTTGGCAAAGAGAGCATGAAAAGTGCTGCTGATTTAGTGGATAACCAAGCGATAGGGTATTTAACCAATATTTATGGTAACCCTTGTATTCGCGGCAGTTATCACACCAATGCACCTCGCGTATTAGCGGTTATGACTGGTGCAGCAGGACTCGGTGGACTTGGAAGTGGTCTTACTAATTCTCAAACAAGTTACAGTGTCAGTGGCGGCGGTATAGCCAGTGCGCCAACTGGCTCAACGGCAAAAATCATGCTAGGTAGTGCCGCTTCAGAAGGATTCAAAGAAACAAACATTTGGTTAAAAGAGCGCATTAACGGCAGTTTTGACATGGTGTTTGTTCCTGCAAGCATGCCTTATAAAGTCGGTAATCAAATTCATTTTAAACCCACGCGTTTAACACTTCATTTAACAAAAACCATTGAAATTAACAAAGACACACAAGGTAGGAGATTAGGTTATGGTCGCACTCAAACGTATATCAATGATTATTCTCTTAAGTAGTTTGTTAGGCGCTTGTGCATCAAGTGTCACGACAGGGGCAATACCTGAGCAAGGGCTTACGGTCGAGCAAATTTATCACGGTGTGATTGAAGATAACACTATCGATAGGAGATCGGCGTTAAAACAACAAGTGCGTCATATTCAAGCCGAAAAGCCCAATTACGCTGGTTACACACGCACCTCCTTAAATGAGACACGAGCGATGTTTAAGCCTTTGGCAAATCCTGCGATTCCAATCTATGTCTATCCGCACATTGTGCAGGTAGGCAGTGAGCAATTGGTAAAGCCTGGTTACACAACAGAGTTCTTTTTATTTAAAAGTAATCAGTTTGCTTTAAACAGTGAGCGTTATTAAGGAGAGAGCTATGTCAATTTATAAGCACAACCAACTTATTCCGTTGCTTGAACAAAAGAGTTCACGACCAAAGGCAAGCAAGGGGCAATCTATCCCAATCACTAATTATCGCAGTGTTGCTTTGGCCAGTAGCGGCAGTGGAAAGTCATTTTTTCACTCTTGGTTAATGTTAAAGGAGAAGCTATGCAATTAATAAAGCAAGCTGCTAATTGGTTGGTGGGTGACAGTAACCTGTCAGCGCCTAAAGTAAAAGAGGTTACAGAAGGGTTTAAAAAGAGCTTGCCGTCTCTTCCTGACAGATTAGCCATCGTTGATTTTTGTGATGAAGACAATGTTTTCTTGTTAGAAGACGGTGTTAGTGTGGGCAGTGGTTTTGAGATAGGCGATATTCCGGCTGAAAGTGCCAATCAAGCGCATTTAGATGCTGTCTTTAAGAAAGTGCTGGATGTGTTTTCTTATGTTGTGCCACTTCACAGTGACAACCCATGGGTGATGCAACTTTTTGTCAGTGACGAGTTTTCATTAAAAGCTGTGGCGAACTCTTTTGAGCAATCCATTGATGAAGACATTCGAAACAGTGCTTACAGTCAGGATTTTTGCCAGCAGCTTAATAACCTCTACGCAAAAATGACGCGAAAAGAAGGCTTGTTTGTTGATGGCGACACAGAGCTAAACTATCGAGGCAGGCTGCGTCGAATTCGCACTTTGTTCTATCGTCGCTACAGTGAGCAAGATAAGAAGAACCCTGTGACACGTTTACAAGCTTTAAAAGAGCATCAAAAGGTCGCAGGGCGGATAAAGAAGAAATTAAAATCAGCAGGTATTGATGTTGCTCGATTAACAGGGGATAAATACTACTCCTGGTGGGTACGCTGGTTTAATCCTAATCCACGCTTGACTAAAGGGGATACAGAGCAGTTATTTACGCAATTTCCCTATCCAAAAGAAAAGCCGGCAAGCTTCTCATTTGCACAAAATATCTTTTTCTCAAACCCAGAAACCACCGAAGATGCTTTTGTTTTTGATGGCATGCCTCATCGGGTTATTTTTAGTGATGGCTTATCAGGCATTCCTGAGATTGGTCAAATCTCACGTGAAATGCGTGATTTGAGCAATAAAAAAAGTTATGCCTTGCTTGATAAGCTTCCAGAAGGTTCAACCTACACGTTACAAGTGGTGTTTGCAGATAATGTAAGCTTATCATCGCATTTAAAGCATGTTGAGCAAGGAGTGATTGGCTCAGGCTCTGAGCGTCGCCAAATTCGAAACGATATTGCAACCGCTCGTGATGAGATAGAAATGGGTAACCGCTTGTATTGGGTCACTCAAGCGGTTTATTTCCGTGGCAAAGATCGTGATGAACTGCAAGAAAATGAAGAAAACATCATCGACTTGTTTTTAAATAACGCCAAAATGTCACTCATTCCCTCGCATTTGGACTTGCATCCCGTTGATAGTTATCTCAGTGTTTTACCGTTTAACTTTAACTACAGCTACTTTAAGAAATATTTAAGTTTTGACCGCTTAATGTATGCCACGGAAATGGCCGCACTGATGCCAGTTTATGGGCGCTTTAAAGGGGCTAAAGGCATGCATTCATTGCCCTTTTTTAATCGAGTTGGCGAACCCATTAACTTTGATTTGTTACACAAAAAATTCATCACCAAGAATTCTCACTGCGCTATATTCGCTGATTCCGGTGGGGGTAAGTCAGTCTTGTCAGGCTGGATGGTTAGCAGTCTTATGGCAACAAAAAATCCACGTATCGTTTTGTTTGAGATGGGTAACTCCTTTGGTGGCCTGGTTAATCATGCCAAGCAAATGGGTAAAAAAGTAAAGCAGTTAGTTTTTACTAATGACGCGAGTCGCGCTATCGCACTTAATCCTTTTGCCAACTGGGATAAGGCTCTTCTTGATATTAAAAAACAAGAAGCCAGTGATTTAATTGAAGAGCAAGCCAAAGTTTTGCATGACTTAAATGAATCAAAAGACTCTGTTGCCAGTGAGGAAGAAATGGCATGTGATGCATCAAAGCGCGACTACGTGGCAGAGCTTTGTTTAGCACTTCGCACTATGATTACCCAAGCCAACGAAAAGGAAGAAGACGGATGGACACTTGCTGATGATACGTTACTCATTGAGGTATTAACCGATGCGGTGGTCAACACGGCTAACGAAGGTCACACTCAAATGCTAACAGAGCACGTGTTAGCGGCAATGGCTCGAAAGCTTAATGCTGAAACCAATCCGAAAAAGAAAGATAAAATCCAGGATATGCATGACAAGGTGAAAAGTTATGTTATAGGTGGTCAGGCCAGATTTTTTAATGTCAAATCTGAGCCATTGGATGATTTCGATTTATTCCACATCGATGTGCAGTCTATCCAAGATAACAAGGGGATGTTAGCACTTGTTATGGTGTCATTGTTGCCTCGAATATTAGCGCTAGCAGAGGAAAATCAATACGAATCTCGTTCAATGTTTTTATTTATTGATGAGTCGCACTTACAGTTTCAAATTCCTGTTGTGACAGCCTATGCCACCTTGATTGCCAAAGTTGCACGAAAATTAGGCCTTTGGTTAGTGGTTATCACTCAAAATGTCAGTGATTTAAGTTCTGAGCAAGCTAAAAAAATTCTCTCGTTGTGTGAAACATGGATAGTCCTTGGTATCGATGAGCAAGAACTTGCCAACGTTCAACAATTCAAATCATTAACACCTGAGCAAATTAGTCTTATTCGCAGTATTGATTCAGAAAAGGGCGTTTATTCAGAAGCTGTCTTATTAGGTTCTCGCCACCAAGGGTTATTTCGTATCATACCAACGCGAGACTTACTCGTAAGACTAATGACAGAGAAAGATGAAAAAACCAAAAGACGCAAACTGGAGAAAATCTATGGTGAAAACAAAGCAGTTAGGATTATGGCTGAAGAGCTTGAAAACCAAGCCCCTAAAGCAATTGCTGAAGATTACTTTCCTGGGTATTAGTGTCATGAGTCTATCTCCTTCTTTTGCCCACAATCTTGAAATTTTTACGCTACATGAGCGCGAGGTTTTTTTAAACGGTGAGTCAGCACGTGTTTGTTACCTTGACGATTTAAAAAGGCTTGAAGTGCAAATCGGTGCGCGTTTAGACGAGTCAATGGATAACCACGACATAGAAAGCGTCATGAAAGGGTTCGAAACAAGACTGAATGAGGCAATCATGTGCCAGCAAAAAGCCATGCAATTAGGTGTTGAAAAACTGCCTGCGATTGTCATTAATCATCAGTTTGTGGCTTACGGTCTTGATTCGGTGAATAGTGCTATGAAGGCCTATCAACAGGAGATAGAGAATGCGCAATAAACTCTTTCTCTCTTTGTTATTAAGCTTGGTTTGCTTAAATGCACACGCTGTAAGTGATGAAGTATCAACGCCTAAGCGTATTACCTCTGTTGATATTGCAGCACGTGTTGGCGGTAAAGTTTTTTCTAACACACATTATAAGGTTATTGGCACCTGCATGTGGTGGCGCAAATGGCACAAGCCAACGATGACTCTTGAGCTTGAGCATTTCTTACCGGATTTACTCGTTACCGTCTACAAGCGCCCAAAAACCAATCCATGGCAGGAAGCGCATACCTTGTATCACAACAAGCTTGCAATAAAAGGGTATGAAAAAGCCTATAAATTAGCGACAGGACTAACGCCAAGTTACGGTGAGAGCACTTCAACTATTAAGTCCACCAACACACATATCAAAAGACCTTTAGTGGATGTCTATGGCAATCCGTTTGTCTTAGCGAGCTTTCCTTACTTAAGCCTAAGTCCTAGTACAGGGGCTTTTTATCCTTACTATATTGCCTTGTCAGATTTAATTATTTCTCGGTCTTTGATACCTGAGAATCTATTAATGACCACCAAAATCACTGATGGCTCTGGAATTCTCTCAGGCTACCCCATTGGAACTCCCACAAACGACTGGGGATATGAGTTACCGAGGCATTTTGTCATCAATAATCCCAATAATTTTAAAGCGTCTGTCGTTGCTGCTATGCAAGGTGCAGATTTGGTGACCAACTACAACCTTGGGCATGTGGTTCACTCCACGTCTAACTCTTGCGGGACAAATTGCGTAGTCGCCAATGTGGTGTATGACCGTGAAGGCAAAAACATCAAATGGCAAGAAATTTATCCCACCAATCGCATGGTGACGCCAGGGGATGAGGACGAAGCATTAGGAATTGAAGATGATAAAAAAAGTAATGGAAATTACGTATTTGTCGTTTGGCGTAAATATCGGGGCTGCGTGCAAGGGCGTGGTCGACTTATTTATAAAACAAAAGATGTTGGCGGTGCCGTAAAAAGGTAGGAGATTATGAAAAAAATAATACAAACAGTAGGGGTGTCATTAATGCTTGCAGCAACGACAGCTAATGCGATGAAATTAATTCCTACGCAATCCAATGTGTATTACAAGCTAGGTGGCTCAAGCGTTTTTATCCCAGCAATTAAATCAACGACGGCTATTAAAATTGGTGCGCATATAAAAAGTCATCTATTGCCAAATTGCTCAGGGTTTAACCCCATGGTATCGCTTAAGCATTCACTGGATAACTTAAAAAATCAAGTCAATGGATTAGAAAATACGGTAGTGACTAATTTAACACAAGCCGTTTACGGGTATCCATTAGCCAAGCTTCAGCAATCATTTCCTGGTATTTACGATATCTTACAAAACCAATCCTTATTTGCAGGTGATGAGTTTAAAGTCAAAGTAGCGCGTTGTGAGCAAGTGAAAAAACAAGTCATGCAAGGTCAATCACCCCTAGATGGGTTAATTAGCATTACAGATTCTCAAGGATGGGTAGAAGCTGCAATGAAAGCGAAAACAGAGGAAGTGGATATTAATGATGTCGCAAAAAATATCACAAAAAATAGTGATGAATACGGTCTACCCTGGTTACACAATAGAAATTCTTCTAATAACTACGCTGGCGGGAAAAACCAAAAGGAAATCAAGGTTATTAAAGATGTTGTGATTGCTGGGTATAATCTGCTCGCTTCTCCTGATGCAGAGCTAGATTCACTCTCAGCACCCAATGAAAACACCCATGCCACATTTGTGCGCTTTTGGCCAAACCCAACGATTGCATCACAGTGGGCAACTAAAGTTCTAGGCGATATTACGTTTACCAAGAAAGAAGATGCAAGTGTTAATAGCAACCAAGCTGGTATTGGCTTAACCGCAGTCTTACAAAGTTGTCCGCATATTACTGAAAACGGTAATACCTGTGTCAGTAATGTAGCAACTTTCATTTGGCAATTAGTTGATGGCCAAGAGGCGATTACACCGGATAACTTATCTAAATTATCCAGCAGTAATATGGCGATTACCGCCGATATCATCACAACGATTCAATCACTACCTCGTGAAGAGCAAATTCTTGCTGTTTCAAAACTCTCAGAAGATATCGCCATTCAAAATCTATTAGAAGAGGCCTTGAGTTTACGCAGTATTTTATATGCAGGGTTTTACGTGCAAGAAGTGCAAAATCTAAAGCCTGTTCGCGATATGGTCAAGAGCACAATTGTTAAGTTAAACACAGAAATTGAGTCACTGGCTTTTGAAAGTAATGTCCGCAAGCAAATGGCAAACCGCACACTGCAAACCATTTTATCAATTCGTGATGAAAAAATGGCAAACAGCCAGCCTGATAGCCAACACTCCGATGCTGCAGTTAAACACGGTGCTATCTATAAACAAGGAGGTGTTCAATGATAGTTTTTAGCCCGCTTTCACTGTATACCACCTATCTTGGGTGGCAAGTCTATGACTTGATATTTGAGGCCTTTTACCAGACAGGGCTTTGGTATTTGGGTTTTGGTTTTGTCGTTTTCCGATATTTTAAAAATGCGTTTGCACCAGGCGGTGCAACGCATCACGCCGGTGAGCATGCATTAAACCACTTTATGTATGAACTAGCCGTATTAATTATCGTTTGTTCAGTCTTTATTTACCCTACTGTGCCATTAAGTGCATCAGAGCTAAAGTTCACACCCATGTGTACCACAGAGGTTGAGGAGTCCACCGCAGCTAACAACTCAGGTACGACTTACGATGAGGCATTCTATAGCTTACTTAGTCCCGAAGTGAAAATTCCTTTAGGCTTTTCAGTGCTTCAAAACTTTGTTTCCAGTTTAACGTATGCCTTGATGACGGTGACACCTTGTGTGGATGGGCTTAATAATATTAAGTCTGACATCGTTTCTATTCATCTTCCCCGTAAACTTCGCCAAGAGGTTACCGATTTTCAAAAGCAATGTTTCATGGAAGCCCGCTTGAAATTTACAACCGAGAAGCCAGAAGAGTCTAGTTACGCTGCCACCTTGAAAATGTACGGTGGTGAGAGTGATGTGAAATGGGTAGGCTCACACGTATTAAGAGCGTTGTATTATCCCAGCTTAAAAGCACGTGAGCCGGTTTCAAGATATCCGTATTCGCAGTTTCGTAATGTCAATCTAGATAAAGCAAAAGAGGATGGGGAAGTGACCCAAGAACATTTACCCAAATACGGTTTCCCCGATTGTGAGACTTGGTGGGTTGATATTCGTCAGTCACTTGTTGATTTAACAGATGATAAGGGATTTATAAACGACAAAGCTGAAAATCGTGCTGTGTACATGCGAATTTTAAGTTTATTACAAGGAGCAGGTATTGCTGGAAAACAAGATGCGCCAGATGATGAGCTAGCGCACGATCTAATTGCTAAGACACTCATCCAAAATAACGATGATATTGGGAATAGACGAGGTGCTTTAGCGTCTAACAATAACCGTGTTCAGGGAACAGTTTCCTCCTGGTTAAATCAAACAGGCCAAAAGTGGCAGTCTTGGACATCTACACCGCTTAAACGAGAAGCTATCGTCCAAACTGTGCCGGTTATGCAGGCTTTGGCGATGTTTTTTGTCATTGTGTTAATGCCTCTCATAGTCTCACTTAGTGGTTGTAGTCCTCGGGCTGTAGGTGCTTTTTGTGGGATTGTTACCGTTCTAATCTTTATGCATTTTTTATGGTTTTTAGTGGGTATGCTAGAGATGAAGCTCCTTGAAACTTTGGAAGGGAATAGCGAGATTATTTCTGTTATACAAAATACTTCAGTTTTATTTTATTTCATCGCGCCGATTTTTTTGATGAATTTATCAGCGTACTGGGGGGCTGGATCAGCTTCAATGCTGTCATCTTTTGCTCTATCTAGTCAGCAACAAAGTGATGATGTTGCAAAGTCCGGTGAAGGGGTGGCTAGAACAGCCGTTGATGCTGCTTCTGGCAAAATGATAAAGAAGGCTCTTCTATAATGATTAGTTTTTACTTAATTACGTCTGGAGCAGTGCGATTGATATTGTCCTTTATCAATTATACCGCTTTTATACAGAGAGTATGCTTCCCCTGGGCCGATATTAATAGGCTTTCTTTGAGATTGGGTATTCTTGCTCAAGCTACAGAAAATCAAAGCTGCCATTTTTATGGTGAATTTCAATATCGAGAAAATGACTTGTCCATTGCTCTTTTTCATAAGGAAAACATCCCATGTTAAAAAAAATGATTCGACTAATGATTATAGCACTAATTCAAGTAGGCATTATAGGGGGGCTAGCGCTTTGGTTGCTACCACCACTTTTAAACAGTGCATCCATGCAAACCTCGATGTTTCAGGTTTTGCACTCCAGTAAGCTTTATGCCGGAGGAATTCGTGTCTTACTTTATCTGGTCTTGTTCTTTCTTTGGCCAAAGGTAGTGTGTTTTTTTGCCAAAAGAAATGAGGAAGTATCAGAAGAGCAAATTCAAAGTGCTTACAAAGCGCGCTGGATTTTTATTGGTAGCTTATTGCTGTTAGAAGCATTGTATTGGTTGAGGTGAGTATGCGTGATAATCCTGTTGAGAATTTACTACGAGAAGCCACTGAGATTTATACCGTAATAACGTGTGCTTGTTGCGCTTTACTTGCTGCTATGAAACCTCACTTTTTGTTATTAACGCCAGGGCTTGGCTGGGTTGCCATGCTAAGTCTTTTAAGCTTTGGCAGTATTCGCGCTATTCAAGCTTATCGCGTGAAACGCTATCATTTTCGATTAAAGCAAATGCCGTTTTACGGTTTAAAAACTCGTGAAGTGCCTCTCTCAAAGAAGTGGTTATTTGTTGGTAAAGGGTTTCGGTGGGAGCCTATCCATACCCAACGACTACATCAGATTCGCCAGGTAAAAAATAAACGTTTTACAACACCAGGTAATCTTTATCAGAAGGCAAGAGAGTATGTTAAAACACATCCTAATACCCGACTAAGCCAAATATTAAACAGCAATGGACGATTAAATCCATTTAAACCATTGCCTGATGTAGGAGGGGAGCCTTTTTTACATGGTCTTGGTGTCATCGATAAGCCCGTTTTTATTCCCCAAAATGTACGAGTAGGTCATACCTTTGTTTTAGGGACCACTCGTGTTGGGAAAACACGACTAGCCAGTATTTTAATTAATCAAGATATTCGCTCAGGTGAAAGTGTGATTGTTGTCGATCCCAAAGGAGATCTGGATTTAGTGCGGGATATGTATTCTGCTTGTCTTGCAGCGAATAGGCTTGATGATTTTAAAGCGGTGCATTTGGGGTTTCCTGAAATCTCGGCTACTTATAACCCGCTAAAAAACTTCGATCAAATCACCGAAGTAGCAACGCGCATTACCAATGCGATAGATGCAGAGGGTGAGGGAAAACAGTTTGCGGCTTTTGCTTGGAAATATGTGGATATTGTTGCTAAAGCACTGGCGCAAATGAACCGGCCTCTTACTTATAAAAACATTGCCTTTTTTATTACTCGCCTCGATCACTTACTCATGAGTTATGCTGATAAGGTAATGCCAGACAAAGACGCCGGTTATACCATAGGTGTTGCGAATATTATTGCTGAGCATAATTCAAAAGTTGATAAGAATGGCAACCCATACCCACCTATGGAGCGTAAAAAAGCAGTGCTTAAATACATTGCTGAGTATATAGGTGGCATTATCGAGCAAGGTGCCATTGAGGCTTTTCATGGTGACTTGTTAATTGAGTTATTTGATGCTGCCTCATTGGATAAACAATACTACGATAAAATCACAGCGAGTGTTGGTCCTGTTTTTTCTGAAATCAATGGCTCAAACGCCAGTGAGATTTTCTCTGTAGCCAAGTCTGATAGTGATATTGAGTTAATGGATGTCATTAAAAACAAGAAAGTTCTCTATATCGGTTTGGATAGCCTCACCAATGAGAAAGTTGCTCAGGCTGTTGGTAAAGCCTTTCTTTCAGATTTAGTGTCTACTGCTGGAAAAATATACAAAGAGTCTGATGCGAACTACAAACTTAATCTTCATTGCGATGAGTTATCTGAAATCATCCAAGAATCTTTTGTCAAAATATTAAACAAAGCAGGAGGTGCTGGATTTCAAGTCACCGCTTATGCGCAAACCATTCAAGACTTAGAAGTTGCTCTTGGTTCTAAAGCCAAAGCACAGATGACAGAAGGTAATTTAAACACCGTTATTATGTTACGACCTAAAAATGCTGACAGCGCAAGGCTTATCACAGATTTATTGCCAGAGGTTGATGTAGTGGGGCATACCCAGGTATCTCAGGTTAACGATTCACCGCATGGAAACAATAATGAGTATTTTAATACGACTAATGAAGACAGGGTGCAAATGAATTCCATTCCCATGCTAAGCGCTTGTGATGTGACTCAACTTCCAAAAGGGCAGGCTTTTGTGTTGGTTAACGGTGGAGAGCTTTATAAAGTGCGAATCCCGCTGCCTGTTAATGATGGGTTAGCCCCTGATGATATTAAGCAAGTGATGAATGAAATCAATCATATTAAGGAGCAGACAGTATGAAGTTATCGTCTATGTTTAGCGCTTCAACTTTAACGACTATTTGCGTGCCTTTAGCCGCATTTGGCCTTTGGCAAGGAAATCAAGCCGTTGGATTCAGTGCCTTGAGTGTCGGTTTTGTTTCTCTGTTAAGTGGGTGGTTAAATAGCGAACCAATCCGGATAAAGAACAACGAACAACTGCCAAAAGAGGCAACAAAAAAGCTTGCCAATAGCTTGCATCACTCACAAATCCCGCTACTAGAGCAAATTATCCAGCCTGTAATGGCTAAAGAATTTCCAACGCTTCACGCCCAAAAAGTGAGAGAGACTCTTGCAGGTCACAGCATTAGTTTGTTTGATGAGAAAATCAAAAAGCTCAGTGAGGCTTTTTCAACTTTAAAAGCAAGTCGAGATTTTCATCAAAAGCGCACCTTAGATGACAGAGACCGAGCCATAACCTTGCTAACTTTTTTTGCGATATTGTTTGAAGAGCAAGCCAGTGAGGAGAACTTAGGATTTATTTATCAAAAAATCCCACCTCAAGCATTTAAGATGCTGCGAAAGCAAGCTTATCGCCTGTTTGATTTGAGCTATCTTTTATTGGAAAAAAGGCTTGTGATTAATTCTGAATTGGCCAAAACTTTTGCTGACTTGTCGTTATTTAATCGGTATGATTTGAATTCGGCAGGCAAAGCAAATCCCGCGCTTTTTGAGAGTAAGCCAACGCTCCAAACTAGCCTGCCGACTTCTAAATGCGAATTACCGCCAGCAGTCTCTATTAAAACACAAGAGCCACAGCCTCAATCGATATCGGAAAATGAATCATCGTTATCAGAAAAAGTATTGCCAGTTACCCAACCCTTAGCACCAAAAATAACAAAGGAAGAAGAGCCTGGAGAGGGTAAAGAGGAAAATCAAACTGCCCTAAAAGAGACCAAGCCAACCAACAACAGTGAACAGCAAGATTTAATCTCAGCTTTTATCAGCTGGCTTGAAAAGCGTATTGTATCGGGTAATCGTCAATTTTCAATTGAATCTCAAAATCTCGTTATCACTAATCCTGAAAAGTATGGAAATACGCAAGTCTTTGTCTTACCGGATGTGCTTGGCAAATACCAGTCTCGCTCGGGTATTGAGGCTTGCGTGATGAAACAGGCGTTGTGGAATAAGTCAGACTTAAAAACCCCTGTCTTTGTTGAAAAAGAGGGTAACTCCATTGAGATAACGCCTTGCGTATTAAGCAATCCCTTTGAATCTCAAGCCAGTAGTCAAATTAATGAAGGAGAACCAACATGCGTGCAACCTTAACTTTAAATTTGGTAAATAAAGAAGTAATGCATTTTTTTACTAAGCGCTTAAAAAACGGGGACACCTTGTATGAAGCGGCAATACGTAAAGTGAATTTATTGCTAAAAAAAAGTATTGATTATAACGCTTGTGCATTGCTTACCATTGTTTCATTGGATGAGAAAATCAAGCAATCTACGGAGTATTTATACGATGAGCTGGATAAGTTTGAGAGGCAACTCGAAAAGCGTCAATTCCCAGGGTTAAAAAAAGTACAATTTATCCCCCAGTTTAACCCTGATGTGTCTTGTTCAAACCCTGTTAGTGTCAGTCTTATTGAGTGGGTAGAGGTTTTTGACAAGCTTGTATCAACCTTAAAACTTTTAAACTTAAGTGGCTGCTTTGAATCGATGGAGGCATTTTATGCGGTGAAGCGGCGTTTTCAAAAGCAGGCTAATCGCTTGCTAAGTTCTATCAGTTTGCAAGCAACGATTTCGATGGCCTCAGAGAGTATCCAAGAAATCATTGAATCAGATGAGGACTACGATTGGCCGCGGCTTTATGAGGCATTGCAATCGCCTCACTCACCAGGCTTTAGCCCCTCACTTAAAAATCAATTGCTTTACAAAATCAAACAAAAGCAATCGATTGCCAACAATAACCAAGCTAAGGAGACGTTATGTTAACGATTGTTCTTGATTCGCCGTACTGCGTGCACATTAAACCACAAGGGCCATTAGTTCTCGGTTATCACTTTGATATTGATGTTTGGGTCAATACGCTCATCGTTGAGCAGAAAAGCCACAAGCCCAATTTAGAAGAGGCAGTGATTGATTTTCAAATTGCTACACCTGTGGTCATTCCAGAGTATCACCTGTCTATTGGTGCGCAACACGCAGATTATCCAATGGCTATTGAAAAGAATACGGACTTTTTGTGTTTTAAGGCGATGAATATTCCGGTATTGCCCGTGCTTAATCCTGAAAAAGCCATTGTTAACGTCAGCCTGCTTCAAAATCGCCAAAATTTTTTTTATGCTCGCATGCCTTTTCAAGGCTGCATCACTCAGAAGGAGTCGCTTCGATGAAATTATTTATTTGTGAAAAACCCTCGCAAGCTCGTGATATTGCTGGTGTGATAGATGACTCCTTTAAAAAGCAAGAATCCCATCTTGAAGGGAGCAATGTTGTCGTGACGTGGTGTTATGGCCACTTGCTTGAGCTTGCACCACCTGATGATTATTGCGAGAACTTAAAGCCTTGGCGAGTTGATGTATTGCCTGTTATTCCCAGTCAGTGGGTGACCAAAGCACAAAAGAAAACAAAAAAGCAGCTTAACGCAATTGGCAAGCTCTTAAAAAAAGCCACAGAAGTGGTTATTGCAACAGATGCGGATAGAGAAGGGGATGTCATTGGTCGTGAGGTGTTAGATTACTTTAACTATCAAGGCCCTGTTTCTCGTTTATGGCTTTCAGCACTTGATGAAGCTTCGATAAAAAAAGCATTAGCTGATATTAGACCAGGCAGCTCAACAGAATGCTTATACCAAGCTGGCCTTGGCAGGCAGCGAGCTGATTGGCTTATCGGTATGAATCTAACCATGGCAACCAGTAGTTTATTTGGTGGTTTTGGCCAAGGGGTGTTATCCGTCGGTCGTGTGCAAACGCCTACTTTAAAATTAGTCGTTGATAGAGATTTAGAAATTGAGCAATTTAAGCCAAAAGATTACTTTGTGGTGAAAGCTGAGTTTCAAACCACAGAGCGAGATAAGTTTTGGACAACATGGGAAGTTCCTGATGATTACTCTGATGAGCAGGGGCGTTGTATCAAACAAGACTACGCAAGTGCTGTTATTAAGACAATTGAGAATCAAGAGGCTCGTGTTCAACTCTTTAAAGAAGCCCCGAAAAAAACAGCGCCACCTCTTTGCTTTTCATTGTCATCGCTACAAAAGCTAGGCTCGGCGCAATTTGGCTTAGGGGCTAAGGAAGTGCTTGATACAGCGCAATCATTATATGAGAAGCATAAGGCTACTACTTACCCTCGGACAGATTGTGGGTATTTGCCAGAAAGCCAATTTAGTGAATCCTCTCAAATTCTATCCGCACTACAAGCAATTGATGAGTCGTTAACACCTCTTGTTGCGCAGTGTGATATTCACACAAAATCAAAGGTCTGGAATGATAAAAAAATCACCGCACACCATGGCATTATCCCAACATTAAATGGCAGTGTTGATATCACACAGATGAGTCTTAAAGAAAAGCAGCTTTATGATGTCATCAGACGTCACTATATTGCCCAGTTTTTGGGTGATTATGAATTCTTACAGCGCCAAGTCATTGTTGAGTGTCAATCGCACACCTTCAAGGCCTCACAATCTACTCCCGTCTACCCAGGTTGGAAGCAAGCCATCACAGAAAATTCAGAAGCCAGTGAAGAAGTAGAAGGCTCTTTGCCTAAATTGAGTAACGGACAAGAGTTGACCAACAGTCAAGCCAAGCAAGAAAGTAAAAAAACAAAACCACCCGCACGCTTTAGTGAGGGAACCTTAATTACTGCGATGAAATCAATTGCTAAATACGTTGATGATGCCAACCTCAAAAAGGTATTAAAAGAAACAGCGGGCATAGGCACTGAAGCCACGCGGGCCAACATTATAGAAA
>Ga0115012_10000513_pt1 | contig 21895 bp, 19 predicted proteins | sample TroAtlMetagenome_FD_88706 | JGI IMG/M metagenome (GOLD analysis project Ga0115012, IMG submission 88706) | Marine eukaryotic phytoplankton communities from Atlantic Ocean - Tropical Atlantic ANT10 Metagenome | ecosystem: Environmental > Aquatic > Marine > Oceanic | place: Tropical Atlantic...
AAGGACAGATATCACTTATCTTTAGCGGGGACATATGAGTACACAGTGGGTGAAGAAAAAATGATAGTAGAACCTGGTACATTTTTCTGGTTTTATAATAAGATACCTCACTCAGCGATAAACGTGGGTGAGGTAGATAGAGTTTCTTTAGTTTTTGATGTCCCTCATAATAAGAATAATCCACATCACTAGGCATTTCTTTTTGTTTAGCAAACCGAAAAATATTATAAAGAAACACGTTTTTGTGTTGATTTCAATATAATATAGTAGATGAAATTTATTAAAGGAGAAGAAGAATGAGTGGAGACTCTAGACTAAAAGACCAACCACTCATTTTTTATTCAGATGAGATGACTGTTTCTAAAAGGATTCTCATTCAAAAACATGCAGAGGTTGTAGAATATAGAGGAGTTACATTTCAAAAGAGATGGAGAAATGGTTCTTGTATTCAAGAATGATTAACGAGGAGATAATATTCTAAGATTTTCTCCTTTTTTCATTCTTTTATTGATAAATTGAGATGAATCTGTATATGTCATTATTTTCTTCATATCTTCCATGATAGTATCAAGGTAATTTGGTCTCAAGGTGAATATTGCACGTTTTGCATCGTTTTTTCTCACCTCATCTTCATAATGAGAAACAGATGTCATGATCTGTGAACCTGATAGTGAATTATTTGAACCAAAATTTGTAAATTCAAAAGTAAAATCTGAATCTACTATTTGACCTGCCTGTAGTAGAAGTATACCGTTACCATTTCTTACCTCTTTAGTCTCATAATATTTTGTAGAAGATAATCTTTCTGGTGTGTATTTGTTATTGAGATACCTATTGAAATCTTGTTGATTCATAGGCCATTCATCTCTTACATTGATAATGTTATTTGATATAAGAATCACCCAATCTAATGATGAGTCATCATATATTTCTTTAGCAACATTATCTGGTCTATCATCACCCAAAACGCTGTATTTTGAAAAAGCGACTGTGCTTTCAAAAAAATCTTCTCTTATTTTGCCACGTTTGAATATATTTTTAGCAGCAACAAAATCATTGCTGGAAGTCTTATCACTAAAAGGAGAAGGGATAAGTATGTTTGGGAATTGATCGAAGTATGCCATTAGAATCCTATGTCGTTGCCTCCACCGTCTATAGATGAATCATCAAACCACTCATCAAGCGGTCCTCTTTCAGTGATGCCTTTCTGTAGTTCAAGAATATCTGCTCTTGCACCAGTATCTTTTGCATCATAATCATCACCGAAAATTGGTGTGAGTTCGCTGAATCCAAGAGTCATTTGTGATCTGACGGGTTGTGATATAGCGTTAGGGTCATCATATGCTTGATACACTCCATCAGGAGCGAAGTTTATTGCACATGTTGTGAGTGCACAAATTTTGAATGAGTTTAGAGATTTTATTCTTTTTGACCCATTCATAAATGCAAGTCTGAATACATTAGGTGATAATAAGAACAAATCACTTTTAGTTCCTCTATTAGGTAACATTCCTTGTTTGAAGAATCTCATAATCTGACGAGTTCTTTTCGCATCTAATTCATTTACAGGTGCAAATTGGAAAGTAAATTGAAATGATCTTAGTTTGGGACCTGCAAATAGAAGTTCTAAATTTGGGTTTATCGCTTTACCTGTTGCTCTTGTTATAAACTGATTTGGGTCAGTGTTTATGTTAAGTTGAGCAAGTGCAGCTTTAGTTGCAGTTGAAGAAATAAGTGTATTTGCATCACCACCTGCACCATCTTTGAAAGCATTGAAGAGGTTTCCAAACTCTGTGCCTGCATTTTGAAACACATTTAGTAAATTTTGATTACCTGCTACTGTTTCTCTTAATTGACCAAAAGCACCTAAAAATGCTGCTGCTTCAAAGGCATTTGCTCTTCCTTCTCCCCATGAAACTCCATTTCCTGTAGATAATTGATTGGGGATTGGTAATTTTACAGTTCCCAAATAATCTCTTATTGTACTAGATCGAGCAAGTCCTCCTGTGAGTGTTTCGGTGAATGTTGTATTGAATCTTCCTGATTGTCCCTCCTTTACACCTTTTTCTTTGATATCTAGTGGTTCTTGTTCAAAATATTTGGAAGCATAACTTTCCTGTGGAGGAGAATATTGGAACATATCAAACTTCATATAATCTTGAGAAGGTCCTCCCTCTGCTTCTGCATAATGTGCACCTGCTGGATATTGTATTGCTACACCACCAAAAAACTTTTTCTTCTTGACATTTACATCTTCATCTTTTACTTCTTCTTTATCGGTATCATCTACGCTACTGACAAAATCTGAAACATCTACGGCAGGGAGTGATGTGGCAAGTTCAGCATCACTAACCGTTGCTGTTCCATCCCAAAGATCATATAAACCATTTGCAGTTAGTGCAGCATCATGTTGAGCAACTTGATTTTTACTAAAAAATACACCCTGTCTCATTTGACCTAGTGCATTTTGATATCTCTTAGTTCTATCGCCATATGGATCACCTGCTATAATTTGACCCAATTCACTATTGGGTGGCACATCGACCCACTCACTTGATAATCCAGCATTCTTACCAATTTTTATTTGCACACTCAAAGGTGAACCGTATGTTGGACTATTCAAATCTCCATCTAATACCTCACGAACAGTCAAACCACCTGAAAAATTTATTCTTTTACCATCTGGAGTCAAAAAATTTGCATCCCTAACAGCATCCGTCATCCTATATTCCATCATAAATGATGTCTGCTTCCCATTATAAGGAATCTTAAGTTCATAACCAGATGTGTGATACGACATTATTTCCTATAAAAACTACGTAGATTAGGTTCAGTGCTTACACTAACACCCCCTACATTACGTACAAAGTCTTCGAGTCCCATTTCAACTGCCTTTTCCATATCAGAAAGACTTAGAGCAAGGAATGTTCCTCTAACGTATGATCTGAGGTATTTATTATATCCAGATAACTTGGTAAAATCTCCACCATCATCAATGAATCTCAAGACTGCTGCTCGATTCTTAGGTTGAGTATAATGTAAATTTACACCATAAAAAGCTTGACTCTCAACTCCCACAATATACGATAGTGGATTTCTATCGTAGAAAGGAAGCGTATCTTTATACTTTGCTGTATATTGAAACAGCATAAGTCTTCCTGGTGCTGGTGATCCTACTTGATCTGATGATGGAAATACAGTGCTAAATTCCAAGTTCTTTCTCCGTCAATATTTGAAATTTCCATCTTCTATCCTTGCAAAACTCCTCTGCTGCCATCCATTTTGCCTGATTTTTTGCGTAATTCACAACTTCGGTCACATACTTCTTTGTTTTTCTTTTTTGTATTTTTGGTTCCTTTACCTGTGCAGCAGGTTTGATTTCTATCACCTTTTCTATCATTTTACCCTCTACATCCTTATATTTGAGATAAAAGTCTGGAAAGTATCTATGAAAGCGATTATCGAGAGGTGATTTGTATGGAATTACTATTTCTTCACTAGACCACTTGACAACATTCTTATTGCTGTCACAGTATCGCATGAATTTTAGCTCCCAAAGTGACCTATATACTATATTAGTGGGATCACCTTTATATTTTTTGGGTTTTGATGGTCTGAATTTGCCTTTATAAGACATTTTCTCAGTAATTACACATTTATTTAGATGCTAGGTAGTAGTCGATTAGCAGATGTCTTACAAAGACAGAAACAACATCTCCCAACAGAGATGCTATACCGTACTGACTCAAAGTTTGGAAATATAGTACCTGCGTATAATAATTCATATGACGTATATATTAATTTTAGAAGTGCACCAAACTTGCTTACTTTTATAAACCAGCATGGTTTTTATGATCAACAAAATGATGCTGATATAGGTGACTATCTTAGATTTTCTGCTCAGAAGCAGTATTACCAGGTTCAGCTATTTCTGCACAAGAAGTACCTGGTCTAAGACAAGGTATGATGACTCAGGTTGGTACCATGAGAAAAATGACAGATCTAACTCTTACATTTTTCTCTCAGAAAGATTATTATACTAATGATGTATTCAATGCATGGATGGAGTTCATAACACCCACAAGAATCGCAAATGGTACATTTGGTGATCATACACCACAAAGAAGAAATGATAAAAATTCATATAGACGTTTGAAATATCCCGATGAATATAAGTGCGAGATAGAAATAACTGCTTTTAGTAATGAGGTTTTTACAAAATCTCAAAGATTGGAGGAGCAAAAGAGTTTTCCATTGATACAAGCACCTAGTAGTATAACTTACTACATTCAAAATGCTTTTCCCATCAATATAGTTGCAGCACCATTAGCATATGGTCAAGCACAACTTATAAAAACATCAATAGTATTCAAATTTGATAATTTCTTTGTGGATAGAACCTCAAGAGTAGGTGGTGCACTTGCTATTTCTGACAGTGTAGGAAACGTAAGGGATGCTAATATACCAGTAACTACAGCGATAGTTCCTACGACTTTGGAAGAATTCAAAAGAGATCAGGGTGAGACCCCCACTGAAACCTAGCTAAATAAATCACTGAAGTAATTATTATGCCTTTACCAAAGGTCGTAGCACCTACGTTTGAACTGAACCTTATATCATCATCAAAAACAATCAAATATCGCCCATTCCTCGTAAAAGAGGAGAAAGCACTTTTGATTGCGATGGAAAATGGTACAGAAAAAGATATTATAGCAACAATCAAGAATGTATTGAAAGGTTGTTTGATGTCAAGAGTCAAAATAGATGATTTACCATCATTTGATCTTGAATACCTTTTTCTGAATGTGAGAGGAAAATCTGTTGGAGAGACAGTAGACCTTCTCATAACATGTCAAGATGACGGTAAAACTCAAGTTCCGTTGACAATTGGATTGAGTGATATCAAATTACATGTTCCTGATGGTCACACTGACACAATCGATTTAGGTGGAGATATTTCAATAAAAATGAAATATCCATCTATGAAACAATTTTTAGAGAATAACTTTATTACACCTCCTGATGAAACAAATCAAGAGAGAATTGATAAAGCGTTCGATGCTGTGGCAGATTGCATAGATCAAGTCTTCACTTCAGAAGATGCATGGTCGGCAAGTGACTGTACAAAAAAAGAGTTACTTGGTTTTATTGAATCGTTGAACTCTCAACAATTTGCTAAAATTGAAGAATTCTTTGTAACAATGCCTAGACTACAATACAAGTCTACGGTGGTAAACCCAAATACAGATGTAGAGTCTGAAGTTCTAATTGAGGGTTTATCAAATTTTTTCGCATAATGTTATATCATACGAGTCTTGATTCTTATTATGAGTCAAACTTCTCACTCATGCAGCATCATGGTTGGGGGTTGACTGAAATAGAAGATATGATTCCTTTTGAGCGTGAAATCTATGTAACCTATCTGTCTAATTACATAGAGAAGAAAAACTTAGAGGCAGCTCAAGCGAAGAATGCAAACTCCTGGTAGTATATTTCAACCAAGAAGTCGCATGGTCATGGCACCTGCGACTAGGTTGCCATTGCCAGAACAAGCAAAAGGAACAGGAAATTTATTAGGTGGTTTTGAGAGAATTGGTGCAAATATATTAAACATTAGAAATATATTATCAAAAGATTCTAGGGATAAACAGAATTTTGAAGGGAAGAGAGATAAGTTACTAAAGAAAGAAGAGGAGTCATTAACAACTCTAAGGTCAGCAACTTCTAATCTAAGGAAGATAATAGGAGTGGCAGCAGGTGCCTCTGCACTCAATCAGTTTCAACAAGGCAACGTAGGTGCTGGATTACAAGATACAGGATTAGCAGTAACAGCATTTTTACCAGAGATAATCAATATTACATCACAAGTTGTGGTTGGTGGACTCGCTACCAAAGGATTGCTTGGTGGTGGTGGAACTGGTGGTCGTGCAATGCCCATGCCAAAAGGTAAGGCAGGTTTACTAGCACTACCACTTTTAGCATTGGCACCATTATTGATGGGTGCAGGTCGTAATAATCAGAATAACGCTCCCACTTCAGAGTTTAGAAGAGAGCAAGCAGTAAGAGGAATAAGACGAACTGTGATAAGTGCTGATGACACTGATAGATTTGGTAGACAACTTGATAGGTTCGAGAGATTGATAGACAGTTTTGGTGGTAGAAGGAGAACTCCACAAAATATCAATCAAACTATTGGTGATATTGATTTAGAACTTCCAGAAGAAGAACCACCAAATCCTATGAGGGATAGACCTATAGGTGAACAATTATTTGGATTCGCTGAATTAATACAACAATTCACAAATCCTTTTCAGCAGATAGTTGATATTTTCAAAAATAAGGATGAGCAAGCAGAAGATTTTGGTCGTAGAACATCTTTATTGAGAAACATATTTGGTGGTATTATGAATATTTTTACCCCAAAAGCGGGTGCTGCAGAACTTGATGATATAGATCAAAATTTGTTGGAAGCGGGATCTGGTAATGAGGGTAATATTTCAGAAGTGAAGATTGCAGAAGATCAATTGTTAGAAACTGCTATTCAACTTGATGGTATTGCTGATAGAATCGCTGATAACTTAGAAGCATTATCACAGAGCACAAAAATAGGTGATGATGGAAGTGTAGACCTTACAAGTGTAGTAGGAAATAAAAAAGGTGAGAAAATGAATAAACTCATGAAAAACTTTCTGGGTTTGATTCAGACTGAATTTATACCACTCACAAAACAAGAAAAACAAGAGGAAATAGCAGCTTCATTCTTGAATAATGCTTTGGGTAATTTCAGTAATATAGATAAAAAAGCGTTAGATGATGCTCCTCCTGAGATAAAAAATATATTTTTACCATTCTTTGAAGATGGTGGTATATTGAATCCAGATGACGGTGCTATTGCTGATGTAGGTGCAAGTACAGACTCTGTATTTGTAGATCCTGAGTTCAAAGGAAGTATCGATAAATTTATCAACAATCTCTTACTCAATATCAGTAAATGATAAACCCTAGAAAATTAGTAAGAATATCAACCGTTGCAGGCACTCAGTCATCAATTTTGAGTGCCACTGTGTCTAGAAATAATATCATGGATAATATTTCAAGACAAAGAAATTTAGTAAAAGAAGAGAAGATACAAAAACTAAGAGAGGAAACTTTCAATTCTCTTACAGGTTTGATCAATGATAGGAATAAAAAGGGTAATCTTACTAATGTCCTACTCACTGCACTTGGAATTGGTGGAACAGGTCGGATTATAAGAAGATTTCGTGGTGGTGGAGGAGGACGACCTGGTGGTGGAGGTGGTCGAGGCATACCACCAAAACTACCTAAAGGTGGGATTGCGAAGGGTTTATCAAAATTTAGATTAGGACCTGCTGCAGTAATAGGCACAGGTTTAGATTTCTTTTCTAGAAAACAAGCGGGTCAAAGTAATCTACAAGCAGGTGGTGGAGCACTGGCAGGTCTTGGTGGTTTTGCAGGTGGTGCTAAATTAGGTGCTTTACTTGGAACTGCAATATTACCTGGTGTGGGAACTGCTGCAGGTGGATTATTGGGTGGAGCATTAGGTGGTTTACTTGGTGGTAATTTATTTGATAGATTATATGGGCAAAATATATTACGTGCAGGTTCAGATTTCAGAAGAATACAAGAAGAGGAAACAACTAGACAACGAGATACTTTATTCTCTAAAAATTTAGATCAATTAGATGTAGTATTAGATAAACTTGAGAAAAAAGCACCTCTTTTAGGTGAAAGTCAAGCTATTGCACAGAATATCAACAAAAAAATTGAAGCAATAGTGGCACCGAGAGTTACACCTAATAGGTTTCCGATTGGGAAAACATTACTAATTGCATTAGATATTCTTGCCATAGCGTCTGCATTTACACCTACTGGTGTTGATCAAACTGTGTCAGTCCCATATGTTGCGACAAGATTCCCAAGTCTAGCAAATAGAATCATGTCCTTGAAAAAGGCAATGTCTCTAAAGAAATTCTCACAGACTTCTGGTTTTGTGGCATTCAGTAGAAATGCAGATAAAATTACCAATTCTCTAAGTACAAGGATGACTAATGCTTTCAGATTGAATTTTGGTAAGAGTTTCAAACCTGCATTGAGTCCAAAGGGTATCAAAGTAAGAGCACAAGCATTAATTGAATCATTAAAAAAAGAAAATGTAGTAGAAAGAGTTATACCAAGATTTCTCAAAGGAAAGTTCAATAAAAATAGACTGAATAAAGATTTTGTACGAAAAATTCTTAACAAGAAAAATTTAGAGAATAGAATAACTGCTGAGAGTAAAATATTCAAATCTGGACAAGAGTCAGACGCTTTCGTATCGGTGGTAAGAAAAGTTTTGAAGCAGGGAGAGTTTGTGCCAGGCAATTACACAAAAAGAGAGATAGAAATATTCAGAGCATTCAAGAACTCGATTGATGATATGATAGACTCAGATTTTATTGATGCTAAAAATGTTGATGAACTTATAAAATTCTTGAGGCAGGTTGAGATAGGTCCTTCAGGTGCTAAAGATGTCATCAACATACAAAAAGTAATCAAACAATTGAAGAATACACCATTAGGTTCTGAAATATTCAATTCTGAAGGTGGTGTCATGACAGGTCCAGAATCTGGATATGTTGCAATATTACATGGAAAGGAGAGAATTATTCCAGAGGAAAATCAATATACGAGATCAAGAGGTAAAAAACCATCAAGCACGAATGTAATCACAATAATCGCACCACCTAAACAAAATCAACAAACTCAACCATTTAGTTCTGGTAGTTCAGTAGTGGTTCCAATATTCAAGGAGGCAAATCCATACGATGTTGCAACTAAATACAGTGAAATGATAGGACATGTAACGGTATGAGTGTACAAATAGGTTCCACTCTAAAAAAATTCGACATATCAAGTCCTGAAGGTAAAAAGAATTTTGATTTTACGCAGCAGACAAGTGGTATAAAGTATTATGAAGATATAACAGATACAAGTATTCATCTTACGATAGGAATACAAGATGTATTTGGTAGATTCAATAAACTTCCTGTGAGAAGTGGGAATAAAGTTTCTTTTGAAATAGAATCAAATGGAGCAACCCTTTCACTTGAAGATTTGATGATAAGTAATATCATAGGATATAATCCAGAGGCGAAGAGAGAAACATATGCTCTAGTCATGGAGACTAATAGTGCATTTGAAAATCATACTACAAGAGTTTTTGAGAAATATACAGGAAAAATATCTGATAGTGTGACAAAGATTATGAAAGATAAGTTGGGAGTAGATATGTTTGACATAGATGATACAAATAATAATTACGAATTTGTTGGTGGTTATAGAAGACCCCTTCTTGCATGCACATGGTTGGCAAAAAAATCTATTGATGCTCCCACGTCAAGTGATACAAAAGGTTCTGCTGGATTCTTATTTTACCAAACACAAGACGGATATCATTTCAAAAGTATTGATGGATTATTCAAAAAAGCAAAGGAAGATGAGGGAAGTATAGTCAAATATGAATATAAAATCGATAAGGATACAAATTTTGATGCTTTGAAAAATTTGTTTACTGTGGTCTCACAACCTGTTGTCGAGTCAAGTCATAATATATTGCAACAACTAAATGCAGGTCATTATAAGACTGCAAACTGGTATTATGATATTATAACAAGAAAACCAGCGTTTGTTGAATATAGTTATAGAGACAGTGCAAGTGAGGAGATGGAAATATCAGCAGATGAGACAGTCACTCCTAAATTGGATGAAAATTATTCTCGTATTATACTGCAAACTGTAGATAGAGGTTGCTTATCGGTCAAGGGGGATCTGACCGCTACATCGGATCAATATTATTATCAGGCACAAGCGACCACAAGATATAGTTCACTATTCTCTCAAAGGATGAAGGTCACCGTACCAATAAACCTGAAATTGAGAGCAGGTCAGGTAATTTTCCTCAAATTACCAGAAATAAATAGTACGAGACTATCTGGTCCTCAATCTGGTCTTTATCTTATTTCCAAATTATGTCATGAATTTGGTGGCGATAAGGACTTTACTGGACTAGAATTAGTTAGAGATTCCTATCAGGAGCTAGCATGAAAACTATTGAAGACCACATTGCAAAAGACAAAGAGATCCTTGCTGATCCTAAAACTCCCGAACCCATGCGTCACCATATTGAAGATGAGTTGCATGATTTAGAAGAGTATGTCGAGCATCATAAAGATGAGATCGAAGCAGGGGATCATCATGATCCAAATGTATTGGAAGTATTCTGCGATGTCCACCCAGATGAACCAGAGTGCCTAGTATACGATGATTAATGTTAGAACAAAGACTATCTAAAATTGATTTTCTCGGTAGAGATGGATTTCACTGGTTTATTGGACAGGTAACAACTGACTGTAACTGGAGACAGAACTCTACCGAGTATGGGTTCAGAGCAAAAGTAAGAATATTAGGTCATCACCCTGCTACTGAGGAGATACCTGATAAAGATTTACCTTGGGCACATTTTTTGGTGCCACCAAATATGGGGGCAGGTAATAACTTTGGTTCGCAGTCTTTTGCTCTACAGGGAGGAGAAACTGTTGTTGGTTTCTTTTTAGATGGAGAAGACGCACAACAACCAGTAGTTCTAGGTGCTTTCACAGCAGGTCCTCATGTAGGTGATGTAATTGATTACAAGACAGTTGAGTTGAAGAAAACTTCTGCATTTCAACCTATTGGTATCAACTCTTCAACTGAGTATGGTTCACATATAAAACCTACAGAAGAAGTCAAACTAAATCAAAAAGGTGGTATACTTGATAATAATAATGAAATTGTTGATGAAAATGGTGGACGTGTTGAAACCATATTAGAAAAAGTAAATAATGAAAAGATCATAGTCAAAAAGGCACAGAAGTGTACAATTCCACAAAAAATATTATCTGACGCTATCAAGGATTTGAAAGGTTTCTTGGAATATACTGAAAGATTGGAACCTACACCGTTTGGATATGTGGATAAAGTATTCAACATACCTGTCCCACAACAAGATTTTGAAAAAGTATTAGATAAAGTATCAGAGGATATATCAGGAGCGTTGTCAGTAGGGATAAGAGTTGCCAAAATAGAAATGATGTTGGAGATAAACAAAGTAGTTGATGATAAACTCAATTTTTTAGAACCTGATTTTTTAGATAAAAAATTGAAAATAAATGATAAACTTGGAGATTTCTCCTGTTTATTTGAAAATATAATGGGTGGTGTGGCTGATGTTGTAAAGGGTATGTTGAAGGATTTGCTTGGTAAAATGGTTAGTTTACCGATGTGTGCTGCTGAGAGTATGGTAGCAGGGTTGGTCTCAGATGTCATGGATAAAGTAAGTCTTGCAACAGCACCTGCTGTTAATAATATAACTGGTGTTTTGAATACTTTGGATAATCCTCTTGGTGCAGTATTAGGTTCTGTAAAAACACCTGGTGGATTTAGTGGTATGCCAAATTTTAATAGTGTGGCGAAAAAGGCATTAGGTTTTACACAAACAGGTTTGAAATTACTTTCATGTGAGGGTGATGAATGTGAAGAGGAAGCTGATCAGAGTCTGAACGTAGGTCCTGATGGATTGGAAACTCCTAATTTATCAAGAATTCAGAGATTGAGTGATAATTTATCACTTATGCCAGCAGTATCTGGAATTGCAACTAATATGTTTCCTGGTCTTGATAAGATAGGGAATCCTTTTACTGGCATTTCATCCGCAATAGATGGTCTTGGCACCAGATCACAAGAGAGATACTTAGAACTACAATTGAATAACGATCTTTCTGGTATTGATGTTGGTTGTACTGGTGCAGACGGACCGTTCGGTAAAAGGTGTGGACCTCCAAGAGTTCAATTCTTTGGTGGTGGAGGAATTGGTGGTTTTGGTAAGGCAGTTCTTGGAGAGACAGGAAAAATTATTGGTGTCTCTATGACTGACATGGGATTTGGATTTACCAGTCCTCCACTTGTAAGCTTCATTGATGATTGTGATATTGGACGAGGTGCATCAGGTAAAGCTATTATAGAAGATGGTAAGATAATCAAAGTTGTTATGCAAGAAACTGGAGATGGTTATCTTGGTGGAGGATTGTCTGATGGAACTGGTGTGATTCCTATACTTGATGGTGTTGATGTATTGAATACTGGTACTGGTTACGAGGATGGCGATACAATTACCACTGCTGATGGACAAACACTAAAACCGATTATACAAAATGGTCGTATTATAGGTGCAGAACCACTTGATGTGAAAGATGGTATAAATGATCTACCTGCTCTCTCAATAAATACGTCAACTGGTTTTGGAGCAGTTGTGAGACCTACATTGAACTTTGTGAAAGTCGAAGACTATAAGAAACCAATATTACCTTCTACAAAGGTAATTCAAGTCATTGATTGTGTATCCTCTTACTAAAATATGTCAATATATCAAAGAAGATTAGAAAGTGGGCAGTTAGGTGAAGATGCCATATACGTGAAACCTGTTATAAATGAACAGTATTTCATCGTACCTAAAGATGTAGCACTAAAAGAATTATCTAAGTGGAGAGATATAACCAAAACTAATAACGAACGCAGATATCCTTTTTATAAGAAAGTAAACAAAATGATATATGCGAAGATATATGGTGGATATGGTTCACCTGCACCTAGTGAGAATGATGCCAGTATTATAGTAAATCCTGGTACAAAAGGATATTTTGAAAAAGCATTTCCACCAAATTCAAACTCAGTGATGGGAAATGCATTGACACCTAAACAAGCAAGAGAGCGACTTGTTGTCACTGACTCAGTTAAAAAAATAAATCCAGAGTTGGAGGAATTCAATCGTGAAGTTGAGGAATTAAAAAATGAGCGTGATCTTTCAGTAGCGAGTGGGGAATCGGATATATCAGGTATATTGAGAGAACAGATAGGTGGTAGTGCTGATGAAAATATTGGTGTAGGGGTCACAGCTACATCTGACGGAACAATAGTCAATAATGAAAATAATGAGGTTACAGAGGAGGATCTTGATCAGGAGCGTCTTCTAAAAGAACTAGGAAATCAAATAAAAGGAACAGTATCAAAGGATAGTTGTGAAGTGCCACCTTTGTTATGGAGCAATCCTCAAGATGGATTCATTAGGGTTGGTGTAGAAACTTCCAATAAGGTAACAAGAAAGAGTCAGGTTCAGATAGCATCTGGATCTGCTGCCAGTTTACGTTTATTCAAAGATGGTGGATGGGAACTCAAATCAAATGATAACACTAAAGGAAGTAGTATAATACAGAAAGGAACGGGTCGTCTAAGTATAAAGGCAGATGGGGATTTACTTATTGATTGTGGTGGAACATTTTCCGTAAAGGCAAAAGATATTGTTATGGAGACAAAAAACGCAATGACAGGTGACATTGTGTTAAATGCCAAGCATAATTTTAGGGCAAATGTCGGTAATTATGCTATAATATCAGCAAAAGATATAACCATTGATGCTAAGAGTAATCTCTTATCATACTCTGAGAATATAAATTATGTGATTGGTAATTATGTTAGAATACATGAACCAACATCACTGTTGATACCCGATAATTTCTTGAGGGCTGTCAACAAACTAACTGAAAATCTTGATCAAAACTAATGGCTGGAATTCGTGACATAGACTCAGGTAAAATTTACATTGGGTCTGAAACACCAAAGACTGACAAGTCTATCAAAACTCTAAAAGGCACCAATCCTATAGATGGAACGCTTGCTGTCACAGGACCTGCATTTGTAGGAAACTATGAAGGCATCAACTCTAGTGGCAAAGGTCGTGGATCTTTGAATGTAGGTGGTAGTTTAGGAGATCACAAGGTCAGAAACAATCTATCAGTGGATGTAGAGGGTGATGCTCATGTCACAGGTGCTATAACACAAGATGGTAACACACTTGTAAGAGGTGCTTTACAAGTAACAGATAAAATAACCTGTGGTAGTCTGTCTAGTGGTTTACCTAAAAATTTCGATATACCACATCCTAATCTAAAGGGTATGAGATTGAAGCATGCATGTCCAGAAGGACCTGAAGCAGCGATCTATGTAAGAGGTAAGGTAAGTGTTGATGGTATTATAGAACTACCAGACTATTGGCAAAATTTTGTTGACAAGGAAACAATATCAGTTCATCTTACACCTATAGGAGCATATCAAGAATTATTTGTTGAACGAATAGAGTATGGAAAGAGAGTATATGTAAAGAATCAAGCAGGTGGTAAGATAGATTCATATTATCAAGTGTGGGCAAACAGAGCAGATTGCTCATTTGAGGTAGAGTATAGAGAAGACGAGACAGGAGATGATGACCATTGGTTTACATCTGATACATAGACTGCTATACTATACTCAGTTGTTTTTTCACTATGTCCTTTCCACAATTTGATGATGAGTATGTTGATAAGGTAGAAATTTCTCTTACCAAGAGACTTTTCAAAATATTTGGGTCTGATGGTAATGTACAGGAACTATCATGCGATAGTGTTGATCAGTTTATGAGAGTATTAGAGGTTTCCAAATATGCAAATGAAATAGATAGTGAAATCAAAGTTGTATATGTCTAAAGTTAGGTTCCCATTTTCAGACGTTAGGTTCCACAGCATCCCAGTTGTCGGTCAATTCTACACCAAACAAGAGGTAGATAAACTGATAAAGGATGCTGTAGATGAAGCGAGACGTATTGATGAGGAATCAATGGCAAAGCATAATCGTGATGCCACAATCATTAGTATGATACTAGGATTTACAACTTTAGCGTTGTTTGTAGATGGATTATTGAGGTTATTAGGTGTTACCCCACCATTCATGGGGATAGATATTGATATACTTGATAAAATTGTAGATAAGGTAGAAACCGACTTGGCACCATTGATTCAGAAGATACCTCGAATCTGAGTAGTATAAATAAGTTTACGGAATGGTATAACAAGGGATAGGTAATGCCTCTAAGTAGACTTGAGAATTTTCTAAAAAATGTACAGGGAAACGTATTATACGTTAACCCAGAAGAACTCGATGCGACTGATGACGTTAGCAATAGGGGTAATTCGAGAACTCGTCCGTTCAAGACGATTCAGAGAGCACTTATTGAGTCAGCGAGATTTTCATATCAACCAGGTCAAGATAACGATAGATTTGACAAGACAACAATACACGTTTCTACAGGAACACACTATATTGATAATAGACCAGGTCTTCAAATTGATACAAGTGGTAATATAACAGACGTAAATGGTACATCACAATCTATATCTGAATTTTCTATTGGTACAAACTTTGATATTCAGGATCCATCAAACGTATTACACCTATTCAACTCAGTAGAAGGAGGAGTTATATTACCAAGAGGTACATCAATTATTGGTGCTGACCTTAGAAAGACAAAGATAAGACCTAAGTTTATACCACAACCAGATAACAATAGTATTGCTAATAGTGCAATCTTCAGGGTAACAGGTGGTTGTTTCTTCTTTGGATTCACATTTTTTGATGGTGATCCAGCAGATAGAGTTTTTAGAGACTACACACTCAACACATATAATCCAAATTATTCTCACCATAAACTTACTTGTTTCGAGTATGCTGATGGTGTGAATCAGATAGGAAGCACAGGAAACACTGACTTAGACATGTATTATGCTAAGTTGACTCGTGCTTATGGTACTAACTCTGGTAGAAGTCTTCCAGTATATCCAGCGAATAAAGATTTCCAGAAGATAGCTGAAGAAAGTAAGATCGTAGGACCTGTGTCGCAAATAGGTGCTATTGAGATCGAGGATATTTTCTCAGGAGCAAACTCCACAGATGTAAATGCAACTAAGATTGTTACTGTAATAACAAAAGAGAATCATAATTTAGCTGCTGGCACTGCTGTTTTGATTAGTGATGTAAACGCAAGTGGTAACAACGGAGATGAATATGATGGAACCCATGTTGTATCACAGGTTCTAAACGATACAACCTTTACATATTCATTATCAGTCACACCTGCTACAACTGCATTACCAAATCTTACAGGTATCAATCCAACAGTAGTTCCTGAGAGTGATACAGTATCATCTGCTTCTCCTTACATATTCAACTGTACAACTAGATCTGTATTTGGTATGAATGGACTTCATGCCGATGGTAGTAAAGCAACTGGATTCAAATCCATGCTCGCTGCACAGTTTACAGGTATTGGACTGCAGAAAGATGATAATGCATTTGTAAAGTATAATACTACATCAGGTGTATATGAAGATCAAGCAACATTAGGATCTTCAACAACTCTCCATGTTGATAGTCTTGCAAGATTCAAACCAGATTATGAGAACTTCCATATCAAAGGTTCTAACAAAGCAGGTCTACAACTTGTATCTGTTTTTGCGATAGGATATGCAAAGCATTTTGTAACAGAATCTGGTGCTGACTTTTCACTTACAAACTCTAACTCAAACTTTGGTGCGTTAGCACTCGAAGCAAAAGGTTTCAGGGATGAGGCATTTACGAAAGATGATAAAGGATTTATTACTGCTATCGTACCACCTCAGAAAAATACTGCTGCTGAATCAAGTTTCAACTGGTTATCTATATCCACAGGTCTTACCACAACTACAGGTGATACCAAGTTATTTTTGAGTGGTTTTACCAGCAAGGGTAATGTTCCTTCAGATAAAGCATCACAATTTATAGTAGGAAACAGAGTTGGTGATAAAATTACATGCCTTATCAACAACGTAGCTGAGACTGCAGATATATTGATGCCCACCCCTCAGATACCTGATACAGGTGTATCTGCTAGAAAAGAGGTACGTGTAGGACAAAACTCAGGTATCAATAGTATAACAAGTAATACACTAACACTAGAAACTTTTCACCAATTATTACCTGGCGAATCAGTTAGAGTCATTTCTGATAATGGTTCTTTACCTGATGGATTAGAGCATGGTAGAAAATATTTCGCAGTTACAAGTGGTATTGGTACACATGAACTAAAACTTGCAACAAGTAGAAATGCTGCCATCAATGCTAATGCAATAAGTGGTATCAATAATCTTGGTGGTAAGTTGACTATTGTCTCCAAGGTGGATGATAAGAAGCCTGGTGAAGAGGGTCATCCAATACAATATGATGATACAGCAGGTGGTTGGTATGTAAATGTAAACACAGGAAATGGTTTATCTACAGCAATCACAAATAATATGGTTGCACTTGCTCCAGAAACTGCAGCAACTACAATTCAAAGAAAACCAGATGCAAGAATTGATTTAGAGAAAATTTACAGACTTAGATACTCTATACCAGAGGGATCTACTCTTGCTGCTGAACCAGTAAACGGTTTTGTAATTCAAGACAGTGCATCAGTTATAGATGATAGTAAGTTCCAAGATAATGATGCATCTCTTACATCTGATACGGATCTAAGAACTGATAATAGTATTATAACTGCTTCATGGTCAAGTAATGTTGGTATTATAACCACAAAACAACCACACAATCTTCTTGTTGGTCAACCTGTCGAAGTAAAAAGAATCAAGAGTGCTAATAATGTAAATGGAGTTGATGATAGTGGATTCAATAGGGATTATGTAGTATCAGCAGTTGACGATCCAAAAACATTTAGAGTCGGACTCAATACAGATCCTGGTGCAATCACTAAGATTACAACAATACCCTATACTCAGGTAGATAGAACAATTGTTGGTTCTGGTAGAACATTCAGTCCATTCTTTACAAGAAAAGATTTTGGAGAGGATTATCAGATATTTGCACAAGAAAAGGTACAAAGATTCCAGAAGTCTGCACAAGATGGTATCTATGATATAACAATACTAGGTTATTTGAATTCTGCAAATGTATCTCCGTACACTGATACATCAATCAAGTTTGCTCAGAATGTAAATGATCTAAAACCAATCGTTAGTGAAGATACAGTAGATGATGATCCAAATGCTGCAGTTAGTTTTGCACTTAGAGATAAGATTGGACAGGTAAAAACTAATGATACCTCTAAGAGTATAACAAAAGAAGCGATATTTTCCTTCATTGAAAGAACTGGTATTGGTATTGGTGTTACAGGTGCAACTGTTGCAGGTTCTGGTAGTGTAAAAGACTTATCAGTTGATCTTGGAAGACAGCATAACTTCAATGGTGTTGAGGGTCTAACTGGAATTACAGGTGGATCAAACTATGGTACTAACAGTGGTAGTGCTGAGTTTTATTATAGTGTAAATCTTCTTGGTGGTTCGGGTAAGGGAGCCACAGCAGATGTAACTGTATCTGCTGCTGCAACGATTACATCTCTTGAGTTAGTTGATGCAGGTAGTGGTTATGCAGTAAATGATATTCTAACAGTAAAAGGTGTACCTTTTATTGCACCAGGTACTGATTGTCAGGTTACTGTAAGTGCTATTGATAATAAGATAGGGGATATCGTACAAACAGTTGGTATTGGATCTACCGCATTCAATGGTATAAACAAGGTCACTGCAGTCAGCGAACAAGGTAGATTTACATTTACAGGTCAATCTATAGGTGACTGGTCTACACCAGGTGGATTTGCATATCATGTTGGTGTGTCTACACAAGTCACAAACATAATACATGATGCTAGTAGTGGTATAGCAACAGTCACATTATACCAAGACATTGGTCTAAGACGTGGTGATATGATTGTTATCGCTGGAGCTAACAATGAATATAATGGAACTCACCTTGTTGAAGATAGAATAGGATACGGTTCATCTTTATCTGTCAATATTGGAGCAACTACATCACCAACATTCAGTGGTGCTAGTGCCTATGCTCATGATGCAGGTATAGCAATGAGAGGATTCAATCAGAATGTTCCCATCTATGGTGGTCAAACAACTGTAATTGACTCTGCTATGACAGCAACCACAACCACAATTGGTTTGCAGAAGAAAGCAATGTTCAGGCGTGGTGATTACATCATGGTTGAGGATGAAATACTTAGAATTGCAAATAAAAACTGCACAGAGGTTATAAGAGGTTTATTTGGCACTTTAGCAACAGCACACGTAAGATTCAATGCTGTTAGAAAAATAAGAGTCATACCAGTTGAGAACAGAAGAAACTCAATCATACGTGCATCAGGACATACATTTGAGTATCTTGGTTTTGGTCCAGGTAACTATTCAACTTCATTACCACAAACACAGGATAGAGTTCTAAGTGAAGATGATCAGATCTTTGCTCAGTCTATCAATGTCAATGGTGGTGCTGTTGTTTATACAGGATTGAATGATAAGGGTGAATTCTTTATCGGACGTAAGAAAATTGACGCTATCACAGGTGAAGAGAAATCAACTATAGCACAGATTGACCAGACAGGAACATCTAACAAATTACCACAAACTGCGACCTTCAATAGTTTAGTTGTAAGTAGCAGTCTTACAAGTAAGAAAGACACTGAAGTCATAGACATACGATTGAAAGGTGATAGATCGGGTGATATAGGACAATCTGTTTATCTTGGTATAAGTCAGAATACACCTACAAGTAGTACTGATAATATCTTACTTGGCACAACTTACGATAAGGGTGGTTACCTTGGATGGGTAAGAACAACAGATGCAACTAATCCATGGCAACGTTTCGGACCAATATCTTACGAAGCAAATTCAGAACATTACTCATTTGATAAACTTGCAATCGGTCAGGCCGCTGCTCTTGATGATAAGGTAGTTGATATAACTGGTAATGTTGATATTACTGGTAACATAAACATATCGGGTGTTACCACTTGTACCCTAGAGGCAAGCAGTGCGAAGGTTACAGACCTGAATTCTGGGCGGGTAGTCGTCACTGGTTCAGGTGGAGAGTTGGAAGATAGTTCTTCACTCACATTCTCAGGTGCAACTCTTACCGCAAACACTTTAGTTGTTACAACAAACGCTAGTGCTGACAATGTAACTGCATCAAGCACAGTTACAGGTGAACATCTAGTTTCGACAGATGACGCAGCAATCGCTGATGACCTATCAGTAGGTGGTGATGCTTCAGTTACGGGGACAGTTACTGGTGGAGCTTTCACAGGACCAGGTGCAATACCTCTCGGTGGTATTATAATGTGGTCTGGATCTGATGGTAACGTACCATCACACTTCAAATTATGTAATGCTGCTAATGCAGGTACTGTAAATGGTATTGTTGTACCAAACTTAGAAGATAGATTTGTGATTGGTCGAAGTGCAAGTTACGCTGCTGGAAGCACAGGTGGTAGTAAAGATGCAACTTTAGTTCAGCACGATCACACATTTAGTGGTAGTGCTAATCACTCTCATACTCACACTGTAGCAGTACATCCAAGTGGGTCAGGAGCTGAACAGAATCAGAGTGGTGGTCCAGAAGATAGGACAAACTTCGGTGGGTCAGGAACCACAAGCACTGAAACTGTTTCAATCAGTGGTACAACATCACAGGTTGGTAATAATGCAACTGGTGCAAACTTACCACCATACTTCGCTATTGCTTACATTATCAGAGTAAGTTGATAAATACACATACTAAGGAGCATTGTAGTAGATGGCATCAGTAAATAAAAAATTTGCTGTAGAAAAGGGTCTTGAAGTTGGTGATAACGCACTGGTCGTTGATGCCGATAACGTAAAGACTGGTATTGGTAAGACTGACCCTAAATTTGGGTTAGATGTTGCCACGACTGCGAATTTTGACGGGATAGTTGCAGCGTCATCGGTTGGTATTGGAAGTACACAACCTGAGAAAGATTTTGATATAAACAAAGATACTATAATAAGAAAGAAGTTATTCGACTCACTTGGTTCTGAAGGTACAGCTGGTCAAGTTCTTACCAGCACAGGAACTGGAGTTACATTCGCTTCTGAGGCAAATTTGAATGGACTCGCTGCAGGTGGTACTAAGACTGTACAATTCAAAGCAGCAGATGGAAAGTTTGGCGGGGCAGATAATTTTGTTTATGATACTTCTAATAATAGAATAGGTATAGGTAGTACCATACCTGAATACTTGCTACAAACTGTAGGTGGTCAGGTTCATTTTGACAGTCAATTACTTGATGTCAATAAAACTGTAGGTGCAGCAGGTTCTGTTCTTGGTGCAAATGCAGATGGTAAAGCAGTATGGGAACCAAAAGGATCGGAGATAACAAACGTAATATTTGTTGCTGAGAATGGTGATGATCAAAATGATGGTTTATCTCAGGGTACTGCAAAGAGAACTGTTGGTGGTGCTACCAGTATTGCAGTAGCAGGTAATAATATTAGAGTTGCAGCAGGTATATACCAAGAAAACAACCCAGTCTTTATACCAAGAAACGTCACCATTGATGGTGATGATATGAGAAATACTCAAATCATTCCCACAAACTCTGGTAAAGACTTATTCCATGTCAATAATGGTACACTGATTCAGAACCTATCATTTGTAGGTGCTGCTAACACAGGTTCTATTATATCATTTCCACCTGGCGGTGTAGTCAATAGACATAAATTTCTTGCTGGTTATGGTGCTACGAATGCCGTGAAGGTAGGTCCAACTTGGCATACAGGAGCATCTATTACACCAACATTCGTATCGTACGATCCACTTACAGGTATTACTACTATAACCAAGTCATCTCATGGTTTGACAGTAAGTGATACAGTTGGTATTGCCACCAATAGTATAGCGTTCTCCTGTGATCAAGATGCACACGCCTCTACACATCCTTATCCTAGAGCAACTGACCCAGTAGCAGGTATATTTACTGCTATTACAGCAACCACAACTGATACATTCACAATAAATGTTGGTGATGCTGGATCTCATAAGAGAATCGCAGGTATCATTACACAGTCACCATACATTAGAAACTGTACAAACT
>Ga0115012_10000516_pt1 | contig 21831 bp, 22 predicted proteins | sample TroAtlMetagenome_FD_88706 | JGI IMG/M metagenome (GOLD analysis project Ga0115012, IMG submission 88706) | Marine eukaryotic phytoplankton communities from Atlantic Ocean - Tropical Atlantic ANT10 Metagenome | ecosystem: Environmental > Aquatic > Marine > Oceanic | place: Tropical Atlantic...
AATTTAATTGTATAGATCCAGATGCACCACCACCACCTTTTGATATGAGTGTAGGTGCAGTAGATAGCTTATCATTAGTTACAGTATTATCACTAGGTGCACCTATATTAAGAACATCACCTAATACCATAATGAAATCTATTACATCGCCCGTAACCAAATTCGAAGCGAATGTAATTTGATGAGCTGAAATCGTGTAAGAACTACCGGGATTTTGTATTATACCATTTAGACTTACAATCATGTGGTTCACGGAAGCCGGACTATAGTTTACAGAACTACGTTGCATACTATATGTCGCTTGACCATTTACAGCAGATATATTATCTAGCTTTACAAAGTTTCCTGATACAGGTTGTTGTCCTAAATATGCCATTTATAAACTGTCCTTTAAATCTGGATATATTAATTCAATTTCTGCATCGGTTAAATTCATTTTTCGTAACCCCGATACTTTTGTTTTTTTATTTTCTTTATCTTTATCTTCTAATTCTTTTTCTTTTTTTTCTATATCAGATTTAGCAATTGGTGTTGTTCCGTCTAGCCATACAATCTTATCAAGATTATCTTCTGGAATTGTAAACTTTGCATCTTTATTAATTTCTAATATAGCTAAACCTTTAAATGTACTCATGGTGATCTTTCCTCTAATATCATGCGAGTTATAACTCTTGTGGCATACCCACCAACATTTTCGGAAGAATGTCCACTATTAATTCTATGTGTTCCATAACCTGATGAGTGTCCTATTATTTGTGGCTTATAAGTTAAAACACTTGTTGTATTATGAGATGTATCAACAAGGGGAGGACAAGCTAATCCTTGTTTATATTCACCTGCCGCTTCTTGTGATGTCATACACAATCCTCTCCAACTACTACCACTACCTGCACCATAATTATCTGTTACATTCCCATAACTACCACTTGCAATTTTTCTTTGTATTCTTATAGCTCCACCATAAGCACCATTTGCAGTATGAGGTCTTATAAATCCAAAATATAAATAGACTATAATAACACTATTTGTAGCTGAAGGTGTAATGGTTGCTTCCCATACACCAGAGCCGGGATTAATATCTGTCCAACTATTACCACTTGCTGATTGCTCCCATGTTGTAAGTTGATTAGATACTACAGTTTGTAATAATCCACCTGCACCACTTATTGTACCTGTAAAGGCATAAGTATCGGCTAGGTTCATTGATTCAGCTTGTATTTTACTTAATGGCATTATCCCGTTATCCCGTAAAGTTTAATAAATCCGTTAGCAAAGTTACCTGTACTTGGATAAAATCTAATTCCATCTTGTGCTTGTGCTGTTGAAGATGACATAGAATTTATATTTGTAACAAGTGTACTACTGCTTGACCAAAAACAATTTTGACCATAAGCATAAGTATAATCATTAGAATCATTTGGATCAATAATATAAAGATGCCCAACTACAGGAGTTTCTGTAGCACTTTGGTTACCACTCCAAGTAGAAGTTAAATTCATATAACCTTGACCATCATCAGGATAAGTTTGTGCATTACCTGAACCTGAACCATATACACCTTGTGTATGATAATTTGCACTTAAAATTGTTGACCCACTCATAAAATATAATCGAGGAATTAAATTTGTACTTCTTTGAATTTTATATAAAACTAAATACATACTATATCCCGTCATTAATCCTTGAATTTGAACATCTGAAGATGAAGATAATGTTGTTGAATTTAATAAGGTATGAGCTCCACCTTTAATATGTGAATAATCTATTCTTTTTAAAACACCACCATCACTTACTAAAAACTCATCTGTATCCGCAGGTTCGGTTGCTAATTCAGTTTGTGCTGATATAGCATCTGTATTTATTTTTGCTCCCGTAACTGCTGTATTTACTAACTGATTTGTGCCTACACTACCACTTGCAGGATTTATTGTTCCTACTGCTCTACCTAAATATACACAGTACATATCATCTGTACCTGCTGTTGCCGCAGTTAAAGTTAAAGCTGTACCAGAGGCAGAATACGCATATGTAGGTTCTTGTCTTACATTGTTTATATATAATGCTATATCATTAGCACTACTTACGGATTGCGATAATGTATAGTTTTGAGTTGCACTAACAGAAAAATCTTGTTTAACAAGCGATTGTGAAGATGTAGTAGGGGGAGAACCAAGATAAGCCATTAGGTTATCTCCATAATTGACAATGCCACATCCAATGAAGCTGATGCACTTGCTTGTGCTTTAACAACATCAGTTGTTTGCACGACAACTTTTTGTCCTCCAAACACTTCAAGTGTAGTGTTAGCCGGTACATCTACTGCTTTTAATAGATAAACATTTGCATTCGTTTCTGTATCAGAAGTATTACTTTCCAACTGAACATCTGCTGTAATTGCACTTGTTGTTTTATTGCACAATGCCATTCCCAATACAACAGTTGTTGTACTAGAAGGAACAGTATATATCGTATCTAACGCACTATGATTTACACTTGCTTTTGTTTTTACTTTAAATGTATTAGCCATAATATTTCCTTATCTTAACCTAAAGCAATTGCTAATGCAACTGGGTCGGCGGCTGTACTTGATATTGTTACTGTATCTGTTGCACTTACTGCAACTTGCGTATTTGTACCTGCCGCAAATGTTAGTGTGTTTCCGCTACTTATAGTTTGTGTATTAGACCCATCGGAAATTGTAAAATCATAACTTGTCGAACCCGTTGCTCCTGTTGCACCTTGTGGTATGCCTAATGATAATACACCTGTAGATGAATTATAAGAACCTGTAGCTGATGCTCCGGCAGATAAGGTGCTTACTGTTACACCACCTGCAATAGGTTGTACACTTGTAGAAACATTACCAGAGCCATCAAAAGATAATATTTTATTAGCCCTACTATCTGGAATTGTTAATGTTGGTGTCGTTTGATCGCTATCAAGTAAACGAATAGATCGTGTTACTTGTTGATCAATATCCGACATAATTGCTGTATGTGTGTCTAATTGTGTGTTAAGGGCAGTAATATCGAACGCACCATTAACAGGAAAATCGGTTGTTCTTTCTATAACAACATCACGTATAATAACTACTTTATCACTTGCTGTTAATCCCGCTCCAAAAGTAACATTACCTCCACTACCAAATTCATACGCACTATCGGACGCTGAAGCTGTACCTGTTACTTTAAATTGTGTGTTGCTCGATGGACTAGCATTGTATGACATTGCTGTTCCATTTTTATAAACTTTAATTTCTGTTACACCAAAAAATTCAAAAGGGATAGCAAATACAGTTTGCGATCCTGATGCTGTGTACGCCACCCTTGGTGTATTTTGTGCACTTGCTAGTGTCATCTACCTATTACCACATTATTATACATATCTCTAAATGCTTGATCCCAAATAAAGTAATTATTAAAAGGTATCAACTTTCGTATCATAGTCTTTTTTTCAACATCTGACAAGCTATCGTTAGTAAAAGCATTTATTAAATCTACAATCATACTAGGTCCAGAACCAATAATTTCTTTTGCCGCATCTTCTCCTGTCACTTCTCCAAACCTATTTTCTAATCCTAATAATGGGCGTAAACCTACACTATTATTAAATAATCCACCACTAACAGTTTCTAACATAAAGTTTGCGTCACCTGCTAATGCTGTTATACCTGACAATTCTACAGCACGTACAATTTTTTCTCCAAATTCTTTATTACCATGATAACGTGGATTTTTTGCCCAATCTCCGATATATCCCATTCCAACTGCCGCACCTATTCCTGCCATTAATTGAGCTCCTTTTCCATCTCTACCTTGTGCCGCTGATAATAATATTTTTCTGTTTGCAGATATACCCCATGAATAGAATTGTAACATTAGCCCTAACCACGCATTATTAATCTTTCCACCTAAATCAGTTTTTTGAAATCCTATGGCTCTCATTAATGGATTGTCCATCATACGAGCTATACCTTCATTATTAATTCTTAATACTCCGTGCATCATATTATATTGATCAGCTACATGGGGTGTTACAATTGTTCTATTAACATCAGCTTGAATTGCTTGCCCAAAAGCCCGATGGGCATCTATTCCTCCATCTTGGTTCATCCAATCTTTGACATTATATTTGTATGTACCTCCAAGTTTTAATTTTCCATTAGCATCTATCTGATCATCAACTTTAGATAATTTACGAATAAGAGTAGCCATCTTATTATCTATACCATACGAATTTAATCGGGTTATTCCATCTTTATCAAGTTTGTTATTTGTCCATTTTACTATATCTTCCATAAATCTATGGGCTGATACAGAACGCACGATTTGTTTTATTTTACGAGTATAAGGGGTAAGTAAATTTAATTGGAAAAACGCATCTTTTGGATATTGAATAATTTTATTAATTTTAGCAAAGATACCTGCCGCGTTACTATTAGTATGTTGCATCGTTTCAAATATCATTTTAGTTGACGCACTTTGTAAATTACCCTCAATAATTGGTGCTAAAAACTGAAGTTCATTAATATTTGTAGTTTTAGCAAAATCATCTAATCCTTTAAAATACCCTTTTAATCCATGTTCCCATGTTCTTTGAACACCATTAACCATAATAGGACGAGCTAATTCCGGAATAACACTATATATAACTTTTCCCATATAGGCATAACTTGCTAAAGAACGAACAATGCCGGCAGTTTGAGAGCCAAATCCCATAGGATCACCAGAAAATAAAACACCCATTAAATTATCTTTTACATCTCTAAATCCATTAATTATTTTAGCTCGTTGTGTAGCTTGTACTCCATCAAGAATTAAATCAATTTCTAAATTATCAAGATAATGAATCATATGCGTATCACCAAATCGTCTTGCTAATTCTACAGCCGGTGCCATTCTGTCTACATATTGGCGTAAAACAACAGTTGCATTAGTTTCTATGAAATCAAGAACTTCTGCATTGTCTATGTCTATTTCTCTGGTAAGAAGTTGTTTAGCACCAATTTTATATTCACCATCAATATCACGCCCATAACCACTAACACCATCAGGGTCTTGGAATCTTACTTTGCTTTCTACAATATCATTGTAATAATGCTCGGCTTCTTGTTTTGCAAATTTACGGGGGTTATTATAATCAGGAACTTTCTCTGGATTTGCTTTGTAATATTTACTTCCGGCTATGCGTTGTTTTGCTTTCCGAATATATTTATCCATATTTTTTAGAATATAAGATTCAAAAATTCCTTTTAATTCATCGGCTTTTTCGACAACCATATTTTCTTTCCAGTTACGTGTGAAATACTTTTCATTTGTAATAGCCGAATCAAAGTCAGCACCCATAACATCATCTTTAGTATTAAGTTCTATAAACTGATCCTTTTTTTTAAACTGTTCTTTAATACGTGTTTGAGCTTCTGTAGGTAATTTATTAAATACTTTTTTATTTTTAATAAGAGAGGCATAACGCTCGCGTGTTAGTTTATGTTTTTCAACCCCTTGTTGAAAACTTTTTTGACTTTTAAACATACCGGCATTTACAGCTTCTTGCCTATAACGTTCAAATACATCTTCCATTCGTTTTGCTGATGTTTTTAACGCATCTTTTAATTCGGTAGCAAACTTTTGATCTTCAAACATTTTAGGATTTATATGATATTGCGACACCATTTCCATATAATCATCGCGTGAAAGTTTGTCCGATGTATCTCCTGCTTTTCTTTTGCTATACCAGTTTTTAAATTTTCCTGTTAATTGATCAATATTAATTGCAACTTTTGCTAATGATTTTTTAGTTCCGGCTTGTTGTGGATTATACCCTAACAACTTCATCCAATCGTTTTCCATATCGCTTATTGTTTCTATTAAACGATATTGATGGTCTTGCATAATACGTAAAGCAATTGATCCATTAACTGCAAATCCTTTCGAAGAAGCGTTAATAGTTGTTCCGTGATCACTACCCATTTCTAGCAAATCTAGTGCAATAGATTTAGCTAATTCTTTATCTTTAACAGCTTTAGGCAAAGCGTTTATAGTACCACCTATATTAGTAGGACCTTCAAAAACATTTTTTAATACTGATAATCCTGCTGTTTCAAAAGCATCTTTTTGTAATTGTTTATATTTTTTTACTTCATCAAAAGTTGTCGTATTTAAACGATACATATAATCAGCATCAGTTTCTATTTTTTTCATCATCTCTAGTGCATTTTTGTTAACTGCATTTTCATATGCACCTCTTTCTGCATCTGTTAATTTTCCAGTTGTAAACCCCATATCTTCTGGACGAATTTTACTATGTGAATATTCGTGCAACATTACAAAATCTGCCCACTCATCTGCTGTTTGAAATGATTTCGCAGGAAGTGCCTTTACACCAAATACTTTTGGTTTTGTCCACGGCATATTTACAAAATCTTTTTTTAAATATTCCATATCTATTTTCATTATTTTTGTGTCATGATTATAAAAGGCAGGTCTATATGCTCCTTTTGGTGTCCACGAATTAGTTGGTCCTATTTTAATTTGTAAGGACTTAAATCCTTTTGGATCAATTGCCTTCATAGCTTCCATAGCATCACCTAAACCACGAGGTATTATTTTTCTGTTTCCTGCTTTCCAATGATTATATTTAACCCAATCAACAGAGGTTTTAAAATATTTATCTACTTCTTTTTTGGGAAGAAATTTTAAAACAGCATAATGTTTTTGTTCATTAAACTGTGATTTTAATAAACCAATGTTTAAAACCACTCGTCTTTCTTTAGGGAAATATTCTGCTACATCATCAAACTTTGATATTTCATCTGAATATTGTGCCGCAAGTTTTTTATCGATTTCTTGTATTTTGTGCACTTCCACACGTTTGTCAAACCCTGTTCGAGGTATTGAAGGGTTTAATTTAGTAAATTCATCAGCAACACGTGTTTCATATGCGGCTTTACTTTCACCATCTTTTCTTTTTAGTTCTGTTTTAAATCTTTTTAATCTTTTTCTATATTCAAATTGTTTCTGTGACTCACCGGATCGTTGCCTCATACCTTTTGTCCAATTTTTAGGTGTAATATGTATAGTTTCACCACTAAATGTTTTAAGAGGTATACCTGTTTTACTCATTTCTACATTTTCATTGCCATACAAATCATCTATTCTGTCCGAATATTCGTCTAATAATTGTTTTTCTGCTTTTGGAAATAATTTTTTAAATTCTGTAGCTCCCATTCGCTGTGAAAGGCTACCAAAAGCTCCTCCCAACACACCACCGGCTATTGTACCAAATCCTATATACGTTACGGACTCTCCCCATGTTGACGTTGGGTCTAAAGACAATCTAACAGGTTCAGTTGCACCAACAAGTGCTCCCGTTGCCAATCCTGCTCTTTTTGCTCCTCTTATAAATCCTACACCTCTAGCTAAAGGAATAGGAATATAAGTGACAGGATCAAAAAACGCCGACAATAAAGCGGGAGTAATTCTTCCCGAGTCTTGTACTCTTTTTCTACGGGCATTATTTGCGTCTATTTTTTCTTTTAATTGATTTGCCGCCTCTTGGTTACGAATACCTACAAATTGATCGGCATAAGGTAAGTATTGTTCAAAGTCATCAAGAAAAGGATCGTAGTTAGGGTCTATTGTATTATCAGTTATAGGCGTATAGTTCTTTTGATCTAAAACCTGACCTATCCATGATAAGGCAAAGTAATCAGCTAAGTCTTCAGAATAAGTATTTTGAGGTGTATATGATTGTTGAGGAAAATGTATCGGAGTAGTTTCCGCTACCGACATTCTTTTTAAGGCACGGGCTTGAGCTAAATCTAATTGTGGGTTTTGAGCACCATCAATTGTTGTCATTTAAGGTATCCCGGAAGTATAGCATTTAATCCTTTTCTATATGTAGATTCTACACCTTCTTCTAGTCGTATTAATTCTTCTTCTTTTTTTGTGTTACCCATATATGTAGCGTGTTTTATTCTATCTTTTAAAACACCCATATCATGGGCGTCAATTTTTTGTTCTTGATCTAATACTTTCCAAATTTGCTCTGGAGCATAAATAAGCATTTCTCCATTAACAGCACGTAATAACTCATTTCGCCCATCAGCATTTTGTATAATTACAGCATATTTAACATTTTGTGGCATTTGTAACCCAGAACCTTTTATACGATTAATTGGTGTAACAAATAAATTTTTTCCTAATTCTAATTTATTCCATTGTCCTGCAAATGCTTCTGTTTCTGCTTTTAATCCATTATCTTGAATATGTTGTTTAACAGCTATTTTATGCCATGACGCATCCCATTCATCTGTATCAGGATTCCATATTTGATAATTTTCTAAAGGAAAAAGAACTTCACTATTACCCCACCAATCTGTTTCTACTACAGCATCTAAAAATGCAAATTCACTTTTACCTACAATTTTTGAGTTTTTCAGTTTAGTATATGCTTCTGATGTTAATTTACTTATAGTTTCATTCATTGATTTTTCAGAATTTAACATTCCATATACCATTGCATAATCTTTTATAGCCCTTTGAACACCCATTCCTATTTCTTGCCCAATCCATCTATCTCCATATTCACTTCTAATATGAGCTTCAACTGCGTCTTCATATTTTGGTTTGTTTGTATCCCATCTTGCTAGTATTTGTTCTTCTTTTTCTCCTGTTGATCTAATAATATCGTTATCTATTTTACCATTAACAGCCATTACTGTAGATAACCTTGCAAGTCGGCTATTAACTTTTTCCGATAATCCCGGAAGTAACTCTCGTGTATTCATTAACTGAACTATAGATGATCCATGACGTACCGGTGACGCTGATTTATGGAATTGCATAACTCCTGAAAGCATAGCTGTTACGGCTTTTTCATTTGGACTATTAATAACAAGGTCTTCTATAGTACCTGTTAAATCTTTAGGAACATGATTAGTTTGAGCTAGTGCATGATAAAAATTAGGGTCATTGATATAATCCTGAAAGTTTGGTGAAATAGGTTGTCCTACTATTTGACTAAGCGATTGGATATATTGATCTGGATTTTTTTTATATGCTTTATCAAACACCATACCAGAATGTGGAGAATTTACACCTCCAGATTGTGTTCTTACCATAGTTTCAAATAACATTGCTCCATCAATTTGATCACCAAGCCCTGCATTGTTTCCTGTTACTCGAGCATTTACATAACTTTTAATATACCCTAATTGTGTTGGTGTTAAATTCTTTGTTGCTTCTTCCCAATCTTGTGTTTTTAATACCACTTCTTTTCCATTTAATGTTATTTTAGCATCACCTACTCCATTCATCATATCTTGCATTGCCGTCAATCTTTCCTGTAATTGGCGTTTACCGACTACTGTACTTCCTTGTAAATTTGTTTGCTTAAATAATTCGGACATTGACACACCTGATATTTTTGTTGATCCAAAATGTTTTAATGCTTTAAATTCTTCTATAAGTCGACTTCTTATAATTTTTCCTTTTCCCGACAATCCCTCTAACGGAAGTTGGTTTATATCATTTATAGTTACATCAATAACATTAGGATTATGTATAAAATTAGAACGAACATATTGTGCTTTAGATTCAAGAATTTGAGATACTTGGTCTAATTTTATTTCTTCTTGAATGTCATTAAATTTGTTTTGTACCTTTGCTTGTTGCCCAATCATTTCAGCTTCTATTTCTGGTATTACAGATTCAACAAATTTTGGTGGAAGTGATTTTTTAATACCTTCAATAACAGGAGCCATTCCTAACATATAATCATCACCTGCTCCACCATCACGAAGGACTTGTTCTGCAACTTCTAAACTTCTTTGCTTTACACTATTACCAATATCTAAAGCCATTTTTTTGGCTTGTAATACTTCAAAATCTCTGCTTGTCGTTTTCCATAAAAACTTTGGACTATTAAATTCTTTAACACGAGTTGCTGTTACAGCATTACCTTCATCATCTACTGTTTCATAATCTTCTAATTCATAATCTAATTTTTGAACTTCTGTTCTCATACGTTCTTCATCAAAGTCTTGTGACATTTGTTTGAACGTAGCTCCTAGTTTATTAAGATTTTCTTCATACCGATTTCCAATATATTGTTCGTCTTGCGACATTTGGGCTATGCCTTGAGAAGGAACGACTCCCATTTGATCTGTATATGAAACTTGTTTTTGTGCTCGTTTTAATGCCATGTTAACTTGTAATACTGTCCCAATCGACTTGTGATAACGTACCTGTCGCATCTGCCACACCACCTAAAAGACTTGCTGTTCGTGATGATTTAGCTCGTGCACGTACTGATTGTGCCGCTAATGAAGATTGTTGTGCTCCTAAAAGAGCGGCAGTTTGTCGTTCTGTTCCCATTAATTTTATATTAGAAAGATCACGTCTTTCTGTTTCTCTGTTGGACGCTAAAAACGCACCAAAAGAAGGTGAACCAAGATCAATGTTTGTACCGGCTAATGACGCTTTATTAGATTTTAAATCACGTAACGCTTGTTCTTTACGATCATTTAATTCTGCCATCATTCTTAATTCTTCAGCTTTTGCCGCATCTTCTTGTTGTCGCCTTTGTATTTCATACCATTGTGCATCATATCCTGCTGAACGTTGTTCACCACGCATTTGCATAAATGTACCTGCCGCAGTTGCAACTGTACTCAATGCCGCAAAGAATGTTCCCGGATTACACATTAATAATATACCTCTGAAGTTATAGCGACTATTCTAAAAGGAATAGGAACGCTTTGAGTTATAGTCACAAAAGGTGTTCTACTATATCCTAGTGTATGAACATCTTTTTTTCCTGTAAATCCTACCATTCCCAATCCATCATCATTAAGCAATACATCATTTCCGTTTACTTGTAAATTGTATGTTTTAAATAATTCTAATACAGTTTTCCCTATTTTTCTAGGCATACCATAAGTTGAGCCTAAACCTCTAACGGCAGTTGCCGCATCAATAGGTAATGTTTCTATATTAATACTATAATCTAATCCTATATCACACGCACTTGCCGGTTGATCAAATGATACAACACCACCTGCTGTAACTGTTCCTTTACCATAATATGCTAATTGATCATCTTCCGTTGACCCTGAAGTAGCGTGTACTTCTTTTGCCGCTAAATGAGTTAATCCTGTAAAGACTTTACTGGTAACAAACTCAACAACAGTATTATCTGATGCACTAATTGCTGTTGGTACAGTTATAATATATTCACCACTATTACCCGTAGCTGTAACACTTTGTATAATATATTCTGTTGAACTAATTTTAAATGTTTCTCCAACACTAGGTGCGTTTGTAAAACCATCAACAATAATATGGTAATTACTACTATGAGCACCATTTAATTTAGGAGCACCATGTGGTTGATACGAGTTTGATATTATTTTAGATTGAGTACAATCTGTAGGAACATCCCATGCAGATAACGCAAATTGTTCTAAATAGTATTTTGTCGATCCATTAATAGTTCGTTTAACTGCTGTATATAAATAATTAGTTGTTCCTGCAACAGATTCATAATCTCCATCCGTTTCCCAAATTACCCATCCTGCAACTTTTTCTTGACGATCGGCAGTAAAGACTCCTAACTTTCCATTGTCATTAGCATAGACCATAAACATTTCAGTTCGTTGTCCTGACTTTTTTATAATCCCTGAATCTTGTGGATTATTTACAGCGTGTGGCGATAATAATGTTAATGCTATTGGTGTGTATTCTTCTGCCGCAGTATTATAAAAATATTCTCTAATTGTTTTTCCGTTGGGTTGTACAAACATTGCCGCACCATCAAATATTCGAGGCATACATTTCTTTTGCGATCCTAATGCACTTTGTTTTAAAATTTGTAAATCTGTCGGTGTTATTGGCTTACCTGCCGCAGGCTTCAAATAAAACTCTCCTGTACTTGTAAATATTTCTAAATGTTTACCTGATACTAAATGTAGTATCTGATTGATTTGATCGGACGATATATTGATTTGTATAGAATCAGTATCTTCAGCATCACCAACATCAAAGTTATAAAATTCACTTGTTTTACTACTAGCTATAAAATCAGATATAGCTCCACCTGCAAACCATAAACGTTGTTGATGAAAACGACACGCGTGAGGAAATCCGTTAATAGTATTATAAACTTCTTCATCCCATTGTTTTGTTGGTGGGTGTCCGATTATTCTTACATTTGTTCCACCACCATCGGCAGAGTCTTCTGCTGTATCAGAATTTGCGGCAGTATATGTATAGCGATCATCATCAAGTACAGTTATTGTTGCTGTAATATTTATATTAGCATGATCAAGTCCATTGCCATCATCATTAAGTATAGACTCAGCTCCTTCTACAGTAATACTTGCTCCTGTCGAAAACCCGTGTTGAGGATGAAGCACAGTTATTGTTCCTCCACCTTCTTCACCTTTTAAAGGGTCTTCATCAAGTTCAATACGTACGCGTGCTTGTAATGTTCCTGTTATAACTGTAGTGCTTGTATATCCTGTAATAAGTATTTCTGCTCCATGATAACGAATCCGTTTTCCTACATAAGCATTTGACCAATAGGCAGAACTTGTTGTGCACGTTACTGAAGCTCCTTTTGCTGTATTATCAATATCAAGTGTAATAGCGTCATCTGCAAATTTATAATATGGTTGAAATACTTTTTCACTATTTGTCGCGTTTTGAAAACTAAAAGCGGCAACTGTAAATGTAGATGCACCAGTTCGTGTAATAACTTGAGGAGCAAAATCCTCATGTGTTACAATCATTGTATCTGCTTGTTGTGTTACATTTAATTCAAACAATTGATCTGTTTGCCACACCATACTTGTAATAGTTTGTAACAATGTGCCAGAAGCATTATATATTAATAATTTAGTGTGCTGAAATGCAAAAACGTATTCTTGTTCAGTATTAAATATAAAAGGTTCTAACCGACTTTGTGCACCAAGATCAGCTCGATACATTGTACCTTGTCTTCGCTCAATAGGTCCTTGATTTATTGTAAAGCAATTAGTCGCTTTTTTTAATGCTTGTTGAAAAGGTTTAAGATCGGTACGTGATATAAATGTTTCATCTACTTCACCACGAGTAAAACTATTTTGGTGTACTCTTTGAATCGGCATAACATTACGATGAAGGAACTGTTGCAGTTATTCCTGTGCCTGTTCCTCTGTTCCTCACTTCTATTAATAAACTTGTATTTAATCTTCTTGTTGTTTGTGTTTGTGATTCTGCACTTCTTGCTTGTTGTAATTGTCTAACTGCTCTTTTTTGATAAAGAGTAGAAAGAGCATCGTTTCTGGCAATAGCTCCTGCAAATAATGAAGCTAATTCAAATACTAAACATTGCACAAAGTATTCTGGAAATTCATTTTCATGTGGTTGATATGTGTAATGACATATAACAGTATCCGTTGTATTTGTATCTGTATATAAAAATTCATTATATCGATCATATTCTATAACTTTGTCAGCAACTGTTACTGTATGTATTAAAAGTGCATCGGTAGGTATTTGATATGAAGCATCCCATTTATCTAAAGGATCGGTTGCACTTTTTGATAATTGTGCTTGTTTTGTGGCAAATCTCCATCGTGCCTTTGTTAATAAATTCTTTAATGTTGATTCGTATAATTGGTTCGCTACTTTACTTTCAGTATTGTTATCTGAAAAAGAAGCGATTGTGTTTGCACCGACTAAAATTAGTCCTTGATTTGCAATATCTATTTTACTTAAACCCATAATTATAATAACGGGAGGGTTTCCCCTCCCATTATCCTATGTTCCGTTGGTTGTTGTTACTGTCGCGGCTCCACTTGCGGAAGTCACAACTAACATATCAACTGTTCTTGTGCCGCCTGTAGCACCTACTACTAAAATAATATCATCCTGTTGTATTCCATTAGTCATATCATTAAAGTATCCTGAACCTGCAACTGTACCAACAGCATCAGTAGAATGGTACATCCAAAGGTTTTGGTCACCCGCTCCACCGATTTTTTTAAAATTAGTTTTATCTAACGCCATTAGTATCTCCTATTCTGTGATTTGACATTCAATTGCACCTTCATTGTCAATCATCACAGCACCCATACTCATGTATGAAGTGATAAGATTACTGACCTTTTCAGGAATGTAGTTAACTTCAGTTCTAACATCAGAACCAATTGCAAGACCAACTGAGCTTCTATGCCATGCGTGACAATCTCTTGTCGAACCACTAACAGATAGACCGGAATGTGTAAACCACAAGAATCCAAGCCATCTTTTAGCCGTCATACCGCCTGCATATGGTAAGTCTTTTTCGCCAACATATTCTGCTCTTGAAAACTGATCAAGCTGAAGTAAATCAGCCCAACCGGCAGGGGATACTACAAAGTATCTTTGCCCGTCATCAGGAACATCTCCTTCACCAAAAGCTTCATAAATAGTAAGTGCTTTTGCTAAAGTAAGTGCCGCCGAACCATGTGCTACGTTGTTTGAATTTGATCCTGCATCTAAAACGTCGATGATCAATTGGTCAGTTTTTCGACCAAGAGCCGCCGCCGCTGAAGAAGCTAGAACTTGTCTTTCGTCGATGTTCGTTTTTAACTCATCTAGTCTATCGACATAATCTGCCGCATAGTAATCAGCTAAAGTAACATCAACTGTATTGTGTGCGATTTCCATAGTAGGAACATTAGCGTGCCTTGATTTCTCTGTAGCACTACCTTTTCCAACTTTCTGGAATCTCGCTTGTGAGCCTTTAACATTGTTAAGAGTTCGAACTGTATTTTTCAACTTAGAACCCATACGCTGATATGCCATATGAACTTCTGCTTCGAACTGCTTAATAAAGGCTGTAGTAATGGAAGTTGCCATTAATACTCTCCTAAGTTAAGTTAATATTAGTTAGTCGAATTGTCCATTGTTTGATTTATTCGGGTTACCCAACGTGGACCACATAAATCATCTATGGGTTCTGTTTGAACCTTTTTAGGTTCATAATAAAAATACAGCATTTTTACGTTGTTGACAAGCCTTGATGTACCATTAAATATAAAACCGAGATATTTTAACCACCGAATGGTTTTTTTTTGTTCTTCCGTACAGTAATTAAAGATATAAGAATAGTGACTAGCAACCCAATTAAAGGCTCTTTTTTGGTTACGAAGAAACCGGATTTCGCTTAATGCTGATTGGTCACTAAGAAACCATACTGCTCCATGCTTTAGATTATGTTTTAAAGGAGCAACACCCCACATTGCAATAGGTTTGTTAGCATCATTAAATATTGTAAATGTAAATGTATTTTTTCTTCGAGCACGAAAAGGATATAGCAATGCAGTTAAAGGATCATCTCCCGTAACTGCAAGCTCAAATCTATCTGTTGCTTTCATATTTTTAGCAACAATAAAGCAATCTTCAGGGATTGCTATGTCCATATGTGTCATCGATATAATCGAGCAAATGCGTCATCAACTCGTCTTACATAAGAATCATCACGTTCTTTTGGATCAAAGTAACGAGGGTCTTTCATCATTTGACGGACATCTTCAATAGTTAATTTATTAATAGGTTCGGTTTGAACTGAGCTAATATTCTCATTACGCATACCCATAACCTTTTCTAGTATTTCTATACCATCGGCAGATTGACCTAACGTTTGTTGTATAGTTTCGAATTGGTCAGGTGTAAAGTAAGTAGATGCCCAATTATTAACAGTATCAATACGAGCTTTAGCATTTTCACCTAATAACTCTACTTCTTGATTAAGATCGGGTTGATAACCTTGTTGCATTGCAACATATTGATTAATACCATCCTCAAACATTTCTTGACTATAAGCATTATCGTGACAATGTTGTCGCCACCATTCTGTCATAGGATTTTCTATAACCATTTCTTCTGTTACTCCTTCTGGTAAGGCAGGAAGATCATAGCTTTCTGGTTTTTCAGCTTCAGCTTCTTCTTCTATTTCTTGTAACAATTCTTCTTTAAGTTCTTCTTTTTTTCCTCCAACAAATTTTTCAAGATGGGCATTTGATTTTAATAACTCATCTTTTCTTAACTCACCCTTTTCAGCATCCCAAAATTTTTCAGGTACATTCTCTGGTCGTTGTGGAATTTCTGTATTTACTGGTGGTTGTAATTGAGGGTCGGGTTGTGCTTCAACTTGAGCCTCGTCTTGTTGTTGTTGGGATTCTTCAACTACTTCATCATTCTCATCTGACATCTTTTTTCTCCTTTATTATACGTTGACTTTTACCCTTGTTAACTCGTCTTTGAATTAACCCTACTAAATAACGCTGTCCTTCAAGATGTCGTAATGCCGTATCCGATACTTCACTACCGGCTACAGATTCTATAGTTATTTGTCGTAAATACTCAAGAATCTTTTTTCCGTTTTCTGTAATAAAACAGGAAGTGAACAAAGTGTTTAATTCTTGTTCATCCTCAGCAGATCGTTGAAAGTTATCCAACCCTATTAAATAGTTGGGCTTTTCTTGTTTCATACTATTTTTATATCACTTGAGAGTATCTCGTGCAACATCTAATACTTTTTCAGGTTGCATACCTGAATCTTGGGCTTGTGCCATCATCTGTTGCATAAATTGACCCCATTGTGCCATTTCTTCTTTTGATCGCACAAGTTCTTCTGGAATACCCATTTTTTTACCCATATACTTTGCTGTGTCTTCTTGTTTAATTAACATATTAGCTAACTGAGGACCCATTCTAGCTTGTAACATTCCTATAAATCTATCTAACGTAGCAACATCTTGTTGTTGTTGAGCTTGTGCAAGTGGCGAAGATGATCTGATTTTTATTTCCCTACCATTCACCACAGGTAATTTAATTTTTCCTTGTTTCTTTAAAATATAAATAACACGTTGTAATACAGGATTAACAAGTTCAGCTTGTAAACGACCAAAAGCAGCACCTATTTGTCGTGACAAATCTGCCATTCTTTCAGCAACTTCTGTAGCTGACATTGGTGTTTTCTCATTTGGATTACCCAACATATCATTATATAATGCTTTCTTAATATTTGTTCTCATATCTTTAATAACAATATCTGATACCTGAAAATTACCTGCCGGTGCTACTGGTGTTAATCCTGTACTCCCTAACGCTTTAGGTATAATTGTTCCGGGAATTAATTGAATATTATCAACGTTAATAACGCCGTCATCTTCAACTTGATACATACCAGAAATTGCCATTTGTGCATTTTCAAGGATAAGTTCTATAACAAGGTTTGCTGTTTTTATTGCCGGTAATGCCATTTGAAGTGGTCCTCTACCAAATACTTCGCCTGCACATTTACTCCATCTGTAAACTAAAAATGGATTTGATCCCATTCCTTTAAATACTTTTGAGTGTAATTTAGCTTGATACTGTTCTGATATTACACAAAATACATATTCTTCTTCTTTCATGTTATCATAGTTGCGATAACATACTTCTATAACTTTACAATCTTTTTCAGGGTCTTTAACCATATCATCGACCATTCTTGGAGGAAGAATAGCATCGGGATAAGCATTAAGTATTTGTTTAAATTTAATACGACGTTCTCTAAAAATGTGATCTATTTTATCGTCATGACCAGAATCAAGTAATACTTGTGGTAAAGGTAATGCTTTAAAACGAATAGGTTGTACAGCATCTCCTTCTTCTACTAATAATACTCCTGTACCAACTGCCATATCTAAAAATGACTCATGTACTTCTTGAGCAAAATTAGAATTTTGTATTACTTCAAATACATAATCAGTAACAGAATCAAGTATTTCATTAACTTCTTTTTGATTTTCTTCGGGAACTTCAACACCGGCAGTTAATTCAGCCCAACGTGCATAACTAGGTACAATGCCAGATTGTAAACGAGAAGCAAATTCTTGAACACCAACTACTGCTGTTTCATCAAATATACGCTCACTACGTTTTGCGGCAATGCTTTCGGAATAAAAAGATTCTCTTTGTGGTAAAGCATATTCATAACAATCTTCCATAACAGGCATCCATTGATCCTTTATGGCTTTTGCTTTTTCGTAACGCTTTAATAACCTACGTACTTCTGGGTCGTTAATATCTGTAACGACAGTTACGGGTTTAACATCTACTACCATTTATACCCCTAGAGTTTGTCTAGGTCCTGAGTCATCAGTTACCATTGATCCATAACCTTGACCGCCTTTTCTTCCAGTTAGAAGTGACCTTCTTCCCTTACGTCCGGCAATGTCAGCTAAAGTTTCTTGATACCTTTCATCTTTTAATTTAGCCATCTCCGACAACTCCTTACGACGTGAAGCGGCTCTTTGAGCACGCAACGACTTATCAGGTGGTGGTGGTGGTGGTGGTGGTGCAGGGCGTCCGCCTCCTCCTCCGCACATTATTTACCTCCTTCGTTCATAAATGTTTTTAGGTTTAAGTGTAAATACATTAAAATTTTTCTTTGCTAATATAGGTTTATCAAACTTTCTACCAATTGTCAAAGTCCTTCCTTCTCCCGCTCCTAACATTAAATACTGTAACGCATCATGGATATGAGAAAATCTATTCTTATTTGGCTTCTCATCATAACGTTCTCCCGATACTTGTAATCGTCTATAATGGTATCCACCTGCAAATCCTCGTATTAAATTATTACAAGACTTATCTATAAGAATACCAGATTCTCCATCAACCATACGATTAAGAGTAGAACTAACAGATTCTATACGTAACGCAACATCGTTACTAGGAGCAGGGCGAGCCATTATTCCTTTACCTCTTAATATTTGAAAAGGTGTATTTTCATCTGTTTGTACTCTATGATCGCCGGCAGGATCACCAAATATATGAAAAGGTCTTGGTAAATACTTTGCCATACTTTGTTTCATTAGTTCTGAAAATTTAACAATACCCATATCTTCGGCAACTAATTCTTCAAGTATTACCCATCTATGGCGTATCTTTTGAGCAAAGACACAAGCAGGTGTAAGACCAAAATCTATTCCTACATAAATAGGTAGATGTTCAGCTATAGCAATTTCTCCTCGAGCAACATGAACCTCATCTTTAAATGACTCATATACAGGTTTGCCATCTTCTATTGTACCTAATCGGTTAAGTACATAAACATCAATCCATGATTTTGTTTTCCCCCGAATAATATTAGAATAATAATTGGCAGTAAGGTTAGTTTTGTTTTCAGAAACCTTATTTTTTTCATAGGTTTCTATTTCATTGTTTTCATTACGCACTTCTAACATAGCCGGGGGTTGGTTAAAAAATTTCCAGTTATCTGGCTTTATTAACATCTTTGCTTCTTGTTTACTAATATAGTCAGGTATAACTGTTTCGCCTGCCATTATTGACCACCAATGATCGGTATTTGGAGGGTTGGTATCACAAACGACACCATACCATGTTGGACCACCATCACGCATAGATGGAAAACGACCAACACGCATAGAACAAGCATCAATAATTGACTTAGGAATTTCTCTTGCTTCATTTATCCATACTCCTGTTAATTCAAGAGATAAGAGTTTTTTTACATCTTCGGGTCTATCTAACGCCAAAAATATAACTTCACAATCTATATCACCTTTTTTTAATTTGTGAGTATAAGGTACGCTCCACGTAAAATTTCCCCAATCTTCTTCGGGAAACCAGTCTAGCCATGTTTTAATTGTAGTGGTTTTTAATTGAGGGTTAGTGTTTCGAATAACCGCCCAACGCGTTTTACGTATCCCATCCTCACTTGGTTTTTGACTAATAGCTCGTTTTATTATTTCTATACAACAAGCTACCGACTTACCACTACCGACCGGACCTCTAATACCGCGAAAAAAAGTATCGTCTTTAAGGAACGCTTTAAGGACGTTCCCATCAGGTTTATAATTTAGTGATGCCATAATCTACCGCTAACTGGTATAATTTTTCTCTCGCCTGTTCAGATAGCGATTCAATAATTCTATCTGCCTCATGATCTGTTACATTTTCTTTTGGGTAATGTTTCATGTGTTGTGACTTTACTACTGTACGTAACGTATTTATTTCACGTATAGAATATTTTTGGAATATGCTCATTTTTTTGCTCGATTTCGTGAACGACTTATTATACGAAGATTTCGTTTTGCGTTGTTACGGGGGTTGCCATCTAAATGGTCTATATCTTTTTTATCACCTTTCTTTACTCTTTTTTTTCGTAGCAAATATCGGCGTACTTTATTTCTGTGTGCTCGATCTTTTTTTGACGAAGATGAGCTTTGAAATTTTTTATACTCTTTTTTATAGTTCCGTTTTTTAGACTTCTTTGGCATTGAGGATATGCTCCTTTGCCATTCGATACGCATCTTCTTTTGAATGACCCTTAATCATTTTAAATTCTGCGTACTGTTTAATTTTAACTAAGTTATGTCTATTCTCATCGGCTTTGAAATTGGCAATCATTGCATCAGCCGTCTTTTGACTACGTTTTGTTACAGCCATCTTAATCTTTTAAATACCAAGATGCCGCCGCTCCTAAGGCAGTTCCACCTAATAACGTAGGGAATGTCCCTTTTGGAGTTTTCTTTGCAATTTTTTTTCCTATTACAGCAAGTTTTCTAACTTGCCTACCTGCTGTGGTTTTTTTAAAGTTTCTTTTTTTCTGGTCTAGTTCTTTATAAGTTTTACTTCCTGTTACTTTTTTTTGAAGTTTTAAAGATCGTTTCTGTATCTTCTTTTTTACACTTGTTATTTTTTCTTTTACCTTTTTTAAAATTGGTTTTTTACGTTTCTTAACGACTTTCTTTTTTTCGTCTTTTTTAGGAGGTGGGTTTTTTCCTTTTTTAGGCGGAGGTGTTTTCTTTTTCGTTAACATATCTACACCTTTTAGGGTTGCTAATGCTCCGGGAACAGCTAATAAACTTCCTGCTCCCCATTTTCCCTTTGTTGATGCTCCTGTAGATGCTCCACTTGTTTTTGTCTTCTTATCTCCAAACGGATAGTCTTTACTTCTTAATTGGTCAATTCTATTAATGGTTGTTCCTTTTGCTTGATTAGGAACAGTACCACTCCCACGTGCCGGATCACTATAACTAGGATATATATTTGTTGGTGTAGGATCGCCACGTGATATTACATTATTTTTAATAGTTACTTTTTTTCTACCACCCATCGCTCTTTCTTTCCAATCGGTGGGATTGTGTCTTAAATATTGTCTACGACCAGAAGCTCCACTTCCATAATTACTTCGGGTTGTTCCATAAGATTTTGCGTTTGTTGGCATCTTTTCTCCTTAAAATAAAACCCACACTACGCAGGTAATTACTAAATATGTGATCATAATATAGAACCTTATCAGAAATAAAAAAAAAAAACAAGACCGAACCTTGAGAAACTTTAATGAGTGACCGACACGTATTGATAGGGCTCGGGTTGAATTTTTTAACCCCACCCTCCTCCGTCGTGTGTTGTCACAAAAAGTTCCTCCCTCCCCGTTTCTTTAAACAGTACTAACTAGCACAGCTAGTTATGTACTTAATGATATGTATTAACAAAGTGAATACATACAAGTCGTAGTTACTTTAAGTCTATGTTAATACTAAACTCACCCTTCACTAGGTGCTGATGTTTATCAGGAGCTTTGAATCCAGAGCGGTCAAGTATATCCTTACTGGCTTCAAGCTGTACATACTCTGACTTCGCAGAAGTACAGAGATCAAGTAGTCTTGATTGAGCTTTAACTGCACTCATTCCTAGGTTGTGTTGTATCTGTTCAAACATATACTTCTGTACCTCTGGATTGCGTAGCATACGACTTGCACTTACTCTTGAACTGTTTCCTTTA
>Ga0115012_10000517_pt1 | contig 21816 bp, 15 predicted proteins | sample TroAtlMetagenome_FD_88706 | JGI IMG/M metagenome (GOLD analysis project Ga0115012, IMG submission 88706) | Marine eukaryotic phytoplankton communities from Atlantic Ocean - Tropical Atlantic ANT10 Metagenome | ecosystem: Environmental > Aquatic > Marine > Oceanic | place: Tropical Atlantic...
CAGACCACTCCGTCTCCCCGCAGGGCGAAGCAGTCTCAACCACTAACCTTGATACATAGCAGTACCAAAGCGCACTATAAGCAGCCTCGCGACCTACCTTTGGTATATGAAGTCAAGGGTCGGGACCCCCTCTTTAAGGGGTCTGAGTATAGCGAAACTGATATTATTGAAAAAATATATTTTTTGTAAAAAATAACACTGTGTTACAACATTAAAAAACAGTTTTAGAACGTTTTAAATCTTAGATAATTGTAACTAAATTTATAATTTATTCGGACTCTAAATCTAAACTTTTCAAATCTAAATTCTCTAAATTCTCTAAATCCTTGTAAACCATCGGGGTCAGCATTAGGCTACCAACAATCAATAGAGTAATAATTACGAATGGAATTATTGGATTCGCCCACTCAATGGCATATCTTACTACACAATATACTGTCGATAGTAACAGTGTAAGTATCATAATTGGGAAACCTGTGCGGAAAAATCGATTAAATGAAATATCATTCCCTGATTCTTCAGCCAATCCTGCAGCAACAACGTTAGCCGATGCACCAATGATAGTACCATTTCCTCCGAGACAGGCACCAAGAGCTAAAGCCCATGCCAGAGGTCCTAATGCAAGACCTAGTGTGGGATCTGATGCCAGTTCAATTACTACTGGGACCATAGTTGCAGTGTAAGGGATATTGTCAATGAATGCAGATGCAATTGCCGAAACCCATAGCAATAACAAAACAGCCACCATCAATCTATTTCCTTCAGATGCTCGAGATACAGTATCTGAAATTAGATCTGCGATCATCTCTATCAAGCCCATGAATTCAAGCCCATGAATCATAATAAATAAACCAGCAAAGAAAATTATTGTAGTCCATTCTACAGAATCTAATTGTTCTTCAACATGATGTGGTGAGGTCACTAGAAGCATTACAACGGCTCCGGCTATAGCAATTATAGCAACTGACGATAATGGATGAGAAATCTGAGAATGTGCGAAGAATAGTAGAATTACTACTATCAAAATAGCACCTGATTTCTTAAGTAGTTCAACGTCTTTGATCCCATATTGAATTTTTAGTAAATCGACATTTCTTCTCCTGTATCCTGATAGCCCTGGTTTTTCGATAATCCTCAACAACCAAAATGCAGGAACCATCGCGATCAATACCGCTGGAGCAACATGAATGATGAAATCAATAAAACCAATACTCTCTGCTTCTAATATAGTTCCACTGAGGCTTTGATTGGATAATTGTGCACCGATAATAATGTTTGGAGGATCTCCAATCTGAGTTGCAGCTCCACCAATATTAGAGAACATGACCTCTGCTATAATTAACGGGACAGGTTCTAAATCTAACACCTTACAAATTTGTATCGTCACAGGCACTATCAACAAAATAGTGGTTACGTTATCAAGTAATGCTGAGAATACAGCAGTAATGACACATAGAATAAATGTCAATCTCCATATCGAGCCTCCGCTGCGAGCATATGCCTGGACAGCAGCCCACTCAAATAGGCCGGTTTTCGAGAGAATATCGACCATGACCATCATACCTATTAGAAGCCCGATTGTTTCCCAATCAATCCACGTCATAATAGTCATTAAATCAGGACCGAGTAATTTTTCACCATCTAATAATGTACTTTTTTCCGGAGAATAGTATGTGGCAACATGTAGTGCAGCAACTGTTGCAATACCTCCTAACGCTGCAGCTAGTGCTCTGTGAACCCATTCAAAAACAATTAATGCATAAACTGCTACTAAAATAATGATAGCCACAGTAACGGCCCAACTAGGCATCTCAGCAGCCTTCCAAGACCCTCCTGATGAACCTCCTGCCGCTGAAACCGATAGAGGAATGAATGAAAATACAAACAATAGAGACAAATAAATCTTGTAGACTCTGCTATTGAACGGATTGCCTAGAAGTCTCTCCATATACTTCCGTGATAGGTTACCTCTAAATATCTCTCGATATGAGAATTAGTAATAATATATTTTCATGACTTCATTCGCCGGACCAAAATACTGCAGTATTTCCTCTTTGCAATACCAAAAATGATTCCGATTGAGTTGAAATTGATTCGAATAATAATTTCCTATCCGCGTTATTAGATGCTATGCCCTGATTGACTTTCATTTTGACTAATTTTCTTTTGGATAGTTGCTGTTTTAATTCCTCTATCAATGATTCATTTATTCCTTGTTTACCCACCCTTATTGTAATATCAAGCGTATTATCTAGAGCCCTTCTTTTTATTGCATTTGGTATTTCCATTCCATCACCTTTTAATCGGTCTACGAACCTTACTATTACAACGTTCACAAGTAATAATAATCGATCCTTTTCTAATTCTTATTCTTGAATCAGAACCAAAACTCATTACAGATTCACAGACCTTACAGAACATTTTTCGGACATTAGGCTCACACCTCTGACCGTGCCTCTTTGATAGTCGCAATGTATCCCTAACAGCAATGTCCCTAATTTTCAAAGAGAAATTTGCTGGCGAATCAATAATACTAGAAAGTTGCGAAATCGCCTTTTTTGAACGATTTTTCCTCTTTAGAGAGTCCCTAGAACGTCTTCTTCCTGACATAATTACCTCATCTAGCAGAAAGTTTAGAAATTATTTCATCACCAACATTTTTTATGGTTTGTTCGCCATCAACTTTGATTAAAAGCCCTTGATTTTCATACCAAATAGCTAGAGGAGATGTCTGTTCATGGTATGCCTTTAGCCTGTTACGTACAGTCGATTCATTGTCATCTTTTCTCTGAATTAATCGATTAATGATAGATTCAGGTGCTGGTTTGAAATCAATATGATAAATTTCACCAGTTTCAGGATCCATACGCCTTCCAACTATTCTTCGAACTATAGATTCATCAGGAACTTCTATTGAAACCACTGCGCTCACTTCTGCAATCTTAGCAAGTTCTCTAGCCTGAGCAATTGTACGGGGAAAACCATCAAAGAGTACGCCATTTTTAGCATCATCCATCTTCAATCTTTCAGAAATTAACCCTATAATGACATCATCGGGAACTAATTCTCCGGCTTCCATGAAAGATTTGGCCTCTATACCTAATTTACTGCCTTCTGATAGTGCGGCTCTTAGCATATCTCCAGTTGAAACCTGTGGTTTAGATGTTAAATCAACGATTCTTGTTGCTTGAGTCCCCTTACCTGCACCTGGGGGGCCAAATAATACAATTGAGCCATTCATACTATTACGCGGTAAAGACTCAGTGATAAGTCAAACCCTGTTTAAGGTTGGTTTTGTTCCCACCATAGGTGACCATACGACTTCCATTGTTCCATAGACCAGCCATCTGGTAAACCTCCAAGAGGTAAAGGAGCTGCTCCATCAGGTGTTGGCAATAATTTACCTGGACCAGAAGCAGCAATAGCCGACTGAATTTCATCATCACTAACTCCTCCTGTCAGAGTATCGCCTGAGCCTAGGGATGTATCTAATGCTGCAGCACGACGCTCATTTGAACTTCCGGATAATAAAGCCGAACCCTCGGGTATCAGTTCTTCTTCAGGTGACAAGAATTTTTGTGAATTGGCTCTCATCTTTAATCCTAAGAACACTGCCCCAGTCAAAGAAATTAGGAATAATAATGGCAGAACCCATTGAGGTAATCCCAAAGTATCTAAAATTCCAGAAATACCTCCAGTATTAGTAGTTCTTTCCCTACTCATCTCCAGTGTCAGAGTTGCGTTAGTTACTTCAGCGTCATCGGGATAGAAGTTTACTGCAATTGCAGAAATCTCGAAACTAGATAAACCAAATCCTGCATTAGAATTGGGTTTCACAGATACTGTGAAGAATCGAGATTCTCCTGGAGATAATTCACAATTGATGTCAGATAAACAATCGGGAAATTGTATTTCAAAACCATCGGCTAAAGTGGCGGAAAACTCTGCATCAGTAATTATATTTCCTTGATTTGTTAAATTAATTTGGAAATTAGCATTATTACCAGAAGAAATGTCTTCAATTAGAGTCACTTCAGAAGAAAGGGAAAGCCAAACAGATGGAAGTACCTCTACTTCAAACTCTATAGTCTGGAAATAAATGTCTCCGCCAGGTGTCTCAGATTCTATAATTACAGAAACGGTTTGTTCAAGTGAGCCAATTGGTAGAGCACCGGGTAATTCTAAACCAACAGAAACAAATGCTTCACGGTTCATGTCCATCTCGAAAACATTTCCTGAGAGGAATCCCCCTGACCAACCGTCGGGTAGAGTACCCATTGTCAAAGATATTTCAAGAGGTACATTTCCAATATTATGAAGCTTGAAAGGAGTTACGGAAGATTTACCTAAGATTACCAAGATCTCAGAAGGGCTCTCAATATCTATTGAGGCAAACTCTTCTAGAACTAATTTAGTTCCATTGATTAGAGTTTCACCTCCTGAAATTGTGGTACGGATTGTAATGATATTTGAATCGCCCATATTAGATGAAAGAGGCACTATTGTATTGATTATAATACTAATATTTTGACCTGCAAGAATATCTACAACAACATCTTGATTGACAAAATCATTAGCGCCTATAATGATTTGAGTTTGCCAACTATTTTGTACTTTCACTGTATATTCTGAAGGAACATTTCCTTGATTAGTTATAACTAAATTTGTAGTTACTAAATCTCCATTTAACACTGGGCGATCTGTTGAAAGTCCTAATGGTCCCAAAGACATACCATCTTCCGAAAATATTTCAGTAGTAAAATCTCGATTCTCAAAAACTTCAACAGTTGCTGAGTCTATAGAAAATAAACTTGGATCGTTTACTGATTGTGTAGTACAACTAACCCCTTCAATAGTCCCTGAAGCAGGAGACCCTAGTACATCATTAGGAATCCGAACTTTGATTGTCACAGGTAGGAATTGTAATCTAGAAAGTGGTTCAAGATTTAGAACTGAGGTTCCACTGTCCCCTACTCTGATTATCCAATGGTTATCCGTCTCACAAGAAACTGTATATTGAGTAGGGCCATTTCCAGTATTTAGGATTGAGAGAGAGAATTGAGCAAATTGTCCTGGAATCGCACCTAAATCATCAGCACCTGCAACTACAGTAACTAAACCTTCAACCCTCTCTACAACTGTCTTAAGTTGCATCGAATGATACACAGTGGGTGCATTCTTATCCCATAAAGTAACTTGGGATACAAACTCACCAGGTAGTGCATATATGTCATTAGAAACATCTGCATCAACATCAGAAAATTCTAAACTGATAATTACGCTATCTCCGTCTTGCCCCGATGGAGACAAAGTCCAGGGGCCTGACTCATTGAATAATTTCCACCACTCATCTATTGGAGCTACTAAAAGACCCCCTACATCAGATAGTTGAACTGGTGAAGCAGAAATATCGACAATGACTTCAGAGGTCCCTTCATTCTTTAATTCTAAATCAAAAGTCACTGCACTTGATACACTGGGATTCAAATATCTAACCTTTGAATCATCTAATTCAGATGGTGTAGAAGGATAACTACCATCAGATAATAGAGGAGTCAATCTAACACCTACCTGAGAAACATAAACATCAATTTGTAATCTATTATTGTCTAAGCCAGATATTTCATCGTTTAACTCCACTACCTCAGAATTCGAATCTAATGTCAGCATTAACGTATGTAGCCCCGTTGTGGAGAAAATATGAGGATAAGAGAGAGATGCTAACGAGCCTCCCGGAAGTGAAGTTTTGGATTGTTCAAAAATTATTGTATTTTCAGTAATATCCTCAATTAATACAGAATAACTACCAGTAGGTCCAGCAGCTTGATTTTTCCACTGGGCTTCAATCAAGAAAGTATCTCCTTGTAGAGGGCTTTCTACTGAAGTTGATAATGAGTTAGTAAAAACTGTAAGATCGGGTAACACTGTTTCAATGATTTGGCCAGACATTACTATAGCATAGTCCTGTAAGCTCCCACCTGCATGCCCAACTTCAACTGACCATGTTCCAATTTCCGAAGAATCAATCCTAAATCTTTCGACGTTGTTTAGAGAATCTGCTATTCCGCCGGCTACACTGTAACCGTTAGCAAAATTATTTCCATAATATACAATCCCGCTCGGAGATGTAATTTTAAGATCTAAATCATTCATTAACTTGGGAGATGATTGATTGGCTACAGCAGAACCCTCAGGGTCATTCCAAACAAGTGTTATATCAAATCTAGAGTTATCATTCGATTGAATAGTGTAAACAAAAGAGTGCCCCGGTTTCAATTCTCTAGAGTCATCGTATAATTGTGCTAAATAATTCCCTGAATCTTCAGGATACAGGCTGTTTGAGATATTTATTTGCCCCCAACCTTCGAAAGCATTTGGAATATCTGGAGTTCCTAAATCATCTGCCCCGTTTATCAAAACTGATCGGATTAAGTCGGATCTTGGCTCAACTATGCCTTGATCCACACGAAGGAATTGCCTAGCCATGGTGGTCGCACCTGCTGCTACTGCAGTCGACATTGAAGAACCGTTGAGTGTCATGTAAAGTGGGATTTCATTCCCATCATGTGTAGATGAAGAGCAACTATCCCCCTCTACAAATTGTGCTTCTTCAGCTTGAGCAGAGCATATCATCACACCTGGAGCAACTAAATCGGGTTTTATTCTACCATCTAAAGTCGTCCCTTTGGACGACGAGGAATAAACCTCTCCAGCAGATTGACTGCCATATGAACCAGTAGTAGATGTACCAATAGTTAGAACATTCTTGGCTGTACCGGGAGGAGTAATACTCTGATAGCCATTCGCCCCCAAATCTCCTGCTGAGAATAACGCGAGGAAACTTGGTTCATCTACTAAGTATGAATCTGCGGAACGTGAATCTGAACTGTACTCTCCTACAAGGTTAATATTTCCCCAACTATTAGTTTGAATACGTGCACTTTGTTGATATGAATGTGCAAACATTTCGTAAAGAGATCCCCATCGAGCTAATATCCCTGAACTATCTGCTTCCAATTGATAGAAATGAAATGTTGCAGCCGGCACTAAACCTGTGTTGTTTGAGTCACCAGAACCATCTCCTAATATCGTAGAAGTGACATGTGTTCCGTGTCCACTGTTTCTATCCTGATATGAATTATCAGGACCAAATAGATCATATATCGCTCTAACTCTTCCATTAAAATCTCCATGATCAGCATCTATTCCAGTGTCTGAAATTGCTAGAATCTCTCCACTACCATTCAGAGTAAAATTAGACATTGTTGATGCGATATTACTGCCAATTATTTGACTAGCATTACTATTATGAATAGAAATAGTTGAAGACTCATGGATACTAAGTATTCTTCCATCCATAGCCAAAACAGGCAACCATGAAGCATCTATTCCTTTAACTTGGCATAAATGAACATCACAAACATTTCTAGATATTGAACTATCTGAAATACGACTCATGTCTGATTCTAGTTCAGATAGTTCACTGAGTTCCAAATCAGAAGTGATTGTTAAATCTAAATCAAGCAATAAACCCCCTCTTCCAGAAGAATCAATCAAATTTGCCGATACACGCCAAGCAATTGGCAGCCCTTCTATCCATCTTACAGACGGGGATTTTTCCAATTCAGATTTAGAATTTATAATATCTTCAACTGGGATCCTAATAATTAAAGCAGAATCTGGAAGATGATCTATTATAGAATATCCATTTGAATCTAATAAATTAATTAATTCCGTCATATCTACACTATTTGATTGGATTATCGCCAATCCAGTACGTGAAAGTGCTGATGAATCATACAAACTCTCTGGACCGAGAGGCATTGGATCAACTAAAGGGTCAAAATCACCGAATGGAGAATGGATTATTCCTGTAAAATGATTCAATTCATAATTAGATTCAGAAACCACTGATAACTTGCCCCATTTATTGATTTCCTCCGGTTCTTGAAAATTCGAAATTTCAGTAGATTTTGTAGTTTCACTTAGAGCAGAAACAGCACCTGACCAAGATGAAAGAATTAGAATCAGAAGAATAGGGAATATCGATTTCACAGCAGTCATAGCAAGCCTGCGACACATTAGGCCCTTTTGACCGTTAACGTTTGGTGAATCGGAAAAAGGTCAAAGATTCTAAATGCCGTAATACTCAGATATCGCTAAATCTGTTTTTGCAACACTAACTTTCCAATCTTCTTCAACACCCATTAAAGCCCTTACACAATCTACGTTTTCTGGGATGACGTCGCTTTCTTGATGGATGGCTTGGAAGTAATACAACCTATTGCCAACTAACTTCACACCATCTTCCCACACAAAAATTTCATGTAAATCTCCCCACTTTCTACCTATGTCTCTAGCCATTTCCATTACTTCTGCAGTTGTCGGAATACGATCATCTTTGCCACTCATAACAATAACACGAGGAGATTCTCTCCACATCTCAATAATCGAATCGGTACTTAACCCATGACCTTCAGGTAAATCAGCAATAATAGAATGAACATGCATTAAAGTTGTAGGCACCGCAACTGCTAGAGAATTTATGTCAATTTCGGGCTTAACTGTCATAACATCAGGACCGTGGTGGCTTGGAACTTTTAAAACCGGTTTAATTGCATTAATCGGCCCCTTATCTGAGTCGCCTGGATCTGCTGCCCTTCTAATCATAGTACACTCAACTTTGAGAGAACCGCAATGATCATACAATGGAACAAGAGTTCTTGAAAGACCCGTGGTATTACATGAAACTACGCGTGTACCTTGAGCATTGAGATTTTCTGAATGATTGGCACAAGAAGTGTACGATAGGCCTGTAAGAGAATGTTTTTCACCACCTTGAAACATGTATTTTACACCTGCTGATTGATATTTTTCTAGATTAGCAGCCCCCATTTTACCGGGTGCGCAATCAATAACAACATCTGCAATTGATAATAAATCTGTCAAACCACCTTCACATGTGTATCCTTGTTCAGAAAAAGAAGCTATTTTTTCATTATCATCAAAAGTGCAATATAAAGGAAATCCTCGTTTTTTGGCAAGCCCACAGCCAAAGGAAGGGCCGGTTTTGGTCACCCCTATGACTTCCATATCATCTTGTGCATCTATAGCGTCTGCTACTCTCTTACCTATTGTACCAAAACCATTTATTGCAACTTTAATTGTATTCATAATCTCACTAACTACCCTTTGACAATATCATGCCCGAGTAGAAACTCTATCAATATACCCTTTTTTAACTAACAAACTTAATTCAATTTTTAATACTTTTATTGCCCCTCAAGCCGTCAGAATCAAGACTAAATACACCCTCAGAGTCATGATAGACTATGCGCGAGGTCACGGATAAGAGCGTTAAACTAAATCGTGACCTTGAAAAAATGCTTGTAGAAGCATTGGAACGTGACCTATTAGTCCGGATAGGATGGGGTAGGAACGGCGATGAAAAGCCAAAAGAAGGCGAAATTGGAGTAATAACTCACCTTCCAAAGAAATCCAGAGTTTTGCTACTAGGAAACTTAGGAGAATGCTGTGGGGCTATGAATAGAGGGGGTAACCTAACTATTCAAGGAGGGTGTTCTTCAATGGCTGGAGCTTTTCAGGAAGATGGTAGATTGATTATCGAAAAGGATGCCGGCGATAGAATCGGCTCTAATATGAAAGGTGGAGTGATTAACGTCCAAGGATCAGTTTCTAATTTTGCAGGAGAGTCTATGAAAGAAGGCACCATTCTGGTTCGTGGTCATGCAGGAGAAAGAGTAGGAGCGGGTATGTCAGGAGGGACAATAATTGTTTTAGGTTCGGTTGGAAAGGAACCAGGAATAGGGATGAATGGCGGGAAGATAATAGTCTCAGGTAATTGTCCGCCTGCTGGAAATGGTGCAGAAATCAGAGAAATAAAACCAAAAGAAATCTCAGAAATTTCGGAACATTTAGAACCTCTAGGTTTGTCAATAAATAAAGATGCCTTAGTAATTATACCTTCAGAAAAAGATACTGCTATTTTTGAGTATCCTGAAATTAGCATCATGGAAGGTTTAGAAAAAATATTACTAGTACCATCTGGAAAGAATAGACAATCACTATATGAAAAATTAGACTGCGAAACATTACTAAAAACAGTTGAGGGAGATGAAGGTGTTGTGTTTCCAATACCTTGGCTTATTGAAAGAAATAAAATTCCAATCTCCGATAATGAAATGGTCTCTAAACAACCATTCTTAGTAAGAGATTCTCCAAGAGAAATTGATTTACTAATTGTGGATCAGGAAAATATAGTTCAAGTTTCAGATTACCTTACTAGTTGTTCAGGAATTGTCCTAAATTTGGAATCTCTTCCTAAAATGAATGATGCCGAAATAGAAGCTTTAATTGTTTCTTTAAGAAGTAAAATGAATGAGAAATCTATTGTAATGTTAAGAGATAGAGTAGACAGAGTAGAGAATTTACTTCGAATGATTATCGATTTGAATTTGGATGGAGCAATTATCAATGCTGCAACTCCTGGTGGCAGTAGAGCAGCAGCAGCATTACCTAGGATTGGTTTGGCATCAAGAGCAATGAATATCAAAGAACAAGGGAAACATTTGTTAATCAAATTGGATGAAAACCCTAGTGCTGAGGATTTTATCATAGCTAAAGGTGCTGGCTGTTCATTAATTGTTGCTCCAAATAATGATGAAAAAATAGAAGAAAATCTACTTTGGCTGAAATCAACAATAAATGGTTGGATGTCAGATTTAGGTGTACAAAACCTAGAAGAGATTACTCGAAGAAATTTAAGGGCTATAGATTATGATACTGCGGCTATTTCTGGCCTGAGATTAATTGGATACGATCGCCCTCTTCCAATGTGGCTTGGAAACTAGGTGATATTATGCCAACATTGAAATTTAATCATAGTATCTTAGAATATCTGCACGGAATAAAAGATATAAAATATGATTCAAAAGATTGGGAAAAAAGGATGCCATCGATAGGTTGCGTAGTAGAAGAAAATGATAGTAAAGGAATTGAGATAGAAATTTTTCCAGATAGAACAGATTTACTCAGTCATGAGACTATTTCTAGAGCGGCTAGAGCTTTTCTTAATTCTGTTAGCGATTCACCCGAACTTGAAATAAAGCAGGGAGAGATAGGTGTCGAGGTTGACAAAACTCTTGAACACATACGCCCAGTTATTTTTGGAGCCGTTGTAAGAGGAGTAGATAATGGGGCAAGTCTAAAAGAAAAAGATGATTTTATTCAATCATTAATGGATCACCAAGAAAAATTGCATTTGACTTTAGGTAGAAAGAGAAAATTCGCTTCAATTGGAGTTCATGATTTGTCTCAATTAAGTCCCCCATTCAAAGTGATTTCTGTAGATAAAGAATACAAATTCACTCCATTAGCAGAAGAAAAAGAAATGAGTATTGAGGAAATATTGGAATTACACCCTAAAGGCAAGGAATATGCACATCTTATGTCAGATATGGATGATTATCCTGTAATTATAGACTCTGAAAACAAAGTTCTTTCATTCCCTCCTATTATCAATGGAGACCATACTACTGTAAATGAACAGACTAGAGATTTTTTCATTGATGTGACGGGATGGGATGAAAGATCTTGTGAAGCTTGTTTACTATTGATATGTTTATCACTTGCAGAAAGAGGAGGCGAAATCGAGTCTATTCAAATAAAGAATTGGAATCAAGAATTATTAAGTGTACCAAGAGGCGATTCAAAAAATCACAAAGTTCCTGATAGATTGATTAAAAATATTCTTGGAGTCGAATTAAGCAAAACAGAAATTGCGGAATCAATCAAAAAAATGGGTGGAGAATTAGTCGAAACTAGAACTGTAACTGATGGCCCGGATAAAATTGAGAAATGGGCAGATTGTATGGTAGGCGAGAAGGAACATATTATTTCAATGCCAAGATGGAGAAATGACATCATGCATCCTGTTGACATTGTAGAAGATATTGCAATAGGGTATGGTTATGACAACCTACCTGAACAGTTATCCACCGTGCACTTAGATGCAATCCCTCTACCCTCATCTGATCTACATAGAAGAATTAGTTCCAGTCTTTGTTCATTGGGGTTACAAGAAACTCAAAGTTTAACACTATCAAATAAACGTGATCAATTTGAAAGAGTTAGGTGGGCAGAAGAAAGTAAAAGTACAATAATCTCAAACCCTATAACTAACGAACATACGATGTTAAGGCAGCATATTTTACCTTCATTACTGAATCTTTTAGCAGCAAATAGACATCATGAACTGCCTCAAAGAGTGCATGAGTTAGGAGATGTGGTTAGGGATTCGGAGAATAAAACTCGTCTTTCGTGGGCTTGCGCGGAAGTTGGAGGAGGATTTTCTGCTGCTAAGGGTATTGCTAGCGCATTACTTAGAGACTTAGGAGCGAACCTCTCTGAGGTAAAATGGGAAGGGATTAATCATGAAGATGGCCCTTGGATAAAAGGTAGAGGCGCTAAAGTAATAATTGATGGCATTGAAGTCGGACAAATAGGCGAAATTGATCCTATCGTATCATTTGAATTCGGCCTGAAAGTTCCGATTCAAGCAGGCGAATTTGATGTAGATGCACTAGGCCGGACAATACCTGACCCTGTACTTTAATTTACACTCATTCGCTATTATCTGAGAGTAGTTCCATAGCATCAATAAAGGTTTTATTTGTAAGGTGTGAACGGTCGTTTTCTTCCTTTTTTTCGCTCCTAACTTCCCTTTCATATTCGACTACTATGTTATCTTCAATTTTTGAAGATTTTTTGCTCCCAGAAGATTTCTTTCTGAATGGCCATATCGGTGCCATGTACTGGCAGCAGCGACTAAGGACTTCAACACTTCCCCGTTTTCTGAACAAAACAGGGAGATAATCAAAGAGTAGAACACTCAGGATGTGATATGAAGAGAGGTTTCGCGGCAGTGTTTATTGCGTCCTTAATCTTAATACAAGTAGGAAGTTTTACTGATTCAAGTAAGTTAAATTATCAAATGAATACAATTACAAAAGATCATGAGCAGGGGCATGAGGATACAATAATTTTGGACATATTATTAGTTGGAAACTCTTACACTAGCCATAATGATCTAAATATTAGACTTGAAAGTATCTTGGATGTTTCAGGGGAAAATTCAGATGTTGAGTCAGTTACAGGAGGGGGGATGAAGTTATCTGATCATTCTGAGGATGCAAACCAACAAAATAGTGAATTGAACCTAAAACTTTCCGAAGGCCATGACTATGTAATTCTACAAGACCAAAGTCAAGTTCCATCATTTCCAACTAGTTCTGAGTTTTGGATCGATAGTAAAGAAGCTGTTCAAGACCTAAATGAAATAATAACTTCAGAAGGAGGGGAGACGATTCTACTCATGACATGGGGTCGGAAAGATGGAGATACGAATAACCCCCTTAGAAATCCAGATTATTTGACAATGCAACTACATCTTCAGCAAGGTTATGAAATGTATCTTGAAAATTCAACTAGTATCGAGAAACCTGTATTCTTAGCACCCGCAGGACTCGCATTCAAAAACATATACAATCAAGTTAATGAAACAGGAGTTGACCCCTCACAAGGCGAAAACTCGTTTTCAAATCTCTACTCAGATGGTTCACATCCTTCTATAGATGGAACTTATCTGACATCTTGTGTATTATATGCGGTAATTACTGGGAATTCTCCAGTTGGAGAAAACTTTCCATCTGGAATCTCATCTGAAAGAGCTTTGGAATTACAAGAAGCTGCGGCAGATACGGTTTTCAATAATACTCCAGATTATCTATATCCATTTGAAATTGAAGATGGCCCCGGAGTAGAATTTGGACCGGATTCAGGTTCAGTTTTCGCTATTGATCCGGGTGCTCTAATTAATTTAAATGTAAATTATTCAAATCTAGCTGAATTTAATGACATAGTGAACATTAAGATTAATGGACCAGATAATTGGATAATTGATTGGGAATACTCGGTAGATGCATCAAATGGGTTTGATTTTCAAATTCTATCAGACGCTACCGAATGGACTGAATTCTCGATTACCGCTCCTATGACTGAAAATGGTATGCCTCTGGCAAATTCTTTACATCAATTCTCAATGGAAATAAATTCTAACATTACAGGGAGTAGTGATTGGTATAATTTTTCAATGAGATATGGATACTTCCATGGAGTTGAAATTGTAAATGGAGGAGGGACTTACTCTATTTCACCATATGATGTTGCAACGATTGAGATGACTGCTAGAAACTTGGGCAATACTCAAAGAGATATTGCAGTAAGTGTAAGGCCTGTTAATGAGAATGGAAGTGCATTAGGAGATTTTTCGCAAGCATTTGCATTAGAAGATTGGAATGTATTCATACAAGATAAAATGGAATTGAATGCAATGTGGCCTAATGAAACCGGAAAAATTAGATTTCAGATTCAGTCGCCATATCTAATAACAGGCACAATATTCTTTGAAATAAAAGTATGGAGTACAGCAATTCCAGATGAAGCAGTTAATGCCATACAGAGAGTAAATATTGTTCCAAGATCTGGCGGTAACTTAGAATTGAATAATATAGACTGTCAATTCGAGACTAAACCTGGAGATAGTTGCCGAACAGAATTAATTGTAGAAAATACTGGCGATATTCCATATGATTTTGAATTAAGAATCAAAGAAACTCCAGATTGGGTCAATCTTGAAATTAGTCAAAATAATATTAATTTAGATTCGGGACAGATTAAAAATCAAATTTATCTTAATGTGTCAGTAGAGGAAGGAGTTCTTTCGGGAGAATCTACAGAAATAGTTGTCGAATTATGGGTAGATGGATGGAATCCGGAGACAATTAGTTTCGAAGTAGTTGTTGGAGATTATTTTAGCTGGAATTTGATTGATGAAGTATATGTTCATGATTATAATTATGATGAAAGAACTGTGAACATTTCTGCACGGTGGACAATGGAAAATATTGGGAATATTAATGATGGTTTAGTAGTTAACTTAGATTGTAATATTTTCACTGACTTTGAACTTGAATTACCGCCCGAGGCTGAAGAACAAAATTCACCTAATCCGCGTTCATTTGAAGTATTAGACGTAGAAATAGGTCAAACAATTAATTTTACAGCATGGATGAATATTTCTTATGATGAAATTTCTCAAACTATGTTTTATGTCGAAGGCCCAACACTATCAATTGAAGCAAGATCAATTAGAGATCCTAGAATAATTTTTGAAAACAGCATTACTGAAGATAAAGACTTGTTTAAACAGGAAGCAGATGACGAAAATAATGAAGATAGGGATTCAGCAATTATTGAATTCTTCAGAGTTTGGCAGACAGTCATTATTAGTCTAGTTGTAATAATATTCGGAAGCATAGGAGTGGTGAAGGCAATACAATATAGACTAGAACAGGATAGGAAAAGGCTAGGATTACCTGTGGAAGAGGGGGGTGAAACTGCGGGCGAGTGGATGTCAAAATTCATTAAGAAATCAGAACCGAAAATTTTTGTTGAGAGTGAAACTATAGATTCTAAGGGATTTGAATCTGATTTTATGAGTAAGTCTAAGGAGAAGGCGCAAGATATGAAAGATTCTCCTTCCAAATATGACATTAAAGTTGCTAGTAATTCTCTAGATAAAGCAATGACTGAGGACGCACTAGAAGACATAGTAGAGTTAGCAGATGATATCACTACCGATAAAGAAATACATCCACAAAATTCAAATCTGGATAACGATAATTTTGAGTCAAGATTCTCAAAATTAGGTCGAGCGAAAAAAGAGGAATAAATGTACCAATTAGGAGTTGATGAAGCAGGAAGAGGGCCCGCTATAGGGCCGCTTGTTGTTTGCGCTTTGGGCATTCCGACTACGGACATAGGATTTTTAACAAATATTGGCGCTAAAGATTCTAAATCACTAACTAGAAAAAAGAGAGAGTACTTAGCAGAGAAAATATATTCAGAGGTTGAAAAAAGGAATTGGAAAGTAGGATTGATTACTTGCAGCGCTTGCAGGATAGATAAAGAAAGAGGCCGAACTAATCTGAATAATTTAGAAGTAGAATTATTCAAAGAAGCAATTATCAATACAAATATCGAGAAATATAATGGGAAAATATACTTAGATGCATGTGATGTCAATGAACAAAGATTCGGTAATCGAGTTAAAGAATCATTAGGTCAAGATTGGAGCCAATGGACTATCGAGTCAAAGCATAAAATGGATCTAGACAATATATTGGTTGGTGCCGCAAGTATTCTTGCTAAAGTTCATAGAGATAATGAAATTAAAAAAATAGGTCAATTACTTAATCTCGATATAGGTAGTGGGTATCCATCTGACCCGAAAACTAGAGTTGCAATTAGGAATTTGATAAAGGAAGAGTATCCAAATAAATATTTGAGGTGGTCCTGGGCAACAATAGAAAATATTTGGGCAAAAGAGAATGGGAAACCTATTCCAAAAAGAGAGGATATAGAGGGAAATAGTAAACAATCATCAATTAGTGATTGGTAAATAGTGAAATGGGGAAGTCTAGTGGTGAGGACGATAATATGGCTGATGCGGTAGATTGGGATTCTGAAATCATAAATATTGTCAGAAAATATGCTCTGCAAAATGCTGTCGAATATGATGGCGCGGGACAATCCGGTTCAGTACTAGGAAGAATACTTGGAGAAAGACCTGATCTAAGAAGTAAAGCTAGAGAACTCAAACAATTAGTCGAAATTGAAGTAAATGATGCCAATGAAATGGCTCAAAATAAAGGAATTACTGAAGTTCGTGAATTATTAGAAAGCATCAGTCCTGAGGCTTTAAACAGGCAAAAACAAGTGAAAAGGACCGGTTTGAAAGACCTGCCGAATGCAGTTAATGGAAATGTGGTTTTGAGATTTGCTCCGAATCCCAACGGCCCTCTAACATTGGGTCATGCTAGAGGGGTGACAATTAACTCAGAATATGCTAAAAATTATGATGGAAAGGTCGTACTAAGGTTTGACGATACTGATTCTAAAGTCAAACCTCCACTACGAGATGCATATACCTGGATTGAAGAAGATTACAAATGGTTAACTGGAAAAGAGCCGGATATAATAGTAAGAGCATCTGAGAGAATGGAAATTTACATGAAATATGCTAAAAAAATGTTGGATGAAGGATTTGGTTACGTCTGTAAATGTTCTGCAGAGAATTTTAAAAAATTAAGAGATAATTCCAAAGAATGTCCTTGTAGGATGAAAGATCCTAAAGAAAACCTTTCAGATTGGAACGAAATGATTAGTGGATTGCTTAGTGAAGGGATGGCTGTTGTAAGAGTAAAAACAGACATGAATCTTCCAAATCCAGCACTTAGAGATTGGCCAGCGTTAAGGATACAGCATACACCTCACCCGATGGTCGGAGACAAATACAAAGTTTGGCCTTTGTTAGACTTCCAAAGTGCAATAGAAGACTACGAACAAGGTGTCACCCATATCATTAGAGGAAAGGATTTGATGGATTCTACTAGGAAACAAACTCTACTGTACAATCATTTTGGATGGGAATATCCAGAAACCTTGTATTGGGGTAGAGTTAAAATTCATGAATTTGGAAGTTTTTCTACATCAGGTATGAGGAGGGAAATAGAAAATAAGAATTATTCGGGTTGGGACGATCCTAGATTGCCAACTCTTAGGGCTCTTCGGAGAAGAGGTTTTGATTCCGACGCTATGAGAGATTTTTGGATAGATCTTGGTTTGACGCAAAAAGATATTTCAGTTTCTCTACAGACAATAGAGTCATTCAACTCAAGTAAGATTGATTCAAAGTGTGAAAGAAGAGTTTTTGTCAGAAACCCACAGATAATTAGATTAGATGGAAATAATGTTGAAATCGAAAGAAAATTAGTTCTTAATAAACATCCATTAAATGAAATTAAGGGGCATAGAGAATGGGATTTAGAAGATTTGGATATATACATTGAATCTACAGATTTGGGAGCTAATGAGATTCGCTTGAAGGATTTTGCAGATGTTGAAATTCGAGATTCTGTTGGGATTATTCAATCAATTAATCGGACAGATAAAAGAAAAATCATACATTGGCTTCCAAAAACAATAGCCAAAAAAGCAATTCTGACTATTCCAAAGGGAAATGAAATAATTATCCAAGAAGGTATGATGGAAGATATTGAAATAATGAAAAATAGTATTGTACAATTAGAAAGAGTAGGATATGCCAAAATTGAATCTAATGATGATGTGGTCAAACTACTTTGGTTACATGGATAAGTAACTAATAAGGTCAAAGTGATGTAATTTGCATCTATTAAGCGTCGCATTGAAGTCTAATAAGTCAACCACGGTAGTTCATGAACGGGCGCTTGGCCACTAGGTCCTTGGTCATAGTAGGGCTATTGTTGGTTTCTTTTTTCACCACGCCCGCATACGCTCAAGATACCGGAAGCGAAGATACATCTTGCTGTAGCGATACGAGTTTTGACCTGTTTTTATTAGATGAGTCTTCTAATGGCAAGCTTTCACCATTTGAAAATGAACTTTCAGATGAACAAGAAGCAACTGTAACAGCATGGCAACAAGGAGAAGTTGAAGTTGGAGCATGGGAAATTATTTGGGGAACTGAAGGAGATTATCCGACGGACACTTGGGCCTTTACTATACCTTACTTAGTTGAAGGAGCAGCAGGAGTTACAATTAATGCCACATTAGATATTAGAATAGGTGGTTCATTTTACTCAGGAGATTCTGGACTTAACGGAGTAGAGCCTTTTCTAAACGCTGAAGGAAATCTAGAAATCACAGTACAAGTTTCTTCAGGTTCAGTAAATGAAGGTGATAAATTAGAAGTTTCACTTTCCGTAAATAGTCTACTTTTCTCGAACCCTACTCAAGAAGCAGGTTTGACGTTTAAATGGGGTTCTGAAGATTCTTTAGGGAAGGTAACAGGAAAGATGCCGCTAGTTGATATCAAAATAAAAGAGGCCAGTGTGACGTCTGGACTTGTATATTTCCCAATAGTTCTGAATTCAGGATTTGGAGGAGAAATGTGGTCTCTATCTAGTGGTAGTTTCAATCTACAAGGAACTCCTCTGACTCTAAGCCCAATTGCAACCCCCCTTGAATCAGGAGTTGAAGTGACTTTTGTTTGGGAAATGCCTGAAGGAACTGAAAGTGGAACTTATTCTACAGACTTCATTCTATCGCCCCAATCTGGTTTAGAAATCTCTGCATCGAAGAATCACAACATAGATGTTGATGATGAAAATGGAGGCGGAGGCAGTTATTACCCCTCATCTGAACCTCTAAGAGACAGCGGTTCGGAAATCAGTGTTGAAATTGACATTGAATTTGAAGGAGATTATATAGAAAAGAAAATTGAAATTTCTTTTGACAGTGCTATGTCTCAGTGGATGAGATGGGGAATGGATAATATTGGCAACTCTAGTTTAGATTCGAATAGTTGGTGGAAGAACTTGAATTCTTATTCCGATTCAGTTGCAACATCTCATAGAAATAATGGAAAGGTGGATGACGATGAATTACTGGCACTGACATCGCATATTACTGGCTCTTCTTCTGACATGCGTTCATTTATGCAAAATGGATTATCCTTAGACATTGAATCAATTATTGGAATAAATCCTGTTGATTTAGGCCCTACTGAATATCAAATAGATATGGGGGGAACGAGATCTTTTGCAGCAGAAAAGATAACCATTAAGATTGAAACATCATACTCTGTGATTGAGAATGAAAGACAATTATTGATTGAGAATTTTATTCGTAACCCTTCAAATAATTACTGGGATGAGGTGAATGTAGATTTAGAAATTAAAACATCCATGTTGGCAGGATTAGGTCCTGTTTCTGCAGAGAATATTGATTTCGAACATCGAAGATGGATATTCTTAGAGTCGATAAATATTAATCAACAAAATTTGGATATAGATGAAAATTTTAGAGTGGAATTTCTTCCTTCAGGGAATATGGCATTTAGCCCTCTAATTTCCGCAATGCTGTGTGTTTTTGCATTGTGTATAGCAATAGGAATGGGGTTATTCTTAACTAGGAATAGGAGTAGTGTGCCTGCTCTAATTTCTGTTATATCATTAGGAGTATTATCTTTGGTAATTTATGTATTAGGTATGCCAATGCAAATAGTTCTTGCAATTGTAGCCTCCAGTATTTTATTGGTATTCCCGATTTCACTTGTATCTCCTAAATCGAATAGAGAAAGAGGTAGGAAGAATAAGTCACCTAGAATTGAATGTCCAGCTTGTGGGACAAGTAATCCCGTCGAATCGAAAGTTAGGCCGCTAAGAATACAATGTTCAGGCTGTGAAGTAATGCTTAGAATTGAAGAATAATTATATCATTCCATCCCTAATTAATTTGTCAATTACCTTGCTGGAAGCAATATTCGAACTGTTTTCATTCCAATATAATCTAGCAGATGAAATTTGCCCTGCTAAATCAGTAGACCATCCTGGGGCCAACACACAATGCCAAACTATTTCTTCTAATCTAGAAGTAGAAGGTTTTGATTTAATTAAGGATCCTCTAACTAAGTTGGATAATACTCGTGCTTTCCCTTCCAAATCAAGACTAATCCATCTAGATGAAATTGCATGCAATGTATTTTCATCAATCCATTCATATTCAGAGACATTAGGTTCCGGAACTTCGGGTAAAGGAACTACTTTTATTAATCCATCATCTAAAAGAAAATCCCTTAATGCAGAATAAATAGGGTCGTAAGTATTATCCATAGCAGAATTAATCCAATTGCCAGAAATTAACCATGGACGTAATCTACGAGTCCTCTGACCATTTGGAGAAATTAGTTGAGATAAAGCATGAGATTGAGATACTGATGTCAGAGGACCTTTTCTAGGCTCTCCCTTATGACTGATTAACCCATCAACAATCAATGTAGATATTGTTAATCTAAAAGGGTTGGTTTCAAGTGATGTGATATCTGAATCATCATCAATTATCTTTATCCAAGGTGAATTGTCGGGACTCTCAATGGAAAATTTTCTACGATAAGTTATTCCATTATCAACTAAAGAAGATTCTATAGCAGCCATGGAAAAAGAAGAAGATAATGTAGGCAAACAAAGTAACAACAATGGCTCATTTAGTCTTTCAATTTCTTTGGATGCAGATGATAAAATTTCAGAAACTGAAGAAAACTGAGTCTCGTTGACTAGTAGCCTCATAATCCTTCGAAGAGGGGGGTACTACAAATCCTTATACTTAGAAATCATTCAACCATCAATCGCAATTGATCGCGTTTGTATGTCCATGTTGATGATATACGTCCAGTGCCTACATAGTACTTAGCTAGACGTCGTAATCGTGATTCGCAAAGTTCTAATTGGCGGCGATTGTGTAAATCTTTCTTATTGCTTGAAAGATGGTCGATTAAACTAAGCGCTTTACGCATTAAATTCATCATATCCTCAGGATATGTAGATTCTAGATTATTACGAGATAGTGTCTTAGATATTCTTTCACCCATTACTAATCTTACATCTGGCACAGCATGCATATCTCTTAGTAAAGTTCCGATTTTTGCCGAAGAGTGCCCCTCATTAGCGTATTTTATAATTAATTCCTCAACAGTCCCTTTATCTGATTCAGACCATGAAGGTGCTGTATCATTGTTGGGCTTAGAAGACCCGCTAGTTCCTTTTCCTTTGCTGTGCATGCGTGCCATGTGAAGACCTCAGGTAGCCGGCCGACTTGCTGCCCCTCTTTAATCGCTACGCAAACTCAAACAACCAA